>ERZ777011.791-NODE-791-length-43873-cov-20.215049_pt1 | contig 43873 bp, 39 predicted proteins | sample MGYA00374964_ERZ777011 | MGnify/ENA primary metagenome ERZ777011 (study PRJEB29310, sample SAMD00008975) | mouse gut metagenome | study: EMG produced TPA metagenomics assembly of the Metagenome analysis of fecal microbiota from mouse which was promoted...
CCTTGCCATCTGGTGTTATAGTGTCCATAAATTCCTTGCTCTCGGCCTGCTCCTGAGCGTCCGGGTTGCACTGGTATATTTCAGTACGCCACTTCATCGGAAAACTATCAACCTCATAAAGCGCAACTCTGCCGTTACCCCCCTTTCGCACCTGTTTGACCTTACCACGGTGAACCAGATTATTAAGATTGGCCGTCGTAATAATTCGCCCGGTGAGCTCCGCGTGGCTTATGCATATTTTACCGTCAATTATCTCCATATCGCAGCTTTGAGGCGTTAGTGTTGCCAAATTTCAAACTTATAAGACAGATGGGACCTTCGTTAATGTATTTAAGTGCTTTTAGACGTAGAACCTGTGCGCTTTTCGGCAAACAACATTTATATTTGTCCGGAAGTCCTTTTACTGCTTCTGCCAGCTTCTCCCATGTTGCTTTTTTAGTTGTGTATAATTCCATGCACCGCGAAAGCACAGCACAACCATAAGAATACTTTTCAACATATTCATGCGGTAACTTCTTACCATTGGGGAGTTCAATGCACGAATAATACGCAACATCTGCAGGCTTCGGGATTATTTCCCCCAATGAAACTATAAAGGGATTGCCATATCTGCGGAAAACCTCAACCTGTACTTTCATCGGAAGGCTTTCAATATCATATAGTGCAGTCCTCCCATTTCCTCCGCGCCGAATCTGATTTATTTTACCGCGTCTTACCATTGCCTTAAGGTTAGACGCAGTGATAATTCCACCTGTGAGCTCTGAATAGCTTATGCAAATTGTTCCGTTTACTGTCTCCATAATATTACATGTTTTCAGCTATGACCTGAATTTCGGACAGTTGCGGAATGCTTATGCACTGTTTGTGTATTACTGTCTCGCCGCGTCGGTTTGTGACCCAGGTTTCCCCTGTCTGTTTGTCAATTCGCAAGGTTGCGCCATTATCGAAGTGCTGACGCATGATCTGGCGGCCGCCCTCTGTTGTGTCGTGCATGGTTTCGCACTCTGGATAGTGCGCCATCGGCTTGCCTCCATAGTTCTTTACTGCTGTATAACGGATCTTGCGGGCAAGCTCGGAGTTCTTGCGGTATGTCAACGCAAGGTAAACCATTTTGTCCGTGCAACCGAAAACTCGCATAAGCTGCTCGATCGATTCGTTTGTTACGTCAATGTAACGGGGTGAGGTTGTTTTCATATCCTTTTACTTAATTGTTTCCGTTTCGTAGTCATCAAACCACTGTGCGGCTTGTGCCTCTATCCATGCGAGGCCGCATTCTCCCGGGGCAACGAGTAGGGCGGTGGTGTTGTCTATCTCATAGGCCAGCAGCTCGTCCTCTCCGTTGATTGTTTCCACGAAGTCCGGGAGCTTCGACCATTCGCGGAAACCGATTGTTAACTTGGTTGCTTTCATTGTCCTTTTACTTTTGTGGGTTTCGTTCAGTGTGTTAACCTTGTCTATACGGCCATTTTTTTGTAACTTTGAAGCCGTTTCCGCAGTAACACGCTGCAAAGTTACAGAAAATTCTGATATGACAAAAACAAATAAGGAAAAAATTGCAGAAATTTCTGCACGCATAGACACTATAATTGAGTGCTGCTGTACAACCCCCAATAATTTCGCTAAAATATTGGGATATAGCCGCGCCCAAACTATTTACGACATTCAAAACCGAAAATGCGCACCGAGCTATGATTTTTTCAACCGTTTTACCGACTCAGAATATTCTGTAATAATCAACCTCCGATGGCTTTTGAATGGAGAAGGGGAAATGTGGACCGATTTTATGCGCCGTTTATCTCATGAGGACCAAATCACAGTTGTTGACCATGTAAATCACGGGATATCTGTTTCCAACTTTCAAATGGAGCAGACAGTTGACCGGAATATTAGGCAAGCAGAACTTGACTTATTGCAGGAAGAGATAGTAAAATTACGGGATAGGGCGAAACTGGCAGATAAGTATTACAAGACAACATTAGCTCAAGCAAAGCAAATTGGTCGACTTGAAGCACAGATTGAAGAACTTAAAAGTCGTTTGGAAAAAACTGTTGGCGATGTCAACATCGGCAATACTGCAAATGCAGGATAGGCGGCTATGTTCCTGCGTTCACCCTTGTGCATCCCCATACCCCCTATAAAGGCCCCAAATAGCCCGTTTCACCCTGTTTTATATGCATTTTTGAGCTATTAAACACGTTTCGCGCCTATTATCAGCCACTTAAACAATCCACAACCCCGCAATTTAATAGACGATTTTTGGTATTAAAGGGGTGTTTATCGCTCAAAAATCGCCATATTTTTCAAAATTTTTGTCCTTATGGGGGCGCGAATGGGGGTGCGTATGAGTACCCAACTGAATGTCCAACTGAAAGACCAACCCCATTTTCAAAACGAAACGTACACAATTTCGATCGCTACCCACCCCCGTTTTTACCCCTCTGGAGCAGCCTGCCCCCAACGCCATTAAATAGGCCTGTAAACACCGTAAAACACTCCACCGGCCGCCGCTGATCACTCCTGTGCATGGGCGTGCTGCGCTCTGCTCTCCCTCTCCCTGCCGACCAACCGGTACAATGCCCCACCAACGCCGTAAACGCTTGAATTTCGCGCCCTCTGCGTCGCTCCGGGAGTTGGCCCAGCCACGCAACGAATGCGGCCACACAGCCGGCGAAAACCAGCCATGCAGCCGCACGATATTAAAGTAAATTCAACTGGAATTAAAGCCCCGTTAAACGCTCATTAAACAGATCGCCTCTAAAATTCAACCCAAATTAAAGCAAATTCAACTTTTTGCACGCTTCGTTTTTCAACCCTGCCCAACCCGACAACCCCATATCCTCAATCATATCAACAACTTACCCAACAAATCGACATTCACACCGTTGCTCGCTTCGTTTTCATGCCCATAAATATGTTCCACCGACAAGTGATACAGCAGTACAACCTGTCGCTCCGCAATAAATCGGACAAAGCACGAAACAATCTCGTGATAAACTACAAATATGACAACACCGGACTCTACAACCACAAGCAGGACTGGCTCAACGTAAGCTACAAAGGGAGCCTTGATGTGGCAAAATGGCTCACCGCTACATTCTCTTTCAACGGTATCTTCGCCAATAAGCAGGAGTACGGAGCCACAAGCTTCTATACCCAAATCTACGATCCATTCTGCCAGGAACCGTATTATCCATATTATGACGAAAACGGAAATGACCGTCTCCACTATTTCAACTATGGAAACGACTACGGTCAGTTCACCATACAGGACGGCATAACCGACATGGCTGTAAAGTTCCGTGACGAGGCACGGCAGGATGTCAAGAACACCCGCCGCCAGGAGATGCGCTATCATGCAGACCTCCTTTTCAAAGTGCTTCCCGGACTGACAGCCAACGCCCAGTTCATCTACGAGGTATCCGATCTCAACGAACGCCATCACGCCACCGAAGAGAGTTACGCAGCTCGCGAAATAAAGAACATGTTCGCCAAGAAAAACAATGACGGCACCATAGGCTATATGACCCCGGAAAACGGTGGCTTCCTGCAGACGTCTCATACACAGGGTGACTTCTGGACAGCTCGCGGACAGCTGAACTACAGCAGGACACTGTTTGACAAACACGATATCACAGTCATAGCTGGTATGGAATTCCGCTCTACAAGGACTCGTGGCGACAAAACTCTGATACTCGGCTATGATGAACAGCTCCAAAACAGCTCCACCCACACCGTGGACATAGGTTCCCTCAACGACATGTGGACAGCACCTTATTGGCAAAATGGCGGATATTCTGTATATGCATCCTCACCAGTAATACGCGACGGCATCGGACTTATCAAGGAGGTTACACACCGATATGCCTCAGGATATTTCAATGCCACTTACACATACGACGAGCGTTACAACGCATTCGGATCATTCCGCAAGGACTACGCCGATGTATACGGACTGAATGCAAAATACCGTGGCAAACCGTTATGGTCAGTCGGAGCCGGATGGAATATCCACAAGGAGGATTTCATGCACGATCTTACATGGATCAACTTCCTTAAGCTGCGCTACAGCTATGGTGTCACCGGTAATATCTATCAGGGTGCCACCTCATATATGACAGCCTCATCCGGGTCCATAAACCGTGACACCAAAGCCCCCATGGGTTCGGTAAGCAGCCCTGCCAACCCCAACCTGCGATGGGAACAGAACCGCACCCACAATGCCGGTCTTGATTTCAGTTTCCTCGGCTACCGCCTGCGTGGCTCTCTCGATTACTACCGTAAAGAGGGTAAGGACATTTTCGGCAACAAGCTTCTCGACCCGACTACAGGATTCTCCTCAATGAACGCCAATGTGGCATGCATTCTTAACCACGGACTGGAACTTACTCTCGGCTATGACTGGTTCCGTCCGTCAGGCAGAAACGATTTCTCCTGGACCACCAACATGACATTCACTTACAATAAGAACAAGGTGACATACGTGGAGAATCCTGTTACCTCCGCGACAGGTCTGATCCGCACACCATATAAGACCGACTATCCTGTCAATGCCATGTGGGCATACCGCTTTGCAAAGATAGATGACCGTCCGGGACACGAAGGTGTGAACCTCTACTACACCGATACCGGAGCGACCACTGAAGAAGCCATATTCCTGAGTGCCGACGCTCTCGCATTCGTAGGCCACAGTGACCCGTCGACAATCATAGCTCTTGACAACCAGATGAGATGGAAAGGATTCTCATTCGGGTTCACTGCCGCATACTATGGCGGACACCAGATGTTTGCTCGTCCTCACACAATGCGATATTCCAATAATTGGTTCGGGACTATCGACATTATGTACCTGAACGCATGGACTCCTGAAAAACCTACCGATATACCGGGACTGGGTCAGTACTCTAATCCCACAATGCTCGCAAGCGATGCAGACACCTCTACCAACAATGTCTATAATGCCGACTTCATCAAAATACGTAACATCACATTCGGATACGACTTTCCAAAGAGCATCCTTAGCAAAGTGGGTGTAAACAACTGCTCTCTCCGCTTCCAGATCAATGACCCGAAAGCTGTATGGACAAGAAACAATGCCGGAGTAGATCCCGAAACTCTCGGCATACGCAACCAGTCGTCATATGTAGTGGGTCTCAACCTAAATCTCTAAAACAGGAAACAATTATGAAACTTAAAAATATAGCATTCCTTGCAATAACCTGCTCTGCCACACTGTCATCGTGTGAGAGCTTTACCGATGTAGATCAGAAAGGGATGAACCTTCTTTCAAAGACATCCGACCTTGAACTTCTTCTCAATGCACATTATTATGGAGAATGGGAAGACCTTGCTATTATATGTGGTGATAACCTACCCTTAGAATATCTTCCCCAATCAATTGAAGAACCCAACAAAAATTTCACCCAAATACTTTTGGCATGGGATGAAAACGATCACGCCACCCGACTTCCTGCGCTTTCAACAAATGACGATTTTTATGCCGACTGCTTCTCTTATATAGGAACTGTTGCCAATCCGGTACTGATGCGTGTTGACGAAGCTACCGGTCCTGAGGACCATAAAAACCGACTTCGTGCCGAGGCTCTGACAATACGCGCCTATTTCCAGTATCTTGCTGCTCAGAAATATGCCGCGGCATACGATCCTACGACAGCCGAAACAGAAAGATGCATACCGTATCTTTTCGAGACCCAGGATATTCAGGTTCCCACCGAACAACTCACACAAAAGCAGGTATACACCAATATACTTGCCGACCTTGATAGGGCTATCGATCTTGATTGCCTCCCTGTCGTAGCACTCAACCGCGAAAGGGTATGCAAATCATTTGTCTATGCAGTAAAAGCCCATGTGCTTATAAGCATGGGGGAGCAAGCTGAAGCCGAGAAAGCCGCCAATAAAGCTCTTGAATTCGGCAGCACAATCACTGACTATAAGAACCTGATAGTAAGTAAGGTCAACAGAGGCGGAACGCCTATTGAAGTATTAGTGTTGGGTCCGAAACTCCAGATGGAAGAGGACTACTTCACAAACAACACACAATGTAACGGCATGCTGATAACTCCGTATAACGACAGCATGTTCGAACCGGGACATTACCGTAAAGACAACATTTCAACCGGATATCTTTCGTCAAAAGGATCATATGTCCCCGATGATCCCCAAAAGGACCTTGAAGCAATCAAGGATAAGTATGTACAATATTATGGAGTTCCTTACAACTCTCTAAGTGACCTTGACAGCCAGCACAACACCTGCGGAATAAAGTCATCACACATGTACATGATTCTCACCGAATGCGCCATCGACCGGGGAGCCATCAACGAAGCCATGGAGTATCTCGACAAGGTGCGCGTATGCCGTATCAACCCCGATGTATACCAGCCACTCCAAGGACGCGTGACCACAAAGGATGAAGCCATAAAGTATCTTAAGAAATCATGTCACGGAGAATATGCCTATACTATGTGGAACTTCTTTACCCGCAAACGCTGGACCATCAAAGCAGACTATAAGGAGACACTTACCCGCGAACTGTTAGGCAAGACCTACACCATTACTCCGGAATCACCTCTATGGATATTCCCCTTCCCGAGAAACGTGATGGAGATGAACCCCAATATCCAGCACAATTATCCGACCAAATAAATCCGTCCTTATATAAAAATATCACATAATGCAATGAAACATCTTCTCATTCCCGCAGCCGCCTTGCTTGCTCTTGCGGCATGCAATTCTCGTCCTGAAAACAGTTTCGTAATAAACGGCACCATAAATGGTGCTGACGGCGAACCTGTCTATTTCTCCTATGACAACGGTAACGGATTCATATACGACACCGCAACAATAGCCGACGGCAAATTCACATTCACTGGTGAAGTACCTCCATTCGGCTCGCATGGATACATCGAATACGGAAAAGAAAAAGAGCCACACACCGGCGACAACACCAGAAGCTTCTTTTTCGGAGCCGATGAAATAAACATCGATATCAATAAGGAAAAAGTAATGGAATCCACAGTTACAGGATCGTCCCTTCAGTCTAAATCGGATGCGAAACGCCATATTAGTGACTCGCTATACGACATGCGCTCTGCACTGTATGATTCCATCAAGGCATATCCTGAGAACAAAGAGGCGTATGAGGCCCGCGCCATGGAGCTTTTCAATGAATGGCATGAGAAACTCCGCGATTTCGTCGCAGCCAATCTCGACAATTTTGTGGGCTACGAACAGTTCAAGATTATCAGCGACAATATGCCTCTTGATATAGCCAAGAAACTCTACGACGGTCTTTCACCCGAGCTGAAAGCCTACGACAAGATCATAGCCCAGTCCATAGATGCCCGCGGCAAAATTGCCCCCGGAATGCCGGCTCCCGAGCTTAAGGGCTACGATCCATTGCGCAATCAGGAAGTAAAACTCAGCGACCTGAAAGGGAAATATGTCCTGATCGATTTCTGGGCCACATGGTGCAAAGGTTGTGTGATGGAGCTTCCTCACATAAAGGAACTTTACGATAAGTATCACGACAAAGGACTTGAAGTCGTAGCACTGTCAAAGGACTACAACATCAACACATGGAAAGAGTATATCAGCACCCACGACATGGCACCCTACTATAATATACTCACCTACTCGGACACAACTGTTGACGACAAGGGTAATATCGTGAACGATGAGTTGGAGAACAGGCAGTGCCGTCTCTACAACATCAAGTTCATCCCGCGCACATTCATTGTCGATCCGGAAGGAAATCTGATGAGCCAGCCAAAGGATGAAGAGGAGACCGATGCCATGCTGAAAGAAATCTTCGGCTTCTAACACAAATTAACACAACAGAATCATGCAGTAGGGCCGGGGCGTGCCCCGGCCGCCAGCGAGCAAAATATCACCGGCAACCCTACCCCGCCCCTCCTACATGTTTCAAACTCTCTCAAACCACTCCTAACCAAAAACCGATGAAACGTTATGCATTCCTGGCAATTGCCATTATTATGGCAATATCGGTATGTGCCAAAGAAAAACTGAAAGTCCTCTATGTGGGAGGCTCCGCCAATGTAGAGGTCAAATTCGTAGAAGGACTTGATCCCGACATGGTAAAGAAATCCGTCAAGGAACGAATGTCGCATTTCGACAAATTTCTCCGCAGCCGGTTCACATCCGTCAAGAGCATCCATGCCGATGACTATACACCGTCGATGTCGGCCGGCTATGATGTCACCATCTTTGACGGAACACCAAAAAAGATCTCTGACAACGAATTAAACGGAGCGGAACAGGTACTCCCATATGATTTTACCGATGCCGCCATATGCATAGCCTCGGAGAGCGAATATGTGACACGCTCGCTCGGATGCAAGAACGACTGGTATTGCCTCTGCCTGCAGAACTATTCCCATAACTGGAAAAAAGATCATCCCATATTCAAGGGACCTTTCAAAGTGAATCTGCCTGTCGAGACTCGCCCAACTCCGGAATCGACATTAATGCAGCATAATATGTTGAAAACAGAATGCCCTGCCGAATTGGAGATGTGGCAGGTGCAGACAACTGTTTATGAAGAAGGCAAAAATACGCGCATCGGAATGGTGAGCGGAGACGGAGGCTACACCGACTCTCCTGATGCCGAATTCATATCCGGAGGTGAGAGCGCGAAGCCGATCCAGGCTGTAGCCATAGGACGCCACGGAAATTTCCTGCACTGGGGATTCGCATCCGATCCTGCTGAGATGACACCTGCGGGCAAGGATGTATTTGCCAACGCGGTAGTGTACATATCGAAATTCAAGGGACACCCTATCATAGCCCGCAAATTAGACAGAGGTAGCTACGTACGTGATGAGTCATTGCAATGGCTGGACTACAGCATAGCCAAGGATTCATGGCAGAATAAAGAGACATTCAACAAGAGTGTACGAGAAGATTTGTTAAAAAAAGGTGATCCAAATGCCAAATTCTACGAATCCGAACCCTATCACGAATTCGTAAAAAAATATTCCCCAGAGTTGTATGAGGTCTTCGGGACCGACACTGAGGAGTATTTCCGGTTCTACAAGAAAAACTATCCGTATCTCTACCGAGACCCGGAAAACTCTTTCAGAATGAAAGTGGATACCGACCTGCGTGAAATCGGTGTGGCAAACTATGATATAGCCATGCTCGACTCGGCGATCACGATTTGGGAACGAGGCGGCAAAGAGTCGGCAAAGGGTGAACGACTGCTGAAACGATATACACTCTGCAATTTTGCCACCCCGCAGGAATACAGGAACTGGGTCGACACAAACCGCGACAATCTTTTCTTCTCGGAAGCAGGAGGCTTCCTCTGGCTTGTCAACACAAATGTACCCAATGCCGTAGGCAACGATTATACGGCATTAATACTTGACCTGAAAGCCAAGAACGAGGCAAGAGCAAAAGCATATGAAGCAAAAAAAGCAAAGCAGGTCACCGCTCTTGCAACAAGCCGCGACAACCCTGTGGCTCTTGCCTCGGCAATCCGGACCGATGCCAACGGCGCAAAGGAGATGGTTATCACCATGACCATACACCCCGGATACCACGCATATGCCGCTGTCGACGAAAAGGATGTGTTCATAAAGACAACCCTTGACCTCACCTATCCCGAAGGAATCGAGCCTGACGGAGAAATGATAATGCCACCTGCCCAATCTACCGGAAACGCGACATCCCATTATACCGGTACCGTCCAGTTCCGACAGAAAATAAAAGGTGAGGGCAAAGGGGAAATCTCCGCAAAAGTCCGCTACCAGGTGTGCGACAACAGCGAATGCAAGATTCCATCCACACAGGTACTCAAAGAGAATATATAAATAAGCATTGATATCATGACCGCTCCCCACCAATATTAAGCTTCAAGAACTGATTGGTTTATAATGATTAGTCCTCCGAGGTATCTTTCGCAAGACCTCGGAGGACTAAATTATTTACACGAACCTGTTGTTAGTCGGATTATTTCGGGAGATTGAATGCCACGGTCATTTCACGCATCTGCTCGTCCGACATTCCATCAGGCTCGAAGCCCATGTTCTTGGCGGCGATGTATATGAGTGCTGACTTGTTGAGCACATCGATCTGATCGAATGCAGCCATCACGTCAGTGTCAACGGCAAACACCCCATGCTTTTCCCAAAGGGTCACATCGTAGTCGCCAAGCTCCTTGATTGTAGCCTCGGCAAGCTCGTTGGAGCTTGGAAGCTTGTAAGGGATGATGCCGAGTCCGCGTGGGCTGAATGCCTTGGTCTCGGGGATCATGCTCCAGAGCAGACGTGTGGCGACATCTTTCTCAAGGAACTTCTTGCAATGCGACATTGCCACAAGCTCGATAGGGTGAGTGTGGACCGAAGCCTTGTAGTTGGAGCCCTTGCCGATAAGATAGCTGTGGACTGCAAGATGAGAGGGAAGCTCGGAAGTGGGAGCCACAGGATTGTCGGCGATGATCTCGTAATGAGCGCAATCGTCAAGAATACGTATCACAGAACCGTTCTCCATGGGCCAGCGGGCAAGATCGCGCATACGCTTGTTTGTGCCCTTGCAGAAGAAATAGCATCCCTTAAGATTGGGAAGCGTGAAACCGATGGGACGAGGCTCGGAGATCGCGGGCATAGCACGTATGGCATCGTCGATATGTTCTGTGATGTTGACAGTGATATTGCCGCCGTTACGTTCGGCCCATCCTTTCTGCCACAGGTATCCGGCTACCTCGGCTACCTGCTCCACCTCATGAGCGAGAGCAGGACGATTATCAAGAATAGATGACATTATAAGATTGGTTTATCAGTTAATGGAACGGAGAGTTATATTAATTGCGGAAGGAAACATGACACTATGAGCACCACGATACCTGTAAGGAGCACCATGATAGTCTTTGATGAGCATCCTTTCCACTCTTTCAGGATGATTCCCCACACATTGGAGAACACCACATTGAGTGCCATAAGTATGCAGAATGAGAGAGTCATGAGTGTGGGCGAGTCGGTAAGGAAACCCTTTCCGAGAGCAAGTCCGAAGAACTGGCTGTACCATAAGGCTCCTGCGAGGAAACAATAAAACATATTGTTGACCCACACAGCTCCGTTGGCATAATCACCCCAGGTGCGGTTACGGCTGTTCTGATAGAAGCAGTACACGGCATTGGTCACGAAGCCTCCGAGCGTCACAAGCAATGTAGCGGGAAGGGTGCGGAACATCGGATTGGTGAGCTCACCGAAATTGATGCCGCTACCGAACTCCAGTCCTACATTAAAGCATCCGCTCATAAAGCCTGCAAGCAGCGCGATGGTGATACCTTTAGGGAAATTGAAGTCCTTGACCGCAGCCCTCTTCTCCTCTTCGCTCAGCGATGACGCTTTCATAGAGCCTGCCACACCTATAATGGCTATGCCGACAAGGGTGACCACAACTCCGAGTATCACAGAGAATGTGAGCTGTGACAGGGGGTCATTCTCTGGGAAGAAGATGTTGAGAAGCACCGGACCCATTACGGTGCCGAGACCTGCACAGGTGCCGAGTGCTATGGACTGGCCGAGTGCCACGCCGAGATAACGCATGGAGAGTCCGAATGTGAGACCACCCACACCCCAGAGCGCACCGAAAAGCACTGTCATCCACAGATTGAATGACGGAGCTTCGGAAAACAGTTCACAGAGCGAGCGTCCGGCAGGTACAGCGAGCAGCGCGCCGAGCAACGGCAGCACAAGCCATGCAAACACACCCTGCACTATCCAGTAGCTCTCCCAACTCCAGGATTTGATCTTGTTGATGGGCACATAGCAGCTCGACTGGCAGAAAGCCCCGATGGCAATGATTAAAAGTCCGAGAAGAATCATATTATAAATTTTATGATCGACGCAAAAGATTCAAAAGGACAAAACAATATACGCATACTTTCTCAATAAAGAATGAATTTAACACATGTGTTTCTTCTGTCCTTTTGAAACTTTTATATCCCTTTTATCGTTTTGAGGTGACTTCTTTTTCATACTGCTCCACCGAAGCGATATAGCTCTCGCCCACCGGAACATTGTTCTTGAGGCAGAACATATCGTAGACAGCGTTCCAGGGGAGGTTCTTGCACTCCTCAAGGAGTCCGAGACGCTGGAACTTCTGATCGTTGAGCTCATATCTGCGGAGCGTGTCGGTCGGTTCGAGAAGAGCGCGGAGCATGCACTTCTGTGCGGCACGGCTACCTATCACATAAGCACCGATACGGTTGAGAGTTCCGTCGAAGTAATCAAGACCGTAATGTACACGGTTGAGAGCACCCGCACGCACAATCTCGCTGAAGAGGTCGAGTGTAGGATCGTCCATGATGGTCACATGGTCAGAGTCCCAACGTATAGGACGGCTCACATGAAGCATAAGTTCGGGCACGAAGAGAAGCATGGACGACACCTTGTCGGCAACGCTCTCTGTTGGGTGGAAGTGACCTGTATCGAGAGTGATCATCATGTCGCGCTTGGAGGCATAGGCTGTATAGAAATCGTTGGAGCCTACTGTATAGCTCTCAAGACCTATACCGAACACCTTTGACTCCACACAATCCTTCATCCAGTCATACTTCTTCTCAAAAATCTGGTCAAGAGAATCCTTGAGAAGCTCACGGTACATATAGCGGTTCACAGTGATGTCCTTTGATCCGTCATGCACCCAAGTGTTCATGATACAGGGATCCTGCTGAGCCTCGCCTATAGCCTGTGAGATGGCACGGCAACGCTTTGAATGCTCGATCCAGAAATCACGTATCCCCTTGTCGGGATTGGAAAGTGAAAGGTCGCCGCTCTTGGGATGAGAGAATGAGGTGGAGTTGAAGTCGAGCTTGATACCGTTAGCCTTACCCCAGTCAATCCAGCCCTGGAAATGCTCGATTGAGCACTCGTTACGGTCAACATACTTGCCGCCAAACTCTCCATAGATCTCATGGAGGTTAAGACGATGCTTGCCGGGGATGAGCGACATGGCATAAAGAATATCGGAACGGAGCTCATCGATATTACGTGCCTTGCCGGGGTAGTTGCCGTTGACCTGGATGCCACCGGTGAGACCGCCGTCGTGAGGCTCGAAACCTGCCACATCGTCAGCCTGCCAGCAATGCATGCTCAAGTGGAAATCCTGCATCTGGTCGAGCACCTTGTCAGTATCGACACCGAGGGCGGCATAACGTTCGCGGGCTATCTCATAAGCCTTCTTGATTGATTCTTCTTTCATGGTCTTGTGTATTTTTAAATATTATTCTGGTTTTACAAATTAATCATACTCAGATAGAGTAATAAGCATCGATCCTGCGGATTACACCTGCGGAGTAAAAGTCGATGTCTCAGTGGAGTTTATAGCAATCCTGCGCATATCGGCGAGAGTTTCGGCGCGTCCGCATCCGCGAAGCTGCACAAGCACATTCCCAAGAGCAGTGCATTCGGCAGGACCAGCCACCACCGGTATGCCACAGTCATCAGCAAGCATCTGCATGAGATGACTGTTGCGGGAGCCGCCTCCGATCACATGGAGCCTTCTAACAGGAGCTGTAGAGAACTCCTTAAGCACATCAAGCATTTCAGCAACACGGTGAGCGAGACTGCGGTATATCACCTGCACATAGTCGGCTGTCGTGACCGGCACCTCTTCGCCATGATCCCTGCAATACGAATTTATAGCTTCGACCATCGATCGGGGGTTGGCAAACGATGGATCATCCGGATTGATTATCGACTGGCATACGGAGTCGTGACACGACGCGGCAAGCTTCGAGATGTCAGCATCCTGGAGTCCGAGTTCGGCACGCACACGCTCGAATATCCAAAGTCCGCATATGTTCTTAAGGAAACGGGTCGTGCCGTCAATGCCACCCTCATTGGTGAAATTGTATCCGAAACTCTTGTCATTTATTATAGCCTCGGGCGACTCTATGCCAAGAAGCGACCATGTGCCGCAGCTCAGATAGGCGTAGTCGGTATCAGGTGTCGGCACTCCGATCACAGCTGACGCTGTGTCATGGCCGGCAACAGCAATAACCGGGATTTCACCAAGCCCGGTGGCCTCCTGTACCTGAGGGAGAATAGCACCTATGATATGTCCGGGCTGAACTATCGGACCGAACTTCGAACGTGACAGGCCTACTGAGTCAAGGAGCTCCACATCAAGGTCGCCGGTAGCGGGATTAAGCATCTCGGAAGTAGATGCAACAGTGTATTCGGTCACAGCATTGCCTGTGAGCATATATGCCACCGCATCCGGCATCCACAATATCTTATCGGCAGAGTCAATCACCTTGGCTCCGTTACGGCGCAAGGTGTGAAGCTGAAACAGAGTGTTGAAATCCATGAACTGGATTCCGGTCTTGGCATACACTGTCTCGCGAGATATAACCTTGGAATACTCATCCACCGCACCCTCTGTATGAGTGTCACGATAGCAGTAGGGCAATCCTGCAAGAGAGCCGTCGGCATAGAAATAAGCCACGTCACACCCCCATGTGTCAATACCTATTGACGACAGTTCAGAACCTGATTCAGAGAGTTTTTCAGCAGCGGCCTTCATTGCCTTTATCACTTCCTGGTATATAAGAGGGAGATTCCAGAACAGATGACCGCGTATAGGAAGCATCGGATAGTGGAAGCGGGTAAGCTCGCTCATCACTACATTATCGCCATCATAGCCGGCGAGTATTGACCTACCTGATGTCGCACCAAGGTCAATTGCAAGATGATAAGTTTTATCCATTTTAGGTAGTTAGAAATATGGTATTAATGCAAAGGTACAAAAATTATGTGACACGCTTACAAAAATTAGCTAAATTTGCATGTCAATTTAACAATATGGATAGCAAATCCTGTAAAAACAAATCCTGTGTCACACCGGTAGGAAGATACGCCCCCTCTCCTACCGGAAGGATGCATCTGGGCAATCTGTTCTCAGCTCTCCTGTCCTGGCTGTCGGTCCGTTCACGCAACGGCCGCTGGGTGCTACGCATTGAGGACCTTGATCCTCAGCGCAGTAAAGAGGAATATGCAAAACTGATCGAGGACGATCTCCACTGGCTTGGTCTCGACTGGGACGAAGGCGGACTTTCCGACCGCGGTCCTCACGGCCCATACCGGCAGAGCCTGCGAGGCGACATATACCGAATCTATCTCGACAAGATCCGCGCCACAGGATACAGTTACCCCTGCACATGCACGCGTGCCGACATAATAGCCACACAAGCCCCTCATCAGAGTGACGGACGAATCATATACGGCGGACATTGCCGTCCCACATCTTTGCCGTCATTCCTCCCCGAGCACCCGACAGCCAGACACTCCACACGCCTGTATGTACCCGACGAGGAGATACTGTTCACCGACACCGTATACGGAAACCAGAGGGTCAACCTCACGCATGAGTGTGGCGATTTCATACTCCAACGAGCCGACGGAGCTTGGGCATACCAGCTCGCAGTAGTAGTTGACGATGCCTTGATGGGGATAAATGAAGTGGTGCGCGGAAGCGATCTTCTCCTTTCAGCCGCCCAGCAGACCTATCTGTACCGTCTGCTCGGACTAACCCCTCCCGCCTATGCCCATGTGCCGCTCATATGCAATTCCGATGGGGTGCGCCTCTCCAAACGCGACCGTTCACTAAGCATGGATGAACTGAGAAAAAGACACACGCCACAAGAGATTACAGGCATCCTCGCCCATTTATCAGGCATCCTACCAAGCCCGGCACCGTGCACTCCTCACGAACTTATCACCGAATTCGCCTGGAACAAAATCCCCCCGAAAAAAGAAATACCCATCGACCAAACATCCATATAAAAATAGATCAAGATGCACCTTAATCATATTAAGGTGCATCTTGATCTATTTTTATAGCATTATATTTATCCTTATCTTATAGCTTCGAGCACTTGTGTGGCGATCTGCTTCATGCCTTTACGTGACGGATGACCCGAAAGCTTGTCTATGTCGTGAAGCTGGATATAAGCCACCTTGTAATGGTCACACACAGCCTTGATGGAGGATTCTATCTCAGGCTTAAGCCCATTGTTGATTATGAAATAAATGGCTGTGCCGGGGAAGCGGTTGACTGCCTCGGAAAGCAGCCGGCTCATGGCTGGACGGAATTTATAAAGATCCTCGCGTGCGACATCGCTATAGACGAACTCCCCTAAAGGAGATCCTGCCCAGCTGTCATTGGTCGCCCCGAAAATGAGCAGAATGTCGGGCGAGCCAAGACGCGGCAGACGTGTGATGAACGAACGGTCAGAGTAATCCTCGCCCTGGTAGCCTGTAAACGATATGGTGGCACCGCTGTAGGAATCATTTACTCCGAGTATATATCCGCCATCATTGATAAGCTGCCACCACCAGGTCTGCTTGACATCGTTGACATCGGTCTTTTTTGCCTGTATCTTATCTGTCAACGGCGTTGTGTCATACCAGCAGGCATAGCTGTCAGGTATATAGCCCTTGAATGTAGAATATGAGTCACCAAGGATAGAGACAACAGGCTTGGCCGAATGTGGTCCTTTCGCTTCGACGGGTGACGATAGCACTAAAGAGAACAGTGCGACAAAAACAGAAACAAGAAATGTGTGGTTACGTAGCATTATTGTGAATATGATTAAAAAGTGTGATGTCTGCTTATCGCATCACGTATCACAAGTGATGCAAGGGTGATTCCGAATATTGAGGTGATGTGCATGAGCGAGCCGTTTGTCACAGCCTTGTTGAATGACATCGGTGCCATGCCGTCATCTGTAGCGACAGGCTCATATTCCTTAGAATTAGGCACAAGCTCGTCGGAATATACGCATTTGAACTTATGGGCGGGAAACTGTCCGGATTTTTTGAACTTACGTCGCAAGGCGGCTGCAAGCGGACATCCTTTCACCTTCCAGAACTCTGCCACCGCTATGCGGGAGGGATCGAGCTTGAGGGCGGCACCCATTGAAGAATAGAGCTGCATGCCTCTATGTCCGGTCATCGACTCGGAGGCATTAAGGATGAGAAGAGCCTTGTCGGAGAGGGAGTCGATGGCATCGATCACATAATCGTATTGTTCGAGATTGAATGAGGATGCCGTAGATGCATTATATAGAGTGTGAAGCGCGGTTACAGAGGCTTCAGGATTGATGTCGAGAAGATGTTGCCTGAGCACATCAACCTTGACCTGCCCTACGGTGGAGGCAAGGGCCGGAAGCTGACGGTTTATATTTGACGGAGCGACATTATCGGCATCGACAAGGGTGATATGCGTGACACCGGTACGCACAAGCGTTTCAGCAGCCCAGCTCCCCACGCCGCCTACACCAAATATTATTACATTTATGTCATCAAGACGTCTTAGCCCGTCATTGCCAAGCAAGCGGGCTGTACGATCAAATATCTGGGAGCGTTGCATATCTGTTAATTAAGAACCTCGGACCACAGCGGTCTTGATGCGCTGCCACACAGTGGGTCTTTCATCGTCGAGGCGCAGATGAATATTTACATCAGAGTTTTCCTTGTTCAAGAAAATAATCGAAGCCGGAAGGACTATCGCAATCACCATCTCGAATTCCACTATCTCATGGATGCGCTTGAGCTCGATAGTCGAGAACGGAGAGGAGGGCTCGATACTGCCGATATAAAGGTTGTCTTCATCGATGAATATACCGTGATTGTCCATGGTATAATCAAAGATGAGTCCCAAATTAAGTTCATCCGGTGACTTGGGAGGACGGTTGAACTGCTTGTAAAGCGTATTGATGACTTGTTTTGTTACCATTTTGGCCGATGTTAAGTTGATGAGCTATGTGACAAATAGGAGAGAAAGATGTGCTCACGTTCTGTGTTCCTATTACTAAACGCCCAAACTATGCGCTAAGTTCGATGTATGTGTAAAATTCCTGACAAAAGAAAATAAGGTGCTGCACCGGCACACGATGCAACACCTTATTGATAAGCATTTAGGCAAGGAATCCGAGGAGCACACCTGCTGCAACCGCCGACCCGATGACGCCGGCCACATTCGGGCCCATAGCGTGCATAAGCAGATAGTTGGAAGGATCGTACTCCAGACCCAAGTTATTGGAGATACGTGCTGACATAGGCACAGCCGATACGCCGGCATTGCCGATGAGCGGGTTGATCTTCTTGTCCTTGGGGAGGAAGAGATTGAACAGCTTGACAAAGAGCACACCACTTGCAGAAGCGATGATGAACGCCATAAATCCGAGCAGGAAGATGCGGACAGTCTCCCATGTAAGGAACTCGGTAGCCTGAGTGGAAGCACCCACTGTCATGCCGAGAAGGATTGTGACAATATCGGTAAGAGCGTTGCTCGCAGTCTTGGCAAGACGGTTGGTCACGCCACACTCGCGCAGAAGGTTACCGAAGAAAAGCATACCAAGCAGAGGAATGCCGGAGGGCACCACGAAGCAGGTGAGGATCATACCTACAATCGGGAAGATAATCTTCTCGTTCTGCGACACGGCACGTGCAGGCTTCATCTTGATTACGCGCTCATGTTTTGTCGTGAACAGGCGCATCAGCGGCGGCTGTATCACAGGCACGAGTGCCATGTAGGAATAAGCCGATACCGCTATGGCTCCCATAAGATTGGGGGCAAGCTTGGATGAAAGGAAGATAGCTGTAGGACCGTCGGCTCCACCGATGATAGATATGGCACCTGCCTGATCGGGAGCGAACCCGAGCAGCAGAGCCACCATATATGCACCGAAGATGCCAAACTGGGCTGCCGCACCGATAAGCATGAGCTTAGGGTTGGCTATCAGTGCCGAGAAGTCGGTCATAGCACCAATGCCGAGGAATATCAGCGGAGGATACCATCCTGCGCTCACACCATTATACAGGATGTTGAGCACAGACCCCTCTTCGTATATACCTACCTCAAGTCCGGCAGTTGTGTTGAATGGGATGTTGCCGATAAGTATACCGAAGCCGATGGGAACGAGAAGCATGGGCTCGAAATTCTTCTTTATGGCAAGCCATATGAAGAAGAGTCCCACCACAAGCATCGCGATATGCTCCCATGTGGCATTGTAGAAACCTGTCAGGTGCCAGAACTCCTGAAGGTTTTGCATTATAAAATCTCCAAAACTCATAATAAAAGCAATTAAGAGATTATTCGAGAGTTATGAGAACTGCACCGTCGAGCACCGAGTCGCCCACGTTGACAGCGATGGAAGCCACCTTGCCGTCCTGTCCGGCGTGGATAGCGTTCTCCATCTTCATAGCCTCAAGCATAACTACGGTGTCGGATGCTTTTACATTGTCGCCAACCTTCACCTGAACGCTCATCACCACACCGGGGAGAGGAGCCTTGACCTGGAAACCTGAAGCCGAAACAGGGGCCTTGGTTATGACCTTAGCTCCGGTGTCAGTGCGCGGTGCCGCCGATGGACGAGGCTTGCTCACGATGGTGACAGGTTTTTCAGTCTTCTCAAGCTCCACCTTGTAGGGAACGCCGTTGACTTCTACCTTAGCGAGATTGTTGTCGATGTCGCCCACTTTCACCGTGTAGGGGTTGCCGTTGATGCGATACTTATATTCTTTCATGATTAAATTTACTGATTGAATGATGGTGTTGATTAACGGCGCGGGAGCTCGCGCAACGAGTAGATTTTAGAACTCCAGGGTGAGTAAGCACGACGCACCTTATTGATTGTGAGCACTGTGCTCTCTCGGTCGTGAGCGTCGAGATGGTCATGAAGTGCCATGGAGATGGCAGCGATGACCTCACCGGTATCATTGTCGGGACGGCCCTCCGATACCACTTCGGGAAGAGTGTCGGCAAGAGCTTTCTCCTTACGTTTGGTGGAGATACGCGCACCTATCTTGTTGATGATATTGAAGCACAATGCAAGCACGAGAAGAGCGGTGAACACGATGCACATAGCCATGATTGCCATGCCGAAACCGTTCTCGTCCTGCTCGGCGAACATATCCACCTTCAAGTTTGTGCTCTTTATGACATTGTTGCTCGAAGGGGTGATGTACTTCTCTTCCGATCCGTCACGCACCTCCCAGGCATCAACATCGTTCACTCCGCCCTCGCCGTCAACCTTGCGTGCATAGGTCTGACCGGGCTTAAGATCACCAGGCACCGTGATCTCATCGATCAGCGATTTGCCGTCGGCATCATAGATGGCAATATAATTGTCCTTGCCCGGAACGAACACGAAATTAGTGTGGAATGTGCCTTTATTGGGCTGACCGTCAGCCCAGAAAAGAATGTGCTGGCGCGGAGGGATCTCAGTGTTGACATCCCCGAGCGGCACGGGATAAAGCGTAGGCTTGGACGGATCATTGGTCAGGAACACACTTGAAATCTCAAGCGGACCGAAAGTGGAGTTGAAAAGCTCCACCCAGGCATTGTACCTGCCAAAGTCGTCGACCACGCTGGTGGAGTCGTTGGCTATCATCACCTCATTGATCCTGAGACCGCGACGTCCCTGGGCTGAGATGGCGATTACGCCTGCGAGTGCCACCACGAAGAGGGTTAATATTCTCTTTTTCATATCGGTTGCGTGGGGGATTATAGAGGTATGTTACCGTGCTTCTTGGCGGGGTTGACCACCTTCTTGGTAGCGAGCTGCTGGAGAGCGCGGATAACACGGAATCGTGTGTTGCGCGGCTCGATGACGTCATCGATATATCCGTAACGAGCTGCATTGTAGGGGTTGCAGAATAGCTTGTTGTACTCTGCCTCCTTCTCCTGAAGCACCTTGGCGGGATCGTCGGAAGCCTTCGCCTCCTTGGCATAAAGCACCTCAACGGCTCCTGCGCCACCCATAACCGCAATCTCGGCTGTAGGCCAGGCATAGTTCATATCGCCGCGGAGCTGCTTGCACGACATCACGATATGGCTGCCGCCGTAGCTCTTGCGGAGTGTGACGGTGACCTTGGGCACTGTAGCCTCTCCGTAAGCATAGAGGAGCTTGGCTCCGTGAAGGATGACACCGTTGTACTCCTGACCTGTGCCGGGAAGGAAGCCCGGAACGTCAACGAGGGTGACAAGGGGTATATTGAACGCATCGCAGAAACGAACGAAACGCGCGCCCTTGCGGGATGCGTTGCTGTCAAGCACACCGGCAAGGAACTTGGGCTGATTGGCGACAATGCCGACAGCCTGACCGTTGAATCGGGCAAAACCGATGATGATGTTCTTGGCATAGTCGCGCTGTATCTCAAGGAATTCACCGTTGTCGACTATAGCACCAATCACCTCATACATATCATAAGGACGGTTGGCTGAATCTGGTATGATCTCGTTGAGAGAATCCTCCAGACGGTCGATGGGGTCGTTGCACTCTACCAGCGGCGGCTCCTCAAGGTTGTTCTGAGGAATGTAGCTGAAGAGCTTGCGGATGATCGACAGTGTCTCCTCTCCATCCTCGGCTGCGAAATGGGCCACACCGCTCTTCTGAGAATGGACGGCTGCTCCGCCGAGTGCCTCCTGGCTCACATCCTCTCCGGTGACAGTCTTTACAACCTTCGGACCTGTGAGGAACATATAGGAAATGCTCTTGGTCATAATAGTGAAGTCAGTGAGGGCGGGAGAATACACCGCACCGCCGGCACACGGACCGAGGATACCTGAAATCTGGGGTATCACACCTGATGCAAGGATGTTACGCTGGAATATCTCGGCATATCCGGCAAGAGCGTTGATGCCTTCCTGGATACGGGCACCACCTGAGTCGTTAAGACCGATGACAGGAGCTCCCATCTTCATCGCCATATCCATTATCTTGCAGATCTTGAGAGCCATAGTCTCACTGAGTGATCCGCCAAAGACAGTGAAATCCTGTGCGAACACATACACGAGACGTCCTTCGATAGTACCGTAACCGGTAACAACGCCGTCACCGAGATAGCTCTTCTTCTCCTGTCCGAAGTTGTAGCAACGGTGACGCACGAACATATCGATCTCCTCAAACGAACCTTCGTCGAGGAGCTGGGCTATGCGCTCGCGAGCTGTGTACTTGCCGCGTTCGTGCTGTTTCTGGATGGCCTTTTCACCACCGCCCAGACGAGCCTCCTCGCGCAAGGCGATAAGCTCTTTTACTTTTTCAAGCTGATTGCTCATTCTATTTTCGTGAATTTACAGTTTAAAAGTTTATAAAGCCTTCCATGAGAGGACAGCACCTCAGGCTAATCCACCTGCCTACCGACTTTATAAACTTTCTTTACTCTTTATATTTTACTATTTATTGGGGTCCTCGCAGAGCTCTATGAGAGTGCCGCAAGTTGACTTCGGGTGAAGGAATGCGATATTAAGACCCTCGGCACCCTTGCGGGGAGCCTTGTCGATAAGACGGCAACCCTTCTCCTCGACTTCGGCGAGAGCATTTGCCACACCATCCTCAATGGCGAGAGCAATGTGCTGGATGCCACCGCGTCCGCCGTTGTTGGCTACAAACTTGCTGATCGCGCTCTCGGGGGAAGTACCCTCAAGAAGCTCAATCTTTGTCTGACCGATCTTGAAGAATGCTGTGCGCACCTTCTGGTCCTCTACTTCCTCTATAGCAAAACACTTGATGCCAAGGGTGTTCTCGTAAAAGGCGATGGCCTCCTCCAGATTGGGGACAGCGATGCCGACATGTTCGATATGCGAAATATCCATTGTAAGTATATGATTATAAGTATTGTTTTTTAAGGTGTTTACTTAATCGTTGCAAATGTAATCAAATTTTCGGTAATCTCAAATATATCACTGCTGAGTTTTTCACCTATTCCTCAGATTTGGCAGAAGTCCAGCCACTACGCCCAGCAGCGGGGTGTAGGCACACACATTGTAGACCATCTCAATGCCATAAGTATCGGCAAATCCTCCCAATACGGCCGACGCTATGCCTCCCACTCCGAACGAGAATCCGAAAAACAATCCGGATATCATGCCAAGCTTGGAGGGCAACAGCTCCTGAGCATACAGAAGTATGGCAGGAAAAGCCGATGAAAGCATGAATCCTGCACAGAAACTCAGCACCACCGTGACTGGCAGAGACACATGTGGCATAAGCAGGCTGAACGGAGCGGTGCCGAGTATAGAGACCCATATCACTATCTTGCGTCCGTAACGGTCACCCACAGGTCCTCCTACAAGAGTCCCAACAGCCGTGGAGACCACAAACACAAACAGGAATATCTGAGACTGCGACACACTGACACCGAACTTATCTATCAGATAGAACGTATAATAGCTCGACAATGATGCCATATATATGTACTTGGAGAAAATAAGTACGGCAATCACCGCTATGGCAAACACCGTCATCCTGCGCGACAACGGCAACTTCAATGGCTGGGACACACCTTGCGGACGGCTGCGAAGATCCCTTAGATAAAGACCATACCATCTACAGATCGGCCTCATAGCGGCAAAACACAGAGTGGATGCCACCAGAAACCACACAACATAATGCCTCCCGTGAGGAGCTACAATAAGAGCCACGAGCAACGGACCCACAGAGCCGCCGAAATTACCTCCGACCTGAAACACTGACTGGGCAAATCCTCTTCGCTCTCTTCCGGCAAGCGAAGTGATGCGCGACGCCTCGGGATGGAGCGTCGCTGATCCTATGCCTACCATAAACACCGACACAAGTATGCCCGCCATAGTATCGCAATAGGCAAACATCACTATACCTATCGACGTGGACACCATGCCGGCAGGGAGACTGAACACAAACGGACGCTTGTCGAAAGCATACCCCACTACAGGCTGGAATATCGACGCTGCCATCTGATACACAAGAGTTATTATACCAATCTGACCGAACGACAGACCAAGATCTGCCTTAAGCATCGGATACATAGCTGTTATCACCGATTGCAACAGGTCATTAAGACAATGTGCGGCACTCAGAGCGAGAAGCACATGAAACGTCGGCATCTCAGCCAGATGTTTGATCTTTCCTATGATATTCATTGAAGCAGTTACATCATTAATCACAGTGCAAAGGTACTCATTATTTCCGTGAAAACGACCTTTAACAAATCTTTGCTCATTGACACAATCGCACCGACAGCCTATGCCTCCGACCCCTTACAATATGACAAATGAAATAAATGACCAAGGATGAAACCACAATATTCATCCTTAGTCATTGTTATGTTACCTTTCGAAATCTGAACCGTTTAGCTTTTCGCTACAAAATCAGCAATTGGACCAATCAATGATTATGACAACCAGCCGATTTTCACTTTTTATTCATTCACGTACTAATAATTGAGCCCTGTCCTGAGAAGATCTGATGACATCATTATCTACCGCATTCATAAGAATAGGCTCATTTCCCATTAATGCTTCATAAAGCACTTGAGTGAAAAAATATTTCCTATCCATCATTTTTTCAAGAACCAAAGGTATTATTTCCTCCCCCATCTCTAATAACTTATCAAATTCAGGCACCTCCATCCGTGAATACATGGAACTGCTCACAAGCACTCGCATATCCTCTCTTGACGCATCATACCAATCACTATGCAATCTTTCAAATTTACTGCGTATATCTGATTTTACTTTTTGCGCATTCTGACTGATAACCTCTTGCTCTGACTTTGTCAACTCAATTATCGTATCACCAATCTTTGAACATTTTGAAAGACTGCCTTCATACGAATTTGATATACTACCATAAATATCAATATTTAATCCTTCTCGATTGCATGCTAAATCCACATTAGAAACATCGTCCAATAATACCGTTCCATTACCTGTGAAACCCACCAAAAGCACTATGGGTAATAAATAAGAGGAGAGACTGTTCATAATTACAACTATTTTAACTGGTTATTCGCAAATATAGATAAAAAAACAGCCACAAAACAATCTACCTTCCGCTCTTTTGTTTTTTTTAACTAAAATCTCGTATTACATATCATAGCAACCTTATTTTCAGAATAATCCAACATCACACCAAGCATTATCACAACTATTATCGACATCATGTCTTTTTGAATATATTATTTAGAGAAAACCGTCTCCAAATAACTTTATTTTCCTTTTCCGTATCTCACTTTTTATTCCTAACTTTGTGTCTTGAAACAATAGGTACACAATGGCACAAATTAATTGCGTGGGCATCCTCACCTCAGGAGGTGACGCCCCAGGAATGAACGCCGCCATCCGCGCGGTAACACGCTCCGCCATATACGGTGGACTCCGTGTGAAAGGCATATACCGCGGCTATCGCGGACTGATCACTGATGAGATTGTAGAATTCAGAACCCAGAACGTGTCCAACATCATACAGGCAGGAGGCACAATCCTAAAGACAGCCCGCTGCAAGGAGTTCACCACACCCGAGGGCCGCCAGCTGGCTTACGACAATCTCAAACGCCAGGAGATCGACGCCCTTGTGGTGATCGGAGGTGACGGCTCTCTCACCGGTGCCCGCATATTTGCCAACGAATTCAACATCCCCATCATAGGACTCCCCGGCACCATCGACAACGACCTATACGGCACCGACTCCACTATCGGTTACGACACGGCTCTGAACACCATCATGGAATGTGTCGACAAGATACGTGACACCGCCACAAGCCACGAACGGCTGTTCTTCATTGAAGTCATGGGACGTGACGCTGGGTTCCTCGCCCTCAACGGTGCCATCGCTTCCGGAGCCGAGGCTGCCATCATACCGGAAATATCCACCGAGGTCGACCAGCTTGCCGAGCTCATAGAACACGGTTTCCGCAAAAGCAAGAATTCATCCATCGTGCTCGTTGCCGAGAGCCCTGTGACAGGAGGTGCGATGGGGCTTGCGGAACGCGTCAAAAACGAATATCCCGGATATGACGTACGAGTATCAATACTCGGTCACCTACAGCGCGGCGGTTCTCCCACTGCATTCGACCGCATACTTGCTTCGCGCATGGGTTCAGCCGCAATCGACGCTCTTCTTGAGGACCAGCGCAATGTGATGATAGGTATGCGCAACGACGAGATCGTATATGTGCCTTTCTCCAAAGCAATCAAGAACGACAAGCCCATCAAGCGTGACCTTGTCGACACCCTGCGCCGACTATCCATATGATCAGCAGCCAATCGGGCTACAACCATGATTGAAGTAAAGGACATAATCAAGAGCTATGACGGCCTGCGGGTGCTTGACGAGGCGAGCCTCACCATCAATGATGGCGAGTTTCTCTCCATCGTCGGGCCCAGCGGAGCCGGCAAAACCACGCTGCTTCAGATAATAGGCTCTCTCGAAGCTCCCGACAGCGGCAAAGTGATCTACGACGGCACCGACATAGTGAAGATGAAGGAAGCCCAACTCGCAGCATTCCGCAACCGCAATATGGGTTTCGTATTCCAGTTCCATCAGCTGCTGCCCGAATTCTCGATGGCTGAAAATGTAGCCATGCCTGCCATGATAGGCGGCATGGGACGCAAAGAAGCCATGGAAAGAGCCGCCGAACTGCTGGACGGACTCGGTCTGGGCCGCCGACTCACCCACCGCCCCAATCAGCTATCGGGTGGCGAACGCCAACGTGCAGCCGTGGCGCGCGCCCTAATCAACGACCCCAAGGTGATCCTCGCCGACGAGCCGTCAGGTAGCCTTGACTCCCACAACCGCGAGGAGCTATACAGACTGTTCTTCGACCTGCGCTCGACCACCGGCAAGACATTCATAATCGTAACCCACGACGAATCGCTCGCATGCAACTCCGACAGAGTCATCCACATGGCCGACGGCAGAATCATTGACGACATCCACTCAATATAACCTCTCACCTCATCATCACCGCACCAATGAATATGACGCGCATCCTCCGGCACCTATACATTATAATATTGCTTGCCAGCACATTGTCCTCTTGTCGGGAGGAGGGTGTCGACCACGAGGTAGATATGACCTGTACTGACATAGTGACCTTTGCAGGCAACATTGACGGCCGTGCCACATTCACGTTCAATAAAGTGGACGACTCTCCCGAGATCACCCTTAGAGCCCAAGGAATGCTCAACACCGGGAGCATCGATGAAGGATCAAGGATGCTCATCTACTACATCCCTGAAAACAACGAGGCATACAACTCAGGGAATATATATCTGCGAGGGGGCACACCTATCACTTGTTCCGATATAAACATGACATGGCGTCCGGAATTCGACATGTGGCATAACCACAAAGTATACCTCTACAGCACATGGCGTTCAGGCAAATACATCAACGTCCATGTACGCCTCACATATTCCACCGAGCCACGCATATTCTGTCTGGCTGTGGACCCCGGCACCATCGATCAGAAAATGCCTGACGTATATCTGGTACACATCATCTCAAAAGATGTTGACTATCACGACCGTGCATACTACGCATCCTTTGACATATCACAGCTGTGGTCACTCCCCAATGTCGAAGGAATAAGGCTTCATGTTGCAAACAGCAACCTTGATAAACAAATTTTCACATTTGCGAAGCCGCAATAACCCTCAACATACCTTAACACACTAAACAGCAGCCGATTTTAACTGACTGCGCATAGTCCATAGCATTGTGCAATTGGTTAAATAAATATTATTTTTGTCCTATTCGGGGATTTTTGTTTAAATTTGTGTTGTACAATAACTAAAAATACGAGATGCAGTTGTTCCCCGGCAATTCATCACAACAGAAAGAAGCCTTGAATTACCGCACTCACAGAAACACTTTTAACTATGGCAAAAATTACAGGTGCTGTGGACATAGACCGAGAGAGGTGCAAAGGATGTGACCTCTGTGTAGTGGCTTGCCCATGCAATGTGCTCAAGCTTCAGACCAAGGATGTCAACGACCGTGGTTATCACTACGCCCAGGATATCGCCCCTGAAGCCTGCATAGGGTGTGCAGCCTGTGCCACCGTCTGCCCTGACGGATGCATCACAGTGTACCGCGTAGTTGAAAAATCCTGACTCCCCATCCCCCCTCTCACATCCATCACCCCCCATACAACGATATGGAAGAAGAAGTAACATTAATGAAAGGCAATGAGGCTATAGCCCATGCAGCCGTACGCTACGGAGTGGACGGCTATTTCGGCTACCCCATCACGCCTCAAAGCGAAATCCTCGAAACCCTCGAAGAGCTCATGCCGTGGGACACCACCGGCATGGTAGTGCTTCAGGCGGAGAGCGAAGTAGCAGCAATCAATATGGTGTATGGCGGAGCCGCCACTGGTAAAGCCTGCATGACATCATCCTCCAGCCCAGGCATAAGCTTGAAGCAGGAGGGAATATCATACATAGCCGCCGGCGAACTCCCCGCACTCATCATCAACTGTATGCGCGGAGGCCCCGGACTCGGAACCATACAGCCATCACAGAGCGACTATTTCCAAGCCACCAAAGGTGGAGGTCACGGCGACTACCATCTGATAGTACTCGCGCCTGCATCCGTACAGGAAATGGCCGATTTCGTTGGGCTCGGCTTTGACCTTGCCTACAAATACCGCAATCCCGTGATGATGCTTGCCGACGGCGTGGTAGGTCAGATGATGGAGCGTGTCAAGCTACCTGCCCCACGCCCGCGCCGCACCGATGAAGAGATAGCCCGCGAATGCCCCTGGGCAGTCACCGGATGTCCCGAGTCGCGCAAACCCAACATCATGACAACCCTTGAGCTTGTGCCTCAGGAGATGGAGAAACACAATCTGCACCTACAGGAAAAATACCGCCACATCGAGGAATTCGAACCACGATGGGAGGAGCATGAGACCGAAGACGCAGAGTATCTCATAGTGGCATTCGGATGCGTGGCACGCATATGTCAGAAAGCCATGGAGGATGCCCGCGCCCAAGGAATCAAAGTAGGTCTTCTCCGTCCCATAACCCTGTGGCCTTTCCCCTCTGAAGCCATCAAGCGCCTGAGCAAAAGGATGAAAGGTATTCTCGTAGTGGAACTTAACGCCGGTCAGATGATCGAAGATGTGCGCCTGAGCCTCGAAGAGCCTCGCCCCGTGCACCATTTCGGACGCATGGGCGGCATAGTCATGGACCCTGACGAAGTACTCGTCGCACTTAAAGAAAAGTTTGAGCTATGACACCTGAAGAAATCAAGCAGCCCTGCAATATCGTAGCATCCAAGCCACGGCTCCTCAACGACAACACAATGCACTATTGCCCGGGATGCTCCCATGGAGTGGTCCACAAGTTAGTGGCCGAGGTGATAGAAGAGATGGGGGCCGAGCACTCAGCCATAGCAATAGCACCGGTAGGATGCGCCGTGATGGCCTACAACTATATTGACATTGACTGGATCGAAGCGGCCCACGGTCGTGCACCGGCGATAGCAACAGCCGTAAAAAGGCTCAACCCCTCGCGCCTGGTGTTCACATATCAGGGCGACGGCGACCTTGCTGCCATAGGCACAGCCGAGACCATCCATGCAGCCAACCGCGGTGAAAACATAGCCATAATCTTCATCAATAACGGCATATACGGCATGACCGGAGGGCAGATGGCTCCCACCACACTCGAAGGCATGGTGACAGCCACCACCCCCTACGGCAGACGCGTAGACCTGAACGGATATCCCCTCAACATCTCCTCGCTGCTCGCCCAGCTCCCTGGCACGAGCTATGTGACACGCCAGAGCGTTCACACAGCACCCGCTGTAAGAAAAACCAAGAAAGCCATACGCCAGGCTTTCGAAAACTCGATGCAGGGCAAGGGCACATCGGTAGTGGAAATCGTATCAACATGCGTTTCAGGATGGAAAATGACTCCTGAAAAAGCTAATAAATGGATGGAAGAGAACATGTTCGAGCACTATCCGCTCGGTGACTTGAAAAACGAATAAGCTATGAAAGAAGAAATCATTATAGCCGGATTCGGCGGTCAGGGGGTTCTGTCAATGGGAAAGATACTTGCCTATGCCGGACTCATGGACAATCTCGAAGTCACCTGGATGCCATCATACGGTCCCGAACAGCGTGGCGGCACTGCCAACGTCACAGTGATCATCTCTGACAAACCAATCTCAAGCCCTGTGCTCAACCGCTACGACACAGCCGTGATACTCAACCAGCAGAGCCTCGACAAGTTCGAAAGCAAAGTGAAAACAGGCGGCACACTCATATACGATCCCTACAGCATCCACCATGCGCCGACTCGCACCGACATCAATGTCCTGCCGGTGAATGCCATGGAAGCCACATTCGAGCTGTCATCAGCAAAAAGCTACAATATGGTGCTACTCGGAGCGCTCCTTAAAGTGAAACCGCTCGTGAGCGTGGATGCAGTGATGCGCGGACTAAAAAAGACTCTTCCCGAACGCCATCACCACATGCTCCCTGTCAATAAGGACGCGATAATGCGTGGAATGGAGCTCGTAAAATAAGAAATTCAGACAACAACATCAGTAGTTCAACACAGAGAGAGAGAAAGGCAGAAGGGAACGTGAATCCTTCTGCCTTTTCTCTGTGATGTGGTGTGGCTGCACAGTAATAACCGTAGCAGACAAGGCGGATAAAACAGCATTGGTGCTCCTTATGCAACAAATCCGCACCGTGCTGACGTTTTCACAAAAATAGCATTACTTTTGCAGTAGCGAAACAGCGGTTTCGGAAATCACCGTTTCCGAAACCGCAAACTCCAGAAGGATTATAATAACACCTTGTAACAGAATAGCACACTGGCAGATTGCCAGTGTGCTTCTTTACACTCATATAAGACCGTTCCCGGATTGGATAATCTCGATAAGAATAGGTTTCACGCCACCGACAAAACACTCCACAGCTATCACCGTAAGTATAAGCCCCATGAGACGCATCATCACATTGATGCCTGTGTCGCCGAGCAATTTCACAAGACGCGTCGAAGCACTCAGTATCACATAAGTCAGCAGATATATCAATGCGATGGACCCTATGAGGATACCCTGCATAGTCAGAGAAGTGGAATCATCCATAAGCATAATACCGTTTGCTATCGCGCCCGGACCACAGAGCATAGGTATGGCAAGAGGGGTTATGGATATGTCATTGGCATAGACCTTGACCTCCTCCTCGCTAAGTTTCACATGGGAATATTTCGCCTGCAACATATCAAAGCCAATCTTAAAGATAACGAATCCCGCAGCGATGCGAAAACCGTTGGTCGATATTCCGAACAATGTGAAAAGCACCTGACCACACACCGTGAAACATATCAGAATGATGAATGAAATGATAGTGGCACGCTTGGCAATAGCCGTACGCTGCGAGTTGTCAAGATCCTTGGTCATTGACAGGAACACAGGCATAGTGCCCAGCGGATTAGCCAATGTGAAAAACGATGTGAGACAAATAAAAGCAAAAGGTAGATTATCCATGGTTATGTCAGATTTACATGGACGCAAAGTTACATCTTTTTTTCTTTAAACAAGTTTTCACACTAATAAAAAATAAGAATCTCAAAATGCCACTGAATTCTCTATTACACACATCTGCCGGCTTATAATGCCAGATATTTTCCCACCATTTAACTATTGTAAGACAAACACGCCATTTTTGATATAATTCATTATATTTTTGATGAATAAACAATAATTCTCAATTAAAAAGAGTGTTTAATTAACTTTTATAAATATTATTTAATTTTATTTTAATAAAATAATTTACCCCCCCCATAAAAATATATTACATTTGCAGCTCAAAAAGCTATAAATCGTAAATAAATATCAATTTCTAAGGCTAATTCATCAAATCTATTATTTATTCACTGTATGAGAAAGCTATTATCATTACTTCTTACATTCCTCACGGTGAGTGTGAGCGCGATTGCTCAGGAAATCACCATCCAAGGGAAAGTGGTCTTTTCAGGCGACAACGAGCCATTGATCGGAGCCACCATTATCCCGGTGGGAGGAGGAACAGGTGTCAGCACCGATATTGACGGAAATTTTTCGCTTAAAGTGCCCGATACAGTCAAGAAAATCAACGTAAGCTACGTCGGGATGACCACACAACAGGTTGATGTGACACCTGGACAACCTATGACCATTGCTCTCAGCACCTCTGAGGCTATGCTCGATGAGGTCGTAGTGACAGCCTTCGGTGTGAAGCGTGACCGCAAAGGGCTCGGATATGCCGTTCAGGACCTCAAAGCCGAGGACCTCAACACAGCAGGCACCACATCACTGTCGAGCGCGATGCAGGGAAAACTCTCAGGAGTGGAGATACGCCCCTCGTCAGGAGCCCCCGGAGCGTCAAGCAATATCACGATCCGCGGTGTCAGATCATTCTCCGACAATAACGCGCCTCTTTATGTAATAGACGGCATGCCTGTCGAATCCACCCCGGACGTGGTACAGTCAGCCAACGGAATGGTGTCGCACGCATCGTATGCCGACCGCGCCATCGATATCAATCCTGACGACATCGAGTCAATCAACGTGCTCAAAGGACAGGCTGCCGCAGCTCTATACGGCATACGCGCCACCAACGGTGTGATAGTCATTACCACCAAGCGTGGAAGCGGACTCACAAGCTCACGACCTGTCATCACAGTATCGACCGACCTGTCAAGCGAACGCATATCCCGGAAGTTCAAACATCAGGACATCTATGCTCAGGGTATGGGAGGAAAGTATGACCCCACAGCTTCAATGACATGGGGCCCCAAGATATCCGAACTCCCTAACGACGCAAACTATGGCGGCAACACCGACAACAGCTACACACGCCAGTACGGAATGCATCCCGGCATGTACTACAACCCCAAGCGCGCACAGGCCGGACTTGACGGATGGACAACACCTCAGATATATGACAATGTGGGCGATTTCTTCTCAAACGGATTTACCGAGAATGCCAATTTCTCAATAACCCAGCGCACCGACCGCACATCCTATGCATTCGGACTCAACAACTCCCATCAGGAAGGTGTGGTCAAGAACACAGGTCTTGACCGCTGGGGTGCACGCGGAGCCCTCGACTGGTACATCAACAGCCAGTGGAAAGTAGGCTTCACCTCCAATTATGTACACACCAACATCCGCACAGCCCCACAGTCCAACTCCGGCATTGTGAACGTAGTCTACTCGGCTCCTGCCGAATATGACCTCAAGGGCATACCTTCGTCAGTCCCCGGAGATCCATCAAAACAGATCTCTTTCCGATCCACAACATTCAACAATCCATACTGGTGGGCAGAAAACAATGCATACACCCAGTCCACACAGAGATTCTACGGCAACGCTTACGTTGAATACCGTCCGCAGATCAACTGGGGAGACGCATTTGACCTCATGATAAAAGAGCAGATGGGTCTCGACGCCTACACTTCACGCTACTCCACAATACAGGAGATGGGAACAGCCCAGGCCAACACAGGATACATCGAGAATCAGACATACACCCGCCAGACGTTCAACAACCTCATCACCGCCAACTTCACCGCAGAGTTAGGTGACAACCGCGACTGGAACTTCGGACTCCTCGTGGGAAACGAGGTCAACAATGACAAGCTCGTATCATCCGACTATATAGGCTCAGGGCTCGCTTTCTACGGACAGCCCACCATCAGTAATTGCACCACTATGACCTACGGTTACGAAGCACCATCCCAGGACCGTACCGTCGGCATCTTCTTCAACGCGTCCGCCGCATGGCGCGACATGCTCTTCCTTAACGTCACCGGACGTAACGACTGGGTATCGTCAATGCCACGAGGCAACCGCTCATTCTTCTATCCCTCAGTATCTCTGTCATGGGTGTTCACCGAACTTGAAGCCCTGAAAGGCAACGATATCCTCACATTCGGCAAGATCCGCTCATCATATGCCGAAGTGGGTCAGGCTGGTGCCTATCTCAAGAACTTTGCCTATACACCCACTTACGGAGGCGGCTTCTACGGCATCGACCCTGTCAACTATCCGATAAATGGAGTGTCGTCGTTCGTTCCATACTGGCGTGAGTACGACCCCAATCTCAAACCACAGACCACCAAGAACTGGGAACTCGGACTCGACCTCCGCATGTGGAACGACCGCGTGAAATTCGAGTACACATATTCTTATCAGGATGTGCGCGACCAGATATTCCAGGTTCCGATGGACGGTGCCACAGGCTACCAGAGCATCATGACCAACGGAGGACGCATCACCACCAACACTCATGAGATCAACGCATCTGTCACAGCCTACACATCACGTGATTTCGCAATCGACCTCGGTGTCAACTGGACCAAATACGAATCCATTGTCAAGGAACTCGCTCCCGGCGTCGACAACATCATGCTCGGCGGATTCGTTGAGCCTCAGGTACGAGCCTACACAGGTTACAGCTATCCCGTGATATTCGGCAACTCCTTCATGCGCGACGAGGCAACCGGGCTATTGCTCCTCGATGCCGACGGACTCCCTATGACCGACGGCAACTCCAAGGTGATAGGCACATGCACACCCGACTTCAATATGGGCATAAGCACCAACATCCGATACAAGCGTTTCAACCTCTCATCCACATGGAGCTGGCAGAAGGGCGGCGAGATGTATCACGGAACATACGGAACAATGCAGTCGTTCGGCGCAACCCAGGAATCAGCCGACCGCGAGCAGAAGATCCACGTCTCAGGTATCGATTATGACACACGCAAGCCTGTGGAGTATGATGTGGACCGATACAGGTGGAACGATGTGTACTACAACATATCAGAAGGCATGATTGTCGACACCGACTTCGTCAAGCTCAGAGATCTAACCCTCACCTACCAGCTCCCACGCATTGCCGGATTCGACATAAGTGTATCAGGATTCGCACGCAACGTGCTTGTATGGGCAAAAATGGATGATTTCGATCCCGAGTCATCCGTCGGCAACAACAATTCAGGAGGCTACTTCGAGAGATATTCCCTCCCTAACACAGCTTCATTCGGCGGAGGCCTCAAACTCACATTCTAAACACCGACTCCAAACATAAATAACATTGACATTCAAAATGAAACTATATAAATTTATTCCGGCAGCCGCTCTACTCCTCATGGCTTCCTGCTCCGAGGATGAGATGGACCGCATCAACACCGATCACGGCAATCCCCCGATCGACGTAATCAACGGACGTCTGATGATCACCGATGCCATCACATCCACAGGATTCACCACCGCAAGCGGCGATTACTCATATTATGCATCGGTATACAACGAACAGATATTCGGCACAGGCAACAACCAGTTCAAGAATGCCGAGCTCCGACAGATATCAGAAGTGGCAGGCTCATCCACATTCAACAATGTGTGGAACGGCACATACGCCACTCTCCTGAACCTGAAAAGCATAATCGCCAAATGCGGTGAAGGAGGCCTCAACAGCGGACAGAAGGACCTTTTAGGAATGGCACAGGTGCTCGCCGCGCTCAACTGGGGCATACTCACCGACATGCATGGTGACATCCCCTGTTCAGAGGCACTGCAAGGAGGCGCGCTAAAGCAGCCCAAACTCGACACGCAGGAATCGATCTACAAATACATTTTCGCTCTTCTTGACGACGCTATCGCCAATCTGACCGAAGCAAAGACCAAGGGGATGAGCAATGTAGGAGACCAGGACCTCCTCTACGGCAATGACAACAGCAAATGGCTTGCCGCCGCCCATGCCGTGAAAGCGCGTTACAAGCTTCACATGATGAAAAGAGACGCCAATGCCGCCGCCGAGGCTCTGACCGAAGCTCAGGCTGCGATCGATGCCGGATTTGACGGCATGGTGCTCGACATCTACGACGGCACTGAATCACTCATGTCACCATGGCAGGCATTCCAGTACAGCCGCGACTACTGTGCATGCACCACAACCGTGCAGTCTCTGCTCAAGGATCGTCAGGACCCTCGCGAGAACGTATACATATATTATTATAGTGCCGGCGACGAAATGGACCCTGCCGATCCGGACTACCAGGCCCCTGTGTGCGGCATACCCGGCGACGAGACCATGGCAGTGCTTTCGGGCGCATGGTCCCTGAGCGCACCTAAATGGCTCACATACAACGCAGCAGGTGACTATCCGCTGTACCCGACAGCCACCACTCACATTCTTTCACTCTCCGAGGTGTATTTCATCATGGCTGAAATACAGGCTCGTAACGGAGCTGACTGCACCGAGTCCCTGAGCTCAGCCATCAATGCCAACTTCAATGACATCAAGACGTTCGGCTCTATCAGCCAGTCGGCATCCGAATATGTAGCCTCTCTGTCTTCTCGCATCTCCGACAATCCTGTCAAGGAGGTAATGGTACAGAAATATCTTTCTCAGTGCCGCGACGAACAGGTCGAGACCTACAACGACATTCGCCGCTGCAAAGCTCTCGGCGAGGAATTCATAACCCTCACCAATCCCAAGAACATGAACGGCTCATCATCACGCTGGCCTCTGCGCCTGCCCTATGGCAACTCAGGTGTTTCATCCAACACCAATGTGCGTGAAGCCTACGGCGACGGTCTGTACGTGTTCTCTGAACCGGTATGGATATTCGGCGGCACACGATAAAAGAAGATCCAATGGCTAAATAATATCTAAATGATTGAAGAGCTCCTGCCGGGAAGGCAGGAGCTCTTTTTAATATCCTGATTGTCCGACGCCATAAAGCGACAATCACCTAATACTACTTACGCGGGGCTATCACACGGTCACCGATAAGTTTGGCAAGCGAGGAGCGCAGGGTTTCCAGATCCTTGATCTCTCTCATCGCGTCAAGAGTAGAGGCATAGTCATTTGACTCACACGCCTGCTTGAGCCTGCCACGAGCATCAATGACACGCGTATTCAGAATGGCATCCTTGAGTTCGTGTATGGCACGAGGCACAAGCTCCACAAGCTGTTCACGCTCTGTCTCCACATGGGCATACTTTGTGTGCACCTTGCTCAGCGTGTAACGCTCCACCACAAGTTCTGTGGCAAGATTGCGCACCGCATCGTCGGGAGAAGAGCATAGTATACGCGATAGATAGTCGGCACAGAAATCCTCAAGCCCGATGCTATACTCCGCATCGATAGTCTCATTGAGGGCTCGCTCCATAGCGGTTATGCTCCCTACATCAGTAGCCTTGGCACGAATCTCCTCGATCCCGGCGGCAAACTTGCGCGAACGTTCCGCCTGAAGCCGCTCCATCTCATGTCTGTAACTCTCCTCCCATGACTCACGGCTTGCCCTGTGTGCCACACTGAGAAAATGTGCCAGGTCAGGATTTGACAAAGCTATGCCGTCCTGTTGCAAATCGGACTCTATATACTCAAGCACCGATACGGCAACCACATTGTCATTCTCATCAACACTGTCGGCAAGAGTAAGATTGCCGTAACGTGCCACAAGCCTGAGCAGATTCATCTCGTATTTCCTCAGAAATGCGGCATGAGAGCTTATAGGATTCGCCTTGGGACCTTCTGACTCAGGCTCATCAGTATCTCCGCGTCCGGCAGATGGGACGGAATCTTCATCCGCCTTACGGTGGTCGGTGGTAAGCGATGCTTCGCGCAGACGGTCCTCACGCGACTTCAGCGCATACTCATTGAAATATCTGCCCACCTCACGCCTCAGCACATCCTCCGATATGAAAAGAATGTTGGAGCACTCCTGTACATACACGCTTCGGGTGATCTCATTGGGTATAAGCGCGATTGTCTTTACTATCTGAGTTATTACATTCGCACGTCCGGTGGGGTCGTTGTCGACATCCTTAAGGAGGATGCGGGCCATAAAGGTTATGAAATCAGTCTCATTCGCCTTTATATAGTCATTCACCTCGGCAGAACTGTGCGACTGGGCAAACGAGTCAGGGTCCTCACCCGGAGGCAACAGGAGCACCTTTATATCCATCCCGTCCTGAAGCAGGAGCTCTATACCGCGCAGGGATGCCTTGATACCGGCAGCATCGGCATCATAAATGAGAGTGACATTGGTGGTGAACCGTTTTATGAGCCTCACCTGCTCCACTGTGAGCGCGGTGCCCGACGATGCCACCACATTGCATATCCCCGACTGATGCATGGATATCACGTCCATATACCCCTCGACAATGATACACTTCCCCTCCTTCGATATTGCCTGCTTCGCCTGGTAAAGACCGTACAGCTCCCTGCGCTTGGAATAGATGTCGCTCTCAGGGGAGTTGACATACTTTGCCATGGTCTTGTCCGATCGCAGTGTGCGGCCTCCGAATGCCACGACCTTGCCAGAAAGCGTGTGGACCGGATATATCACACGTCCGCGGAACCGGTCATAGACACGCCCATCGTCAGTCTGCGTGCACAGTCCGGTGGCAAACACATATTCCTCGCTATAACCGCGCTCAAGTGCATACTTGTATAGAGCATCCTTAAGCTCCAATGCATAACCGAGATGAAACTTCTCGATCATCGGATCGCTGATGCCGCGATGGCGGAAATAACTCAGGCCAACATCTCGCCCCTCATTGGTCTCAAAAAGGTTGTTCTTGAAATAACGCAGGGCAAAATCATTGACAGCAAACATGTTGTCGCGAGCCGTCTCCCTACGCTCCTCTTCGGGAGTCATCTCACGCTCCTCAACCTCGATATTGTATTTTCGGGCAAGATAACGCAGAGCCTCACTGTAGCTCAGGTGCTCCAGCTTCATAAGGAAATTGACGGCACTACCCCCTTCCCCACAGCTGAAGCACTTGCAAAGTCCACGCGACTTTGACACCGAAAATGACGGCGAACGGTCATTATGAAACGGACAGAGCCCCCAATAATTGGCACCCTTCCTCTTCAATGACACGAAATCGCTCACCACCTCAACTATGTCGGTGGCTTCCAGTATGCGTTGGACTGTTGCGTTGCTTATTTTTCCCATAATCGTAGCAAAATTACTCAATTTTCGTTACCTTTGCAAACTGAAACAAAAACAGCGGGGAGTCGTCCGTATGTCTCCCCCACATATATTAAATAATGGATTCCATAAACATCACATTCCCTGACGGCAGCGTAAAGCAGTACGAAAAGGGCACCACCCCTTTGCAGATAGCTGAAAGCCTGTCGTCCCAGTTGGCTCGCGATGTGCTCGCAGCCACCGTCAATGACAAAGAATGGGACCTCGCACGCCCCATTGATGAAGATGCCACCCTCAAGCTCCACAAATGGGACGACCCTGAGGGGAAGCACGCTTTCTGGCATTCGTCGGCCCACCTTCTCGCAGAGGCACTCCAGGAGCTGTATCCCGGAGTGAAATTCGGCATAGGCCCGGCAATCGAGAACGGCTTCTATTATGACATCGACCCGGGAGAGCACCAGCTCACATCCGCCGAATTCCCCAAGATCGAGAAAAAAATGCTTGAACTCGCTCAGGAGAAACAGCCAATCGTACGCGCTGACATCTCCAAGGCGGATGCGCTGAAAATGTTTGGCGACCGTGGCGAGGAGTACAAGTGTGAGCTCATATCCGAACTTGAGGACGGACACATCACCACCTACACACAAGGCTCTTTCACCGACTTGTGCCGTGGTCCCCACATCCCTAACACCGCCCCTATCAAGGCCGCCAAGGTAACATCCCTCGCCGGGGCGTTCTGGCGCGGCGACGAAAAGCGCAAACAGCTTGTGCGTGTGTACGGCATCACCTTCCCCAAGAAGAAGATGCTCGACGAGTATCTGGCTCTTCTTGAAGAGGCCAAGAAGCGCGACCACCGCAAACTCGGTAAAGAGATGGAGCTCTTCGCATTCTCTCAGAACGTAGGAGCCGGTCTGCCCCTGTGGCTCCCCAAGGGAACAGCATTGCGCGACCGTCTGGAGCAATTCCTCCGCAAGATACAGAAACAGTACGGCTACCAGCAGGTGATCACACCGCACATCGGCAACAAGAACCTCTATGTCACCTCAGGCCACTATGCAAAATACGGAAAGGACTCCTTCCAGCCCATCCACACACCCGAGGAGGGTGAAGAGTACCTGCTCAAGCCCATGAACTGTCCTCACCACTGTGAGATATTCCGTGCACTCCCCCGCAGCTACCGTGACCTGCCTCTGCGCCTTGCCGAATTCGGCACCGTGTACCGCTACGAGCAGAGCGGCGAGCTCCACGGACTGACACGCGTACGCGGCTTCACTCAGGACGATGCCCACATCTACTGCTCACCTGACCAGATAAAGGGTGAGTTCCTGAAAGTGATGGATATTATATTCTTCATTTTCAAGGCTCTCAAATTCGAGAATTTTGAAGCCCAGATCTCTCTGCGCGACCCGGAACATAAGGAAAAATACATCGGCAGTGACGAGAACTGGCACCTTGCCGAGCAGGCAATCATCGACGCATGCGCCGAGAAAGGGCTCAAAGCACGCACCGAGCTTGGCGAGGCTGCATTCTACGGGCCCAAACTCGACTTCATGGTAAAGGACGCACTTGGACGCCGCTGGCAGCTCGGCACAATCCAGGTTGACTACAACCTGCCCGAACGCTTCCAGCTCGAATACACCGGAAGTGACAACCAGAAGCACCGTCCGGTGATGATCCACCGTGCGCCGTTCGGCTCCATGGAGCGATTCGTGGCAGTGCTCCTTGAGCACACAGCCGGCAGGTTCCCCCTTTGGCTCGCTCCCGAACAGGCAGTCGTGCTCCCCATCTCGGAGAAGTTCAACGATTATGCCCACGAGGTTGCAAAGCAGCTCAACATCCAGGACATACGCACCCAAGTCGACGACCGAAACGAGAAGATCGGCAAGAAAATACGCGACAACGAACTCAAACGTATCCCCTATATGCTCATCGTAGGAGAAAAAGAAGCCGAAAATGGTGAAATTTCTGTAAGAAAACAGGGCGAAGGTGATAAAGGTTCGATGAAAATTGCTAACTTTGCAGCCGAATTGACTCGCGAAGTCAATGAGATGATTAACCAGTAACCCTAAAACAAGATTCTTAAAACCCCTGAATGGAGAAAAAACCTTTCACCCCTCGTCCTCCCCGTCCCAACAACGGGCCCCGTCGCCCCTTTGTCCCTAACAAAGAGAAAGACCCCTACGCAACCAATGAACGCATCCGTGCACGTGAAGTGCGGCTCGTAGGCGACAACGTTGAGACAGGCATATACTCCATCCAGGAAGCGCTGAAGCTTGCCGAGGAACTGGAGCTCGATCTCATCGAAATCTCACCCACCGCCGAACCGCCGGTGTGCAAGATCCTTGACTATCAGAAATTCCTCTATCAGCAGAAAAAGCGACAGAAAGAACAGAAAGCCAAGGCTACCAAGGTAGTGGTAAAGGAGATCCGATTCGGTCCGCAGACTGATGACCACGACTACAACTTCAAGCTCAAGCACGCTGTAGGCTTCCTTCAGGAAGGCGCGAAAGTAAAAGCTTACGTGTTCTTCAAAGGCCGTTCAATCCTCTTCAAAGAGCAAGGAGAAGTCCTGCTCCTCCGTTTCGCCAACGATCTTGAGGAATACGGCAAGGTTGACCAGATGCCGGTTCTCGAAGGGAAACGCATGATAATAATGCTCAGCCCCAAGAAGAAGTAACACTCAGTCGCCTCGACTCACGCCCGGGACCCACCGGGCACACATAAAGCAACATACAGGCGCGCCGGTCCCGATTGATCACCGGCCGCTAAGAATCAAATCATATTTTTAACAACATTCAAAATGCCAAAGATTAAGACTAATTCCGGTGCCAAAAAGAGGTTCGCCCTTACCGGAACAGGAAAGATCAAGAGAAAACATGCCTACAAGAGCCACATCCTGACCAAAAAGACCAAGAAGCAGAAGCGCAATCTGACCCACTCCAGCACTGTAGCTCACGCTAACGAATCTAATGTCAAGGAGCTCCTCGCACTCAAGTAATCCTGACTGCCGAGACCAAAACGACATATTTTCTCCGATCGAGAAAAACGTGATTTAATTCCAATTAAGTTAACCGAACGGTCAGCCACCCCTAAATTTAATCAAGAGCATAATGTGCCGCTGACGTTCACAAAACATTTCGCAAAATGCCAAGATCAGTAAATCATGTAGCTTCAAGAGCTCGCCGCAAGAAAATCCTCAAACTCACCCGTGGTTACTTCGGATGCCGCCGCAACGTGTGGACCGTAGCAAAGAACACCTGGGAAAAGGGTCTTACCTACGCTTACCGCGACCGCAAGGACAAGAAGAACAACTTCCGTGCCCTCTGGATACAGCGTATCAACGCAGCAGCCCGCCTTGAGGATCTTTCATACTCCAAGCTCATGGGCCTCATCCACAAGGCTGGAATCGAGATCAACCGCAAGGTGCTCGCTGACCTCGCCCTCAACAATCCCGCCGCTTTCAAGGCTGTTGTCGACAAGGTTAAGAACGCTTAATCACAGCCACAACATAGCTTAAGCCTTCAAAAGCTGAAACCCACATCCAAGGACTTCCCGCCATGATAACAGAGGGGAAGTCCTTGATTGTTTTTTCGATCAATAAATAACGACGCAATGGAGAACAACAAGAAATACACTGCAGCCACAATATGTGTGCAAGGTGGATGGCAACCCAAAAACGGTGAGCCACGAGTGCTGCCCATCTATCAGAGCACAACATTCAAGTACGATTCGAGCGAACATATGGCCCGCCTTTTCGACCTTGAGGAATCAGGCTACTTCTACACTCGTCTTCAAAACCCCACCAACGATGCCGTTGCCTCCAAGATAGCCGCACTTGAAGGCGGTGTGGGGGCAATGCTCACCTCATCCGGGCAGGCGGCAAACTTCTATGCCGTATTCAACATATGCCAGGCAGGCGACCACCTCGTGACATCATCCAATATCTACGGCGGCACCTACAATCTCTTTGGAGTGACCCTCCGCAAACTCGGCATAGAATGCACATTCGTTGATCCTAATGCATCGGAGGAGGAGATAGCATCAGCTTTCCGACCCAACACCAAACTGCTATTCGGAGAGACCATATCCAATCCCGGATGCGAAGTTCTCGACATAGAGAAATTCGCCCGCATCGCCCATTCCCATGGCGTGCCTCTGATAGTCGACAACACTTTCCCCACACCCATCAACTGCCGCCCGATTGAATGGGGAGCCGACATAGTAACCCACTCCACCACCAAATACATGGACGGCCACGCAACAAGCGTAGGAGGAGTGATTATTGACAGCGGAAACTTCCCCTGGGAAGAGCATGCCGACAAATTCCCCGGACTGACCACTCCCGACGACTCATATCACGGACTCACCTACACCAAGGCTTTCGGACGCAACGCCTATATCACCAAGGCTACAGCCCAGCTCATGCGCGACCTTGGATCGATACAGTCACCCCAGAACGCATTCCTCCTCAACCTCGGGCTTGAGACACTGCACCTGCGTGTGCCACGCCACTGTGAGAACGCCCTGACAGTAGCAAAATGGCTTGAAAGCAATCCCAAAGTGAAGTGGGTCAACTACAGCGGACTCCCATCCAACAGATACTATGGTCTGTCACAGAAATACATGCCCTCAGGCTCATGCGGAGTGATCGCATTCGGGCTTCACGGCTCACGCGAGGACGCAATAAAATTTATGGACCGCTTGAAATTCATAGCAATAGTCACACATGTTGCCGACGCACGCACATGTGTGCTGCATCCCGCAAGCCACACCCATCGCCAGCTCACCGACGAGCAACTGCGTGAAGCAGGAGTAGCACCTGACCTGATACGCCTCTCCGTAGGCATCGAGGATGTCAACGACATAATCGCCGACATAGAGCAGGCCCTCTCCTGACAGCAATAAAATAAAGTCCACAAGCATGAGGCTGTATCGTAAACATTGATTACGATACAGCCTCATGCCTATGTTTATTATCACCTTTTACATGATAATAATATACTTTTATAAAATGAATTTATGATAACAAAGGATGTGATATTGCATTATATAATGCCGTCCAGTTCGATATATCCAAATTGTATATTCTCGTCATTGA
>ERZ777011.792-NODE-792-length-43842-cov-3.661384_pt1 | contig 43842 bp, 32 predicted proteins | sample MGYA00374964_ERZ777011 | MGnify/ENA primary metagenome ERZ777011 (study PRJEB29310, sample SAMD00008975) | mouse gut metagenome | study: EMG produced TPA metagenomics assembly of the Metagenome analysis of fecal microbiota from mouse which was promoted...
AGCCTGGTGGAGGCCATGGCTTATCTGTCCGGAATTACTTCGAGAATGGGCAGGGTGTCTGACAAGAATACCATAAGCGATTATGACAAGGAAGAGCAGAAGCGTCAGTTCTCCATCAATACCTCCGTTGTTCCGATTGAATGGGAAGGGTACAAGATTAATATCATGGATACTCCCGGTTACTTTGACTTCGTGGGTGAGGTGGAGGAAGCGGTCAGCGCTGCAGGTGCCGCCATCATCGTGGTCAACGGCAAGGCCGGCATCGAGGTGGGAGCCCAGAAGGCCTGGGAGCTTTGTGAGAAATACAAGCTGCCGAGAATGATTTATGTATCCAATATGGATGTGGATAATGCCTCTTTCCGCCAGGTGGTGGAGGATATGACGAATGCCTACGGCAAGAAGATGGCCCCCTTTAACCTGCCGATCCGTGAAAGCGAAAAATTTGTGGGCTATGTCAACGTGATTGCAGAGACCGGAAACCGCTGGCAGGGCAAGGAAGTGGTACCCTGCGAGATCCCGGAGTACAATAAGGCAAATCTGCAGATCTGCCGGGATACCCTGATGGAAGCAGTGGCAGAGACCAGTGAGGAGATGATGGACCGCTATTTTGGCGGAGAGACCTTCTCGGAGGCGGAGATCAGGGCGGCGCTGCGGACCAATGTGTGTGACTGCAGTATCGTGCCCATGACCATGGGGTCCAATGTCCTGTGCCAGGGCGTTTACACGCTGCTGGACGATATTGTGAAGTATTTCCCCAGCCCCGAAAACCGCAAGGTGGCAGGCATCAATATGAAGACCAACGAGATCTACAACGCGGATTATGATTTCTCCAAGGCAAAATCCGCTTATATCTGGAAGACCGTGGTGGATCCCTTCATCGGCAAGTATTCCCTGATTAAGGTGAATTCCGGCGTGCTGAAGACGGATGACCTCATCTACAACGTGGACAGGGAGATCGAGGAGAAGATCGGAAAGCTTTATGTGCTTCAGGGCAACAAGCCCATTGAGGTGCCTGAGCTCCATGCGGGGGACATCGGTGCCCTGGCAAAGCTGACAGCAGCCAGAACCGGCAACAGCCTTTCCACCAAGGCTACCACCATCAAATTCGGTAAGTTTGAGCTTTCCACGCCTTATACATACATGCGTTACAAGCCTAAGAACAAGGCGGATGTGGACAAAATATCCCAGGCCCTGCAGAAGATCGGTCATGAGGACCTTACCATGAAGACCGTCAATGATGCGGAAAACCGCCAGACGCTGCTTTACGGCATGGGAGACCAGCATCTTGAGATCATTGTCAGCAGACTGTTAAATGAATACAAGGTGGAGGTAGAGCTTTCCAGGCCCAAGGTAGCTTACCGGGAGACGATTAAGAAGCAGTCCGATGTAGAGTACAAGTATAAAAAGCAGACAGGCGGGCACGGCCAGTATGGTCATGTGAAGATGCGGTTCAGCCCTTCCGACGATCTGGAACAGCCTTATGTGTTTGAGCAGGAAGTGGTGGGCGGAGCAGTGCCCAAGAACTATTACCCGGCCGTGGAAAAGGGTCTGCAGGAATCCGTGCTGAAGGGCCCTCTGGCGGCATATCCTGTGGTAGGGGTAAAGGCAGTGCTGTATGACGGATCCTATCATCCGGTGGATTCTTCCGAGCAGGCATTTAAGATGGCTACCATCCAGGCCTTCAAGAAGGGCTTCATGGAGGCGCATCCCGTTCTGCTGGAGCCCATTGCCAGCCTGAAGGTGACGATTCCCGACGCTTATACCGGAGACGTGATGGGCGACCTGAACAAGAGGCGGGGGCGTGTATTGGGGATGAATCCCTTACCCGGCGGCAAGCAGACCGTAGAGGCGGAGATTCCCGTGAGCTGCCTGTACGGCTACTGCACGGATCTTCGTTCCATGACCGGAGGACGCGGAGAATACGCTTATGAGTTTATCCGTTACGAGCAGGCACCTTCAGACGTACAGGAGAAGGAAGTGGCTGCAAGGGCAGCCAAGGTGGCGGAGAACAGCGGTGAGGAGTAAAAGGTGAAAACCAGCGTTCTTCCAATGAAATACGAAATCTCTTGACAGAATCCGGGAAACAGGATAAAATAAGCGGTATCTTAAGAATGTGAAGGCGTTGATGAGGAATAGTAAGGATTTCGGACTTGCAGAGAGCCGCCGGGTGGTGTGAGGCGGCAGGAAGATTTCCCCAACTGGCCTCGGAGCTCCTTTCCGGAAGCGTGCAGACCCGCGTGTGTAGGGAAAGGCGGCAGATACCGTTATCCATCCCAAAGTGCATTTGTGAAAAGCGAAATGATTTTCCGAGACTTCAAGAGGGTGCAGGGCACATCTCTTCGGGGTGTTTCGCCTGAGCATATGAAGTAGAGTGGTACCACGGAACAAGGCCCTTTCGTCTCTATACGGACGAGAGGGCTTTTTATATGGGCAGGGGTGTGTCAGGAAGCGGCTTTGCTGCACGCACCCCGCGGGCACCGCAATGTCAGAAAAGGAGGACAAAAACATGGCAGTACCTTATAATCACCATGAGGTGGAGCAAAAATGGCAGAAGGTCTGGGATGACGAGAAGGCATTCCAGACCTCGGATGATTATTCCAGGCCCAAGTATTACGCTTTGGTGGAATTCCCTTACCCTTCCGGGCAGGGTCTTCACGTGGGCCATCCCAGGCCCTATACCGCGCTGGACATTGTGGCCAGAAAGCGGAGGATGCAGGGGTATAATGTGCTGTATCCCATGGGCTGGGACGCTTTCGGCCTTCCCACGGAGAATTATGCCATCAAAAATCATATTCATCCGAAGATAGTGACGAAGAACAATGTGGAGCGCTTCAAGGGCCAGCTCCATGCCCTGGGCTATTCCTTTGACTGGGACCGGGAGATCAACACCACGGATACGGATTATTATAAGTGGACCCAGTGGATCTTCTTAAAGCTTTTTAAGGCAGGGCTTGCCTATAAGTCGGAAATGCCCATCAACTGGTGTACCTCCTGCAAGGTGGGCCTGGCCAATGAAGAGGTGGTGAACGGAGTCTGTGAACGCTGCGGCGCCGAGGTGGTCCGTAAGGTAAAGAGCCAGTGGATGCTGAAAATTACGGAATACGCCGATCAGCTGATCCAGGGCCTTGACACGGTGGATTACATTGAACGGGTCAAGGTCTCCCAGAGGAACTGGATCGGTAAATCTACCGGTGCAGAAGTGGATTTCGCCATCACCGGTAAGGAAGATAAGCTTCGGATTTATACCACCAGGCCGGATACCCTGTTTGGCGCTACCTACATGGTGGTGTCGCCGGAGCATCCTCTGATTGAAAAATATAAAGCAGAAATCGGCAATTATGACGAGCTTGCCGCATATAGGGAACAGGCGGCAAGGAAGTCTGATTTTGAGAGGACAGAGCTTGCAAAGGACAAAACAGGTGTGCAGATCGACGGACTTACCGCCACCAATCCCGTGAACGGGAAGGAAATCCCCATCTGGATTTCCGACTACGTGCTGATGACCTACGGGACGGGAGCAATTATGGCGGTTCCTGCCCATGACGAGAGGGACTGGGAGTTTGCAAAGAAATTCGGCCTGCCCATTATCGAGGTGGTTGCCGGCAGTCCCGTCAGTGTGCAGGAGCAGGTCTTCACGGACGTTGCCACGGGAACCCTGGTAAATTCCGACTTTTTAAACGGCCTGTCCGTGGCGGATGCCAAGGAGAAGATCATTGCGTTCCTGGAGGAAAAAGGGATCGGCCAGAGTAAGACCAATTTCAAGCTGCGGGACTGGGTCTTCTCCAGACAGCGGTACTGGGGGGAACCCATACCTGTTGTGCAGTGTGAAAAGTGCGGTTTTGTGCCGCTGGATGAGAGTGAGCTGCCGCTGCAGCTGCCGGAGGTGGAATCCTATGAACCCACCGACAACGGGGAATCGCCCCTGGCGGCCATGACGGACTGGGTAAATACTACCTGTCCTCATTGCGGGGGCCCTGCAAAACGGGAAACCGATACCATGCCGCAGTGGGCAGGCTCTTCCTGGTATTTCCTGCGCTATACGGATCCCCATAATAAAGAAGCGCTGGCCAGTAAGGAAGCATTGGAATACTGGATGCCGGTAGACTGGTACAACGGCGGTATGGAGCATACCACCCTGCATCTGCTTTACTCCCGCTTCTGGCACAGATTTCTCTATGACCAGGGGGTGGTGCCCTGCGCCGAGCCCTACAGCAAGCGAACCAGCCATGGCATGATTTTAGGCTCCAACGGGGAGAAAATGTCCAAGTCCAGAGGGAACGTGGTCAATCCGGACGATATTGTGCGGGAATACGGTGCAGACACCCTGCGCACCTATGAGATGTTCATCGGCGCTTTTGACCTGAGCGCGGCCTGGAGCGAAGACGGCGTCAAGGGCTGCCGCAGATTTTTGGAGAGGGTCTGGAAGCTGCAGGATATGCTGACGGAGGAGGAAGGATACAGCGGGGATCTGGAGACAAAGATGCACCAGACCGTTAAGAAGGTGTCCGGCGATTATGAGAATTTAAAGTACAATACTGCCATAGCCGCCATGATGGCGCTGATTAATGAATTTTATAAAAAGAATGCCGTCACCAGGGGAGAGTACAGGACGCTGCTGATCCTGCTCAACCCCGTAGCGCCCCATATCACCGAAGAGCTTTGGCAGACCGCCGGCTTTGACGGCAGAGTCTATCAGGCGTCCTGGCCGGAATACGATGAGGCAAAGACCGTGGAAGCGGAGGTGGAGATTGCCGTCCAGGTCAACGGGAAGGTGCGTGCCACGATATTAGTGCCCAAGGATCTGGAAAAAGATGCCGTAATCTGCGCCGCAAAGGAAGCGCTGGGGGATAAGCTTACCGGTAATATTGTCAAGGAAATTTATGTGCCGGGCCGAATTGTGAATATCGTTGTAAAAGCCTGAAAAGAAGGAAGAACGGTTCGGGAGTCAGAGGTGTTCCGGCTCCCGAACCGCCTGCAGGCCCTGCAGGAAACCGTGCCTGCAGGCGTGTGTATTGCGGTTATTGCTTTGCTTTCTCCAGTATCTTATCGATCTGCTTCAGCTCATCCGCGGAGCTGTGTTTTCTGATGGCCGCGATGGCGGCGCTCATTTCCTGTGGGGTAAAGGTCAGGTTTTCCTGCTTTGCCTTTTTCATCATGGGCATCATGAAAGCCATCATTTCTTTCTGGCTTTTCCCGTGCCCTTCCTGGAACATCTGCCCCAGAAATTCCAGCTTCCTTGCAGGAATATCCTTTACCAGGGGATCCGACATCCAGGCGGGTTTTGCATCCATATACGCGATTCCTCCTTTCCGCTAGCTGTTGACTTAAAAGAATCTTATGTCTGGAGTATGGAGGAGAGGTCCATGCCGGACATTCCTGCCATACCGGATAAAATATCCATAGGATTATCCGTGCCGTCTCCGAATCCTTCGGGGAACATATCCTTCATCATTTCCGCCATTTCCATGATTTCTTTCATTTTTCCCATGCTTTGCAGCATGTTTTTCATGCCCTCGATGCGGGAGTGTTCGGCGGGACTGCTGTAAGGGAGCAATTCGTCCAGCAGCTCGATGGTATCGGAATTGTCGCCGGAGAAGAAGTCTGCGGAAAGGTGCCTGCCGTCCCCGAGACGTGCCCGGGGGCTGCCGAGGAGGGATGCAGTGTACTGAAGCTCGAGAAACTTGATATAGACCGCAAACATACCCTGCTGTGAAGGAGGAATCCAGGCCATCAGTACTTTCAGCATTTGAATTTTGTTGGTGGTAAAGCGTGAATCAAATGCCGTGACCGGGCTTGTTCCCTTTTCCTCCATTGTTCCTACCGCCTTTCCGGAAGTCTGCTTTACTTCTATCCTATGTAATCTTAAGTGTGCTTAGTACATGAAAAGCAGGCTCCCGAAGGAGCCTGCTTTTCGGGACTCAGGCGGCCTGACAACCGAAGTGGGCCTGACGGCCGAAAGCAGCCGTCATAGCATCAGGCGGCCTGTGGCCGCCGGCAGACTAGCAGCCGCATCCGCAGCCATTGTTGCATCCGCAGCCGTTGCCGTTGCCGCAGAAGCAGGAGAGCAGCAGGATCCAGATGATCCACTCACAGCATCCGCCGTTGCCGCCAAACAGGCTGCCGCCGCAGCCATTGTTGCATCCGCAGCCGTTGTTGCCGAACAGTCCGCCGCCGTTGCCGCAGAAGAGCAGGAGCAGGATGATCCAGATACAGCTGTTGCCTCCAAACCCGTTGTTATTCTGTGCGCACCCGCAGGAATCGTTGCATCCGCAGTTGGTAGCAGTCAAATCGCTCATTGCTATTGCCTCCAAAGTTTTTTTATGCTTTATTGTATGCGCCCCGGCCTGTCAATGTTTCCAGAAAAACTGACTTGCATTAATTTCTATATGTAGTACAATAGGAGGCAGAGAAATCATACATAAAGGGATTGCTATGACACAGAAAGATTATACGGTGGAGGGCAGGCAGTTTCGGACCGGAACCGATTATGCCCGGGCACTGCGTGATAAAAGGACGATAGACGAGCTGCGGAGCAAGACCAATATGGGAAATCCCGCGGCCCTGGAAAAACTGAAAAGCGAGCTGGAAGAAGGCCGGTATCCGTTTTACACCCTGCTGGGGGAGGATTTTAAGGAGGAAGTGGAAGAAGCCCTGCGGCGCCTGGAGCGCCCGTCCAAAAAGGGAAAACATGGTAAAAAAGGCGGGAAGGCCGGGCCGGTGAAACCGGAAGGCTCCCGGAACAGCGGGAAAGCGGCTGCCCGCCGAAAGGAGGACAGCAGGCCGGGCCGGGGAGCATCCGGGAGGACGCCCGGTTCGGCCAAACTGGACGCCATCGTGCAGGAGGAGCTGAAGCGGCAGGAAAAGCGCAGGAAGCTTACCATCCTGGCCTGCAGCATCGTGGCAGCAGGGTGTCTGGGCTATTTCGGTGTGTATTCCTGGCAGAATTACAGGACGGGCAGTAATTATGAAAAGCTCAGTGACATGAAGGGCAGCAAGCCTGTGGTAGAGAATGTGGCACCGGCAAAGCCTTTGTATACGTTGGACAAAGAGCAGGAAGAAAAGGAAGTATTGGATGAATATAAGAATTTATTAATTAAGTATAAAAAGCTAATCGGATGGCTGACTTTTGACGATAAAACTATAGGCGGAGAATCGGGTTTTCCCGTGATGCAGACGGTTGACAACGAATACTACCTCAGGCATAATATGGACCAGGAGAGTGACAAAAACGGCACGATCTTTATGGATAAGGACTGTGATGTCTTAAAGCCCAGCACAAATTTTATTGTTTACGGGCACCATATGAAGAGCGGTAAAATGTTCGGAAAGCTGGATCTGTATGAGGATCAGGAGTATTGTGAGAAGCATCCGTATATCAAATTCGATACGATTTATGAAAAAGGTACTTTTGAAGTAATGTACGTTTTCCGTTCCAGGGTGTATAATGAAGAGGAGATTGTTTTTAAGTACTATCAGTTTATTGACGCGAACACGGAACAGGAGTTTAATTCTTATATGGAAGAAATGGCTTCCATGTCCCTGTATGACACGGGGGTGACGGCACAGTACGGTGACCAGCTGCTGACGCTTTCCACCTGTGACTATCAGGAGAAGAACGGACGGTTCGTAGTTGTGGCAAAGAAGATAAAGGAGTAAGGGCAATGGCTGACGTAGTAAAGAATGCAAAGAAGAAGTCCAGAAGGAGATTGAAAAGATCGGTCCGCAAGACGCTGGGGTCTTTGTTTTTAGTTTCGGCACTGGTGGTGGCGGCGATTCCTACAGAAGGACTGGGAAGGGAAGTACAGGCGTATACCTCTTCGGCCCAGGATACATCCTATCAGTCCAATCTGACCTGGGATGATTTGACAAGTAAAGGCGCAACGTCCAAGATTCCCCTTGTGCCGGCGGGCTACGAAGACATCTACAGTGACGAGAACGGCGTTTTCTATTTTGCGTGGTACAATAACGAGGCAATTATTTTAGGCTATACGGGGAAGGAACTGGCAGGGGGGGCCCTGACGATTCCGGATACGGTGAACGCGTTTGCGCAGATGTCCGCAAACGCGGGGCAGACTACCGGATATGTGGCGATCAGCAGAAACCGTGAGGTACTGTACTACATGTCTTCACCGTACGACATCAGGAAGGAAGTCATAACGGTGCAGGAAAAAGGCCCTGACGGGAAACCGGTCATGGTAGACGGGAAACCGGTCATGGTCGATAAGGAAGTGTTTAAGGAGTTCCGGCTTCCCGCCTTTGACTTTTGCTCCAGAGAGAATGAGGCCTGGAAAGCGGAAGAGGTGACTGCGGCATATCTGGCAGAAAAGTTTTTTTACAGGGTGCCGGATCCCGGAGCCGGAAACTATGTTACGGAGGATATGCTGTATACCGTCGATAATGACGGCGATAAGATTCTGCGGGCCAATTATGAGGCGATCATTTCCAGCATCGGCATTTTCCAGGGGAATGACGGCAATTTTTATAAGAAGAGCGGCTCGGAGACAAGTCACCAGTGGATCTGCAACCAGCCGGTAAGATACATAGGAAATCAGTATCTGGTGGATAAGGTGAATACTTCAACGCCTTCCGCTGACGTGCAGGTAGTACAGACCAAAGAGGTGGCAACCGACGGCAGCGGCAATGCGTTTGTAAATGAGGATCCCCTGCAGGGTGTATTCAATAATAAGGGCAATATTACTACCCTGACGGTGGGAAACAGGCTGGTAGGGATAGGAAATTATGCTTTCAACAACTGTGGAGGCCTGACGTCTATTAAGCTGGGGAACGGTCTGGAGGAAATCGGGCATGACGCTTTTGCTTACTGTGATACGCTGTACCTGGTAGATATTCCTTATAACTGTAATCTGACCCATATTTATGATTGCGCCTTTGCCTATTCGGGACTGAATACCTTTGCCCTGCCCCAGCCTGTGCAGTATATCTGTGATTCCGCTTTCGAGGGCTGTACAAAGCTGGTGGAAATCAATCTGGCTAATATAGACCTGGAGTATACCAAGCAGCAGACATTCAAAAATGAGACCACAGGGCTGGAGGATGCGTCCGAGCCCCGCCTGGCCCAGATGGGATGTTCCGTATTCAAGGGCTGCAGTTCCCTGAAGGAAGTGACGTTCCCCACAAAGATGTCTAAGCCCGTCCATCTGGACAATTTCCAGGGGTGCAGCCAGCTGGCCCGCATTACGATGCTGGGTACCGGAGCAGGGTTTTCGGGGCATGGAACCCCGGGTACAGACCCCAGTTATTCCGTAGATGACTTTAATGCGGAGGGAAATGTATCGCCGGATATATATTTTGAGTCGTATGGATCCTCCCAGACCCATACCTTTACGCAGGAAAATGCGCTTGCCTTTAAGTATCTGGACGATAAGCAGCAGTATGAGAAGATTATTATCAAAAACGGGCAGAAGCTTACTTACCAGGTGGATAATGCAAATAATCTGATTTATTTCGGTATGACCGGACCGGTGGACGAGGTGGAGATCCCTGCCCAGATCGGACCGAAGAGTATCGCTGCACTGGGGGAGAGAAGCTTTGCGGATACCTGTTATCTGAATAAGATTATCATTCCCGCCACGGTAAGCAGTATAGGGGCGGAGGCCTTTAAGGGCTGCCATAATTTAAGGCATGTGATTTTTAACGATGCCAGCGCGATAACGTCTATTGGTACGGAGGCTTTCCGTACCCAGGTGATGTGCGTGGAGCATCATGGCGATGGGGGTATTTCGAATAAGCCTGCCCCTTCCCTGACGTTCACGGGTACCATTGCCACGGACGGCGGGGCCGGAAATATTACCGCGCCCTTTGCCTATGCAATGAATATGAACGGAGAAGGCGCTGACAACAAAATCAGCAACGACAGCCAGTCGCCTACCTATATTACTTATTACAGCGGCTGGCCTTCCCTGCTGGAGGTGACCTATAACAGGGAGACAGGCAAGAGCCAGCTGGAAGACTATCCCAGCATAGCGGATCTGCAGAACAAGTATACCGTGTCTTCCTATCCTTTCATGAACAATGATTATGTGGAAGCCGTTACTACGGCGCTGAAGGTTTATTATGGCGGCAGCGGCGGGGATCCTTCGGAAGAGGTAACCGGTTATGCGGAGGCTCTTTATAACGCAGTGCAGAATATTGTCCTGCCCCGGGGAGTGGAAAGTATCAAGCCGGAGCTGTTTGTAAATAAGGAGAAGGCGGATTCCGCCGCACATCCCGATAAGCTGAAGACTATTACGGCATTTGGATTGACGGAAGTAGGGGACGGGGCCTTTAAGGGTTTCCAGACTCTGAGCAGCGTAAACCTGGCAGACAGCACCACTCAGGTAGGCTCTTATGCGTTTGACGATTGTAAAAAGCTGACATCGGCTACCCTGCCCATGACCCTGAGAAATATCGGAATGCGTCCTTTCAAGGGATGTGAGAGCCTGACAAACGTCAGCTTTTCCGGCAATCCCAGATTTGTCATCTCCGACGATATTATCTATGAGACGGTAGAAGGGGACAACAGTAAGAGAATCGCGGTAGTGGAGTGCCTGGAAAAGAGGACGAGGTCCGTGACCAAGACGGAGCTTGCGGGAATTCAGAGCTTATACCGGGAGGCATTCATGGGTTCCAAGATCCTGAATGTGGATTTGAGTTCCTCATATATTACCAGTGTACCGGAATTTGCCTTTGCCTACACTCCCGAACTGTCCTCTGTGACCCTGCCAAGCACGGTGGATGATGTAAGGGCAAATGCTTTTAAGAACAGCGGCCTGGCGGAATTGACGGTTCCGGGGGCAAATACTCAGTTTGACGATCTGGCTTTGGGCGACGATATATATGACGGCGTTTCGCCGGATGCGGATAAGTTCTGGCAGACAACCCATGCGTATAAATCGGAGCAGGAGGCTGTTGCTGCCGGCGTGGGAGTCTGGACCCAGGAGGATACTTACGGAAAGCCTCATATACAGGGCAGCAAATCCGATGCCGTGAATACGGACTCGCTGGTAATATACTGCGAGAAGGACAGCTGGGCAGACAAATTTGCGGACAGAAAAGGTATCGAGACCTCGAATGATTACGATAAGACCTATGTGGTTAATTTCTTTGATGAGGACGGCGTGACAAAGCTGACCGAGACACAGACCGTGCGCAGGAACGAAGCGGCGGCGGCTCCGGATATGACGGGGAAGACCAACGCCAGCGGGCAGGTGTTTGTCAAGTGGGTTTCCGTGCCTGCAGCCGATCCGGACTGCATTGTGGCGGATACGAATTTCAGCGCTAATTACGGGGATCCCACGGTAGAGTATTGTACCATTACCTTCTGGCAGGATTTTATGCGCGGGGAGGCCTTCGGCACCGCGCAGGTGAAAAAGGGTACTACAAAGGAGGAGCTGGAGGCATCGGGGCAGATTCCCAAGGAAAAGGCGGAAGCGTATGCTGCCTCTATCCACAGGAAGTTTGTGGGGTGGGTAGGCATGCCCGATGTGATCAACGAGGATGCCAATCCCTACGGGCAGTATGATACCCTTATGTGGACGGTGAATTATGTGGATAAGGACGAACCGGAGAAGATACTTTACACCCAGCAGGTGCCTGACGGAGGGGACGCCCCTGACCTGCCGGCGGTAAAGGAAGGGTGTGATTTTAACGGCTGGCTGGACCCCCTGACGAATATCACCAAGGACACGACGATCCGGGGCCTGTTTTTGAAGAGCTCCCTGACGGTAAGGCATAAGGTAACCTTCTATGACTATGACGGTAAGAAGTATAAGGAACAGCAGGTGCCTGACGGGGAGGATGCCGTGGAACCTGCCCCTCCCACAAGGGAGGGCTACACCTTCACAGGCTGGGTGCCGGCGGAAAAGCTGCTTAAGGTTACCGCGGATGTGGATGTAACGGCTACCTACGAAAAGGCATCCAACAACGGCGGCAACGGAACCACCAGCGGCAACGGTTCGAATAACAACAATAACAATAATAATAACGGTAATAATGGCAATAACGGCAATAACGGTACTACCAGCGGCAACGGAACCACCAGCGGTAACGGGACCACCAGCGGCAACGGTACTACCAGCGGCAACGGCGCCATGTATATCCTGACCGTGCAGAACGGTTCCGGTTCCGGAAGTTATCCGGCAGGATCCCAGCCGGTGATTATTGCCAATGACCCGGCGGCGGGGTATGAGTTCAGCCATTGGACGATTGCACCCACTACCACCAAGATTGCCAGCACGGTTCTGTCTGCATCGATCATTACCATGCCGGCATCCAACGTGACGGTAACGGCAAATTATAAGGTAAAGAGCGGCGGCAGCTCGGGTACGGGCGGCAGTTCGTCTGCCAACGGCAACAAGCGGCCCAACAATACGGGGTCGGTGACCAACGGCGGGACTACGGTGGTAATTGATAAAAACGGCCTGTCCAATACGGGAGTAGTATCGGCGGTGGTGAACGGTTCCTCCGATAACTTTACGATTAAGATTACCGAGAGCGCAGAGGCCACGGAGGCCGTGCTGAGGGCGCTGGTTGAGGAATACGGAAATGATCTGAGCAATATTAAGTATTTCCCCATGGATATATCCCTTTATGATTCCACGGGAAATACGAAGATCACGGATACCACGGGCCTCAGGATCAGCATTACCCTGCCGCTGCCGGATTCCCTGATTCCTTATGCGGGGAATAACAAGGTCGCGGGCGTGGTAAACGGCAGGCTGGATAAGCTCACACCCAGGTTTACCACCATCGACGGTGTGTCCTGTGTGACCTTTACGGCGGAGCATTTCTCGCCTTATGTGATCTATGTGGATACCTCCAGGCTGTCGGACGGAACAGTGGCTGACGATACGCCGAAGACGGGAGACGGAATACATCCCAAGTGGTTCCTGGCTATCGGCCTGGCATGCCTGTCCTTCGTGATGTTCATGAAGAAGGACACAAAAAAGAAGGAAAAGGTTAAGGCTCGCGCCTGAAATAAACGTATAAAAAGGAAGACATATGAGAAAGAAAAGATCCTTTGGCGTCCTGCTCATTGTAGTGGCCCTGATCATTATGGCACTTCCCGTTTCGGAGGCAGATGCGGCGTCGTCTGCTTCCGCTTTTGTCATAGAGGGAGGCACATTATTGCGGTACCGCGGCACGGAGAAAAACGTGTCTGTTCCCGATACCGTAGAAGTCATCGGGGCCAGTGCCTTTGAGGACAAGACGGAGGTGGAGCAGGTGGTGCTGCCGGACTCCGTGGTGAGAATCGAAGCTTATGCCTTTTGGGGCTGTGACAATCTGCACACGATCGTGCCGGGGAAGGGGCTGACCGACATCGGTGATTATGCCTTTGCAGGATGCGGCGGGCTGAAGCAGATGACGGTTCCGGAGAATGTAACGGCTATCGGTGTGCAGGCTTTTGGCGACTGTGTGAATATGACGGACATCTATATTCCGTCTCAGACCAGGTCTATTCATGAGAGTGCCTTTGACGGGTGTGCCAGGCTTGTGATTCACTGTGAGGCGGGTACGCCGGCGGACATATATGCCCAGGCGTTTTACGAGAGGCAGAAGGAAATGGCGGAGTATGAGGATGTGCCCAATTACCAGCCCGGGGAGAATACTTCCGGCAGCGGAACGGACACTCCCGCACCGGAGCAGACACCGGAGCCCACACCCGCGCCGGATCCTGAGCCCACATCCACACCGGAACCCGTGCCTTCCCCCACGCCCGGGCCTGCACAGGAGATCGGCAGCACTAATGTGGTGGGGAATCAGGCAGTGGTGTTTATCAATGCCGGTTCCATGAATGTCCTGGAGCCTACGCCTGTGCCGGAAGAGGTTCCGCAGGAATCTTTGCCCTCCGTACTGACGGATGTGGCGGAGCTGATGGGGAACCTGCTGGCGGTGGGGCCGGTGTCCGGCATCCCCAAGTATACGGTGGTGGATGGGCGGATCGTGGCGGACCAGGCTTTTTACAGAAACGATTCTTTGGAGGAGGTCTCCCTGAAGGAGGGGATTACGGAGATCGGCCAGTTTTCCTATGCCAGAAGCAGCTTAAAGGAGATCCGGATTCCCGAGGGTGTGACGGATATTTGCTATGGGGCCTTTTATCACTGTGATGATCTGGAGAAGGTGACCCTGCCTGATACCGTGATGAACGTGGAGCCCAAGGCCTTTGAGTATACGGCCATGCTGGAGAATTTTAAGAATGACGGTACGGGTTTTCTGGTAAACGGCGGCGTCCTGCTTGCATATAACGGCAGTGACAGCCAGGTCTTTGTACCCGGCGGAATTCGGGTCATTGCCGCCGAGGTCTTTGCGGGCCATACGGAGATAGAGAGTGTCAGGCTGCCCGATACTGTCCTGGTAGTGGGAGAAGCGGCTTTTGAGGGATGTACAGGGCTGCGCCAGGTGAATCTGGGGGCAGGCGTGGAGCAGATCAGGGACAGGGTCTTTGCGGGCTGCAGCAGCCTGGAGACCGTAAAGGTGCCTGCGTCCCTGCAGACGGAGGGAGTCTTCAGCTTTGGGGATGCTGAGGTGATCTACAACGGAAGCCGCCCGGAGAAGACCTATGATGTGTCGGCTACCAGGCTTTCCAATGAGCAGTACCGGGATGTGGACCGGGAGCAGTCCGGACCCGGGGTAACCGTGGTGGGAGCAAGCCCTTCTACGGCACGGCTGGAAGGAGCGGCCAGAAGCTATATCTTAAGCGTGGAGCAGGCGGCGGATTCCACGGAGATGGAGGCCGCCTGGAGGCGGGCTATGAACAGCGGGCTGCCGGAGAATATGACGGTGTATGACCTGCAGCTGACGGATAACAGCGGGATACCGTTGACCAAGCTGGGGCACAGCGGGCTGAATGTAGTGCTTCCCCTCCCGGAAGCTCTTTGGGGACAGGAGCTGAAGATGGTGACTACGGACCGCAACGGGCAGCTGGAAGTATTGGGCGTGGAGAGAGTGATGCTGGAGGGGACGGAGTGTTTTCGGTTCCGTACCACGCATTTGTCCCTGTTTGCGGTTTACGGGGCAGGCCCGTCGGATACGGAAATCAGGGAGGTGAATGTCTACAGGAGCAGTATGGGTGCCGAGCCCGGCAGCACGGAAGAGGGCGTTAGCCCTGCTGCCCTTGCGAAATATCTGATGGGGGCGGCGGTGCTGGTTCTGGGATTTGTATTGTCCCTGAAGGGCGTGAGACGCGGGGTAAGACGGATAAAATAACCTGAGACGTGAGATGAAAGGGATCTGATGATAGTTATGGAAATTATCAGATCCCTTTTTTGCATCCAGAGTCCTCTGCCCCATGAACGTTGAAGGATTCCGGGCATAGAATATCAGTAAATGATATGCCGGGGCGTTCTGTGATATGCAGCGGGTGAGGAAACAAATTGATTTTTTCCCGGGAAACGGGTTGGAGGAAGGAGAGGGGGTTACGGTAGCCGTGCTGGATTCCGGAGTGGGCAGGCATCCGGATCTGGCAGGGAAAATACGGGGATTCCGGGACTTTGTGGGAGGCAGGGAGCTGCCATATGATGACAACGGCCACGGCACCCATGTGTGCGGCATCCTTTGCGGCAGCGGCGCCCTTTCCGGCGGAAAATACCGGGGAATGGCGCCGGGGGCCGGGCTCGTCGTCGGGAAGGTACTGGATAAAAACGGGGACGGGTCTACGGAGGCCATGCTGTCCGGGCTGGACTGGATTCTGGAGGTACGTGAGAGATACCGGATCCGTGTCCTGAATATTTCCGTGGGGATCGGGGAGCTGCAGGAGAAGACAAAGGAGCAGGCGCTTCGGGATAAGGTGGAGCAGGTATGGGACAGCGGGATACTGGTGGTCTGTGCGGCGGGAAACAAGGGTCCGGGGGACGGAAGCATTTCCGCGGTGGGCGGCAGCGGCAAGGTGGTTACGGTAGGCTGCTATGACGGGGATTACCGGAGGGATGACCCGGGACGCTGTGCGGCTTATTCCGGCAGGGGGGAGAGGAACGGCAGTCCCAGGAAGCCGGATATTGTGGCGCCGGGGACGGATATTATGTCCTGTAACGTGAATTATCATAAAAGGAATCCGTATATCCCCAAATGCGGAACTTCCATGGCGACACCCGTTGTATCCGGGGCGGCGGCGCTGGCATTTTGGCGTAATCCGTGGATGTCCCATGAGGAATGCAGGCAGCGGCTGCTGTTCACGGCAACGGACCTGCATCTGCCCTGGAACCAGCAGGGCTGGGGACTGGTGAACGTAAGGCGGCTGCTGAGCTGAAGATCCTGCCGTCCCGGAACCTTCTGCCGTCCCGGTACCGGGGAAGATCTGCGGCAGGCTTTGGAGGACGCGGCGTATCGTAAGCCGTTGTTTGGGGAGTGCAGCATTCTGCAGAGGGCGCTGCAGGCGAAAACATAAAAGGAGTTGACAGCTTTCGTATAATTGTATACAATCATACAAGACACAGCGGGAGCGTGGTAATGCTTTCAGGCATCTTTATCTGCTTTCCGCGGAAAGGTGAGGTGCAGACAATGAGAGATACTTCCACATTTCAGAACCGTCCCATCACAATGAACCAGAAAAATAATCTTCTGGAAATAGAAGAGCATATGTATATTTTGGACGACGTGGAGAAGCCCAATGTGTTCCGAAATATGTTCCCCTATTCGGAAATACCGAAAATCCCTTTTAATGACAGAATCGTGCCCCACAATATGCCGAAAAATATCTGGATCACGGATACCACTTTCCGTGATGGACAGCAGTCAAGAGCGCCTTATTCCACGGAGCAGATTGTCACGGTTTTTGATTATCTACATAAGCTGGGCGGTCCCCGGGGTATGATCCGTGCCAGCGAATTCTTCTTATACAGCAAGAAGGACAGGGATGCCGTCTATAAGTGTATGGAAAGAGGGTATGAATTCCCGGAGGTTACCAGCTGGATCCGTGCCAGCAAGGAGGATTTTAAGCTGGTGAAGCAGATCGGCATGAAGGAGACGGGAATCCTTGTCAGCTGTTCCGATTATCATATTTTCCTGAAGCTGAAAATGACCAGGCGGCAGGCCATGGACCACTATCTGAGTGTTATTAAGGAATGCCTGGAAGAGGGGATCAGTCCCCGCTGCCACCTGGAGGACATTACCAGGGCTGATATTTACGGGTATGTGGTTCCTTTCTGTCTGGAGCTGATGAAGCTGATGGAGGAGTATGGGATTCCGATCAAGATCAGGGCCTGCGATACCATGGGCTATGGGGTGAATTATCCGGGCGCCGTGATTCCCCGCAGTGTCCAGGGCATTATTTATGCCATTCATACCCATGCGGGAGTGCCCCATGAGTTGATTGAGTGGCACGGGCATAACGATTTTTATAAGGCCGTGAGTAATTCCACCACCGCCTGGCTTTATGGCTGTTCCGGCGTCAATACGTCATTGTTTGGCATCGGGGAGAGGACGGGAAATACTCCCCTGGAGGCGATGGTGTTTGAATACGCCCAGCTGAAAGGAGATCTGAACGGCATGGATACCACGGTGATTACCGAGCTGGCGGAATATTATGAGCGGGAGATCGGTTATCAGATCCCCCCCAGGACACCCTTTGTGGGGAAGAATTTCAATGTGACCAGGGCAGGCATTCATGCGGACGGGTTATTGAAAAACGAAGAAATCTACAATATATTTGATACGGAAAAATTCTTAAAGAGGCCTGTGCTCTGCGCTGTATCCAATACCTCGGGACTGGCGGGCATCGCACACTGGATCAATACTTACTATCAGCTGCGGGGAGACTGCCAGGTACAGAAGAATTCCGAGCTTGTGGCGGAAATCAAGAAGTGGGTGGATCAGGAATATGCAGACGGGCGTGTGACGGTCATGACCGACGAGGAGATCGTGGCGTGTGTCAACCGTGTCTGTCTGGAAAAGGGCATAACAATCGAAAATGCTTGATGAGGACGGAGAGGAAATGGGCAGTTATGATGTGAAGCAGGAGGTCACGGACAAGTACTCCCTGCGGGGACGGGTTTTTGACAAGCTGAGGGAGGATATTCTCAGCGGGAAATACGAGGAACGCGAGGAGCTGAAGGAGGTGGCAATCGGAGAGGAGCTTGGAGTCAGCCGCACTCCGGTGAGGGAAGCCTTCAGACAGCTGGAGCTGGAGGGGCTGATTCAGATCATTCCCAATAAGGGAGCGTATGTCACCGGTATTACGGAAAAGGATGTAAAAGACATCTATATGATACGCTCCCTGCTGGAGGGGCTTTGCGCCCGCTGGGCCACGGAGCATATTACGAAGGAACAGATGGATGAGATGGAGGAGAACGTCTACCTTGGGGAATTCCATGCCGGGAAGGGACATCTGGAGCAGATGGCGGAGCTGGACAATCGGTTCCACGATATTCTGTACGAGGCCTGTGACAGCAAGATGCTGGAACATCAGTTAAAGGCCTTCCACCAGTATGTTCTGCGGGTGAGAAAAAAGACTCTGGCCAACGCCAACAGAGGGCCGAAGTCCAATGAAGAGCACAAGAAGATCATGGAGGCAATCAAGGCGGGAAATGCGGATCTGGCCGAACAGCTGGCCCACAGGCATATGATTAATGCCTATGAAAACATGGTGCAAAACGGATTACATGAGGCCTATGAGCCGGAGGCTTGAATAGGGCGTTTCATGTAAAGCAGGAAAAACGGAAAGGAAAGGGTGAAGGAATGGAAAAAATTAAGATGAGTACGCCGCTTGTGGAGATGGACGGGGATGAGATGACCAGGATTCTCTGGCAGATGATTAAGGAGGAGCTGTTACTGCCCTATATTGACCTGAATACGGAATACTATGATCTTGGCCTGGAAAACCGCAATGCCACCGACGATCAGGTGACGGTGGATTCCGCCCATGCCACCCTGAAATACGGCGTGGCAGTCAAGTGCGCCACTATCACGCCCAACGGCGCCCGCATGCAGGAATACCGGCTGAAGGAAATGTGGAAGAGCCCTAACGGCACAATCCGTGCGATTCTGGACGGAACGGTATTCCGGGCGCCCATACTGGTAAAGGGAATCGTGCCCTATGTGAAGAACTGGACAAAGCCCATTACCATTGCCCGCCATGCTTACGGTGACGTATATAAGAATACGGAAATCAGGGTACCGGGTCCGGGTAAGGCGGAGCTGGTATTTACCGGGGCTGACGGCACGGAAGTCCGGGAGACCATCCATGATTTTGACGGGGCGGGGATCCTGCAGGGGATACATAATACGGAAAAGTCCATTTCCAGCTTTGCCCGGGCGTGCTTTGGCTATGCCGTGGATACCAGGCAGGATTTATGGTTTTCCACGAAGGATACCATTTCCAAAAAGTACGACCATACCTTCAAGGATATTTTCCAGGAGATTTATGACAAGGAGTTCAGGCACAAGTTTGAAGAGCTGGGGATCGAGTATTTTTATACCTTAATTGATGATGCCGTGGCCAGGGTGATTCGTTCGGAGGGCGGATTTATCTGGGCCTGCAAGAATTATGACGGTGATGTAATGTCTGATATGGTGGCAACCGCTTATGGGGATCTCTCGATGATGACCTCCGTCCTGGTGTCCCCAAACGGCGTTTATGAGTACGAGGCGGCTCACGGTACGGTACAGCGTCATTATTACAAGTATTTGAAGGGGGAGGAGACCTCCACCAATGGCATTGCAACAATCTTTGCCTGGACCGGGGCGCTGAGGAAGCGGGGAGAGCTGGACGGCAACAGCGGGCTTCAGGCTTTCGCGGATAAGCTGGAAAGGGCCTGCATCCAGACGGTGGAGGACGGGAAAATGACCAAGAGCCTGTCGCTGATTTCTTCCTGTGAGAACCCCGTAATATTAAACAGCCTGGATTTTATCCGTGCCATCCGTGCCACCCTTGAGGGGCTTCTGTAGCAATATTGCACAATCCATTGACATTTTGATGCAACCTGATATGATAGGAATATGGAGAATGGGTAGCAATGGAAGAGAAAGAAATTTCACAGGCTGTCATCGGGCGGCTGCCCCGCTATTTCAGGTATCTGGAAGAGCTGAAGGACGGGGGTGTGGAGAGAATATCGTCCCAGGATCTGAGTGAGCTGATGAAGGTAACGGCATCCCAGATCCGACAGGACCTGAATAATTTCGGCGGGTTCGGCCAGCAGGGCTATGGTTATAATGTGGAATATCTCTATGACGAGATCGGCAAAATCCTGGGGCTGAACAGGAAGCATAATTTTATCATTGTGGGAGCAGGCAACCTGGGGCGCGCGCTGGGAAATTATCTGAATTTTGAGCGCCGGGGCTTTATTTTCAAGGGCATGTTTGACCGGAATCCGGAGTTTGTGGGTGAGCGGGTCAGAGGCGTCGAGGTGATGTCCATGGAGGAGCTGGATTCCTTTGTGAGGGAAAACGACATCGACATTGCCGTGCTGACGATCCCGAAGACCGGAGCCAGGGAAGTGGCAGAGCAGCTGGTGAAAAACGGTATCAGGGGCATCTGGAATTTTGCCCATGTGGACCTGAATGTTCCGGAAGGGATACAGGTGGAAAACGTCCACCTTTCCGACAGCCTGATGAAGCTGTCATATAATATTGACCGCTATGAGAAGGGGATCGATATGCGCGTTGAGGGCGAGAGAGAGGAATAGCTTATGAAAGAACAGTTTTCGGAGGCGCTTCATGGGAAAAAGATTCCGATCCTCACGCTGGATAATAAATGGTACCGACTTTTGGATGACGATGCCAGGAAAAGTGTGGCGGAGACCGAGAACCGGCTGAACGACCTGTTGAAAAGGCAGGGCAAGCTGAACACGGAGACCAAGGACATTAAGAAAATGAAAAAGAAGCTGATGGGCGAGATCGTGTCCATGGCAGATCAGGTGGAGCAGGGGAACACCGGGGTGGAAAAGGAGCTGGAGCAGCACAGAAAGCTGGTGGAGGAGTGTAATGAGCGCCTTGAGGAGTATCAGGATGAGCTGATGGACCTGCCCCGGGAGATTGACCGCGTTAATTTTGAACTGATGCTTGCTACCATGGATTGCTGTTACGCTGTCATGCAGGATAACACGGAAAAGATCGACGAGATCTCAAAGTGGGTGGAGGAAATCCGTGTGGAGCTGAAGAAACAGTTGGTCAGGAAGCAGATGATGGAGCAGCGAAACCATGCCATCTACTCTTATATGCACGATGTCTTTGGCGCTGAGGTGCTGGAGCTTTTTGACCTGACATATGATCCGGAGGAACAACATCCGAAGTAAAAGACTGCTGCGGGAGCGGCAGTCTTTTGGCTTGTGGAGGAGGCTTATGAAATATCTGGTGAATGCGGCGGAAATGCGCAGGGCTGACAAGTTTACAACGGAAGGGATCGGAATCCCGGCCATGATCCTTATGGAGCGGGCCGCCCTGGCGGCACAGGCGTCGATTGAAAAGTACTGCCGGAGGCTGGAAGGAGGCCCGGAACCGCAAGGAAGGTTCGGGAGTGAAGGGTGGTTCGGGAATGACGGACGGCCCGGGAGCAAAGGACGGCCCGGGAGTGAAAGGCGGACGGTGCTGGTGATGGCCGGCACCGGTAATAACGGCGGCGACGGGCTGGCGCTGGCAAGGCTGCTCTCCGGGGCGGACTTCCGCGTGGAGGTATGGATTGTCGGAGACGAGGCCCGGGCGTCAGAACTGTGGACGCGGCAGCGGGAAATTCTGGAACATTATCCGGTTATTTTTTGTACCAAACCGGAGAGAACTGAATATACTATCTTAGTCGATGCTCTTTTCGGCATCGGGCTGTCCAGGGATATTACCGGTGTCCGGCAGGAAGCCGTGGAGCTTTTTAACGGGCTGCAGGGATGGAAGATCGCCCTGGATATACCCAGCGGCGTGAACTCGGACACGGGCCGGATCATGGGCAGGAGCTGTGTGACGGCGGAGGAAACGGTGGCCTTCGCTTACTGCAAGCGGGGGGAGGTGCTATATCCCGGCTGCCTTGCGGCAGGGAAGGTCACAGTGGCGGACATTGGCATTCCGGAGGCGGCTTTCGGAGAGAAAATGCCGGATATGTACGCGTTGGACGAGGAGCCGGAAGCCTTGCTGCCAAAGCGCTGTCCCTGGGGAAACAAGGGAACCTTCGGCAAGGTACTGCTGGCAGCGGGAAGTCCGGGAATGGCGGGGGCGGCGGTGCTGGCGGCAAAAGCCGCCTATCGTGCGGGAGCAGGGATGGTAAGGGTCATTACTCCCGTGGAAAACAGAAGCGTAATACAGACGGCGGTGCCGGAGGCCCTGGTGGGAACCCGGGAAGAATTTGCATCGTATTTCGGCTGGGCGGATGTGATAGCCATCGGTCCCGGACTGGGAAAGGACCGCCAGGCAGGGAGTATGCTGGCACAGGCGCTGGCGGAGTCCTCCCTTCCCCTGCTGATCGACGGGGACGGGCTGAATCTGGCGGCAGAGAGCCTTAAGATACGAAGGATGCTGGCAGAGCAGGGCAGCACCGGGCGCAGCATTGTGCTGACGCCCCATGTGGGAGAGCTGGCCCGGCTTTTGGGCAGGACTGTCCCGGAAATCCAGGAAAGGCTCGCAGACTACGGCAGAGATCTGGCCATGGAGCTTCAGACTGTGGTGGCGGCAAAGGATGCCAGGACCTTTATCTGTAAGACGGGAGAGCCTGTCTGTGTAAACTTAAGCGGCAGCAGCGGGCTTGCCACCGCAGGCAGCGGCGATGTGCTGGCAGGCATTGTCTCGGGCCTGATGGCCCAGGGCATGGATGCCTGCCGGGCTGCCTGTGTGGGGGCTTATGTCCATGGCTGCATGGGAGACAAAGCGGCCCGGCAGCACGGGGAACACGGCTGCATGGCGGGGGATATTGTTTACGGGAATGAGAGGATAAGATGAGCAGGACAGAACAGACAAACATACCGGAATATTGCAGCAGGGGCTACCTTGAAGTGGATCTGGGGGCCATTGTCCGCAATGCGCGCATCCTGAAGAGCCGGCTGGCGCCGGAGACAAGGATTATGGGGGTCATCAAGACGGACGGTTACGGCCACGGCAGCGTGCCCATTGCCCGGGAACTGGAAAAGCTGGATTTTATGTGGGGCTTTGCCGTGGCAACGGCAGAGGAGGCTTATGAGCTGAGACAGGCGGGGATCAGGAAACCGATCCTGGCTTTGGGTTATACCTTCCCCTATTGCTATGAGCGGCTGGCAGAGGAAGAGATCCGGCCGGCGGTCTTCCGCAGGGACAGCCTGGAGCAGCTGGAGGAAGCGGCAGCAAGATCCGGGAAGACAATCAAGGTGCATATCAAGGTGGATACGGGGATGAACAGGATCGGTATCACACCGGATGAGGAAGGATTGAAGCTGATTGAGGACATAGGGCGGAGAAAGGGGATAGAGGCAGAAGGGATCTTTACACATTTTGCCAGGGCGGATGAGGCGGACAAAACCAGCACCGAGGAACAGCTGGATACCTTTCTTGGCTTCGTTTCCCGGGCAGAGAAAAGGCTGGGCTGTGCCGTTCCGCTGAAGCATTGCTCCAACAGTGCCAGTATCCTGGATATGCGCCGGGCGGATATGGACCTGGTGCGGGCGGGAATCGTCCTTTACGGGCTTTATCCCTCGGATGAGGTGGACAGGACGACGGCAGAGCTTGAGCCGGCATTGTCCCTGTACAGCCGTATTGTCTACATAAAGACCATCCACAGGGGCCAGTCCGTCAGCTATGGGGGAACCTTTACCGCCGGGCAGGATATGAGGGTGGCTACCGTTCCCCTGGGATACGGTGACGGATACCCCAGGAGCCTGTCGGGAAAAGGGTATGTGCTGATCTGCGGTAAGCCGGCGCCTGTTCTGGGCAGGATCTGTATGGATCAGTTTATGGTGGATGTCTCGGATATACCGGAGGCAAAGGAGGACGACAGGGTGGTGCTGCTGGGGAAGGACGGCGGGGCATGTATTACCGCCGAAGAGCTGGGAGACCTGTCAGGAAGGTTCCCTTATGAACTGGTCTGTGATTTCGGGAAGCGGATTCCAAGGATCTATATATCTCCCTGAAATATCCGGGATCCTGATCTATACTTATAAATGAATAAAGCGCCGGAATGGGGCAATACTTTTCCTGAACAACGGAACAGGTTTCCGCCGGGCCGGGAGTCTGTCAGAATCATTTGGAGGGAAAATGAGACGAGGAGATGTATATTACGCGGATTTGAGACCGGTCATCGGTTCGGAGCAGGGAGGCATCAGACCGGTGCTGATCGTGCAGAACGATGTGGGAAACAAGCATAGTCCCACGGTCATCTGTGCGGCGATCACCTCTAAGATGAATAAGGCGAAGCTGCCCACACATATTGAGCTGAATGCTGCCCTTTATGATATGGATAAGGATTCCGTGGTACTTTTAGAGCAGCTGAGGACAATTGATAAAAAGCGCCTGAAGGACAAAGTATGTCATCTGGACGGTGATATTATGAGAAGGGTAAATCATGCCCTGATGGTCAGCCTGGAACTGGATACATAACCGTTGCGGAGTTTGACGCGGTTCTTGACGAACAAGGGTTTAAATGGTATATTTAAGGATAATGTGGTCTTTTGGACTGAAAAGAAACTTAAAATGGAGGAAAGATATTTAAAATGGACGACGGAGGTTCTGCGGCCAGTATTATTTTGTTTATTGTCTTATTGCTGAGCGATATGTTTTTTTACGGGTTCGGTGCGGCAATTACAGCCCTGAACGAAAAGGAGGTGGAAAGGAGGGCCGATGAGGAGAAGGACAAAAAGTCCATAAAGCTCAAAAGGATAATCGGCAATCCCGCAGAGTATGTGGGAACGGTCCAGCTCATCACCACGCTGATGAATGTGGTCATTGGTGCCATCCTGCTCCGGACAATACGAAACGGCCTGATTTCCCTGGCGGAACGGCAGATGGAGGTGGAGGCGGTGACGGCGCAGGTCTTTTTTGCAGCTGCAGCCGTGCTGGCGACTTTGCTGATCCTGTACATAATTCTGACCCTGGGTGTCCTTCTGCCGAAGAAGATTGCTGCCAGAGTGCCTGAGAAGTGGGCCTATATCTGTATCAATCCCGTCTATTTTGTGACGAAGCTGCTCTCACCCTTTACCGGGCTGGTAACGGTGACCGTGAAGGGGCTTTGTGGCAAATGCGGAATATATGATAAAGGTGTTCGGCGCCGGCAGCGACGAGGGCGAGGGCGACGTGACAGAGGAAGAAATCATTCATATGGTGAACGAGGGTCATGAGCAGGGTGTTATCCAGGCCAGTGAGGCAAAGATGATTTCCAATATCTTTGAGCTGGGCGATAAGGAAGCACAGAATATCATGACCCACCGCAACCATGTGGTGGCCATAGACGCAGATATGCTGCTGAAGGATGCCGTAGCCTTTATGCTGGGGGGAACCAACAGCCGTTATCCTGTATATGAGGAAAATATAGATCACATTGTGGGAATTCTGCACCTGAAGGATGCCATGCGCTTTCATGGTTCCGGGGAGAAACAGAATGTGCCGTTAAAGGAGCTGGAGGGACTGCTGAGGGAGCCGTATTTTGTCCCTCAGACCAAAAACGTTGACGAGCTGTTCCGGGAGATGCAGGCACAGAAGCTCCAGATGGTCATCGTGGTGGACGAGTACGGCCAGACGGACGGGCTGGTGGCCATGGAGGATATTCTGGAAGAGATCGTGGGGAACATCATGGATGAATACGATGTGGAGAGTGAACACATCGAAGAAAAGGGGAATGACGAATACGTCATAGAAGGCATGACCCCGCTGGAGGAGCTGGAGGAGCGCTTCGGGATTTCCTTTGCGGAGGAGGATTTCGAGACGCTGAACGGGTTCCTGATTTCCAGGATGGACCGGATTCCCGAGCCGGACGAGCAGTTTGACGTGGATTACAGCGGGTATCATTTTAAGGTGCTTACCGTGGAAAACAAGGTAATACAGAGCGTGCTGGTGACGAAGCTGCCGGATACCCCGGAGCCGGAGGAAGAGGGCGCCGCCGGCCGGAGCAAGGGGACCAGTGAGTATTCAGAATAAAGGGACCAGTATGGATTGAGAATAATTAAGAAAAGAGGAGCGACAGTATGTCAGGACATTCAAAATTTGCCAATATCAAGCACAAGAAGGAAAAGAACGATGCGGCCAAGGGTAAGATATTTACCATTATCGGCAGGGAAATTGCGGTGGCAGTGAAGGAGGGGGGGCCCGACCCTGCCAACAATTTCAAGCTTGCCACCGTCATTGCCAAGGCCAAGGCCAATAATATGCCAAACGATACCATTGAGCGGGGGATCAAGAAGGCGGCGGGAGACGTGGGAAACGTCACCTATGAGTATGTCACCTATGAAGGATATGGTCCCAACGGGATTGCAATTATCGTGGATGCCCTCACGGACAACAAGAATCGTACTGCCGCAAATGTCAGGAGTGCGTTTACCAAGGGACAGGGGAATGTGGGCACTCCCGGCTGTGTATCTTTTATGTTTGATAAGAAGGGCCAGATTATTATTGACAGGGAAGAGTGTGACCTGAGCGGGGATGACCTGATGATGACGGCCCTGGATGCGGGAGCCGAGGATTTCAGCGAAGAGGAGGACAGCTTTGAGGTGCTTACCGACCCCGACAGCTTTGAGGAGGTCCGGGCGGCGCTGGAGAAGGCCGGCATTCCCATGCTGAGTGCAGAGGTGACCATGATTCCCCAGAATTATGTGAGCCTGACCGATGAGACGGCCGTTAAGAATCTGCAGAAGACTCTGGATCTGTTGGAGGAAGACGACGATGTGCAGGCAGTTTATCATAATTGGGACGAGTAAGGGACAGGTTGATGCCGCCTGGGGCGGCATGGAAGATACAGAGGTATTTGTATGGACAAGCTGGCAATAGTAGTGCCCTGCTATAATGAGGAGGAGGTTCTGAAGATTGCTTCGGAGGCTCTCAGGGGTGTGCTGCAGGATCTGGCGGGGAAAGGGAAAATTGCGGAGGACAGTTTCATTCTCTTTGTGAATGACGGCAGCAGGGACAGGACCTGGGAGCTGATTCAGGAGGAGCACAGGGCTTATCCCCGGCAGGTCTGCGGTGTTAAGCTTGCCGCCAATGCAGGCCATCAGATGGCTCTGACCGCAGGGCTGATGACCGCAAAGGACATGAGTGATGTCACGGTGTCAATTGATGCGGATCTGCAGGACGACGTGAACGTTATTGAAGAGATGATCGACAAATACCACGGCGGCTGTGACATTGTGTACGGTGTCAGGCGGGAGAGAAAGACGGATACCTTTTTTAAGCGTACAACGGCGCAGATGTTCTATAAGCTCATGCACCTGATGGGGGTAAAGACGGTATACAACCATGCGGATTTCCGGCTGATGTCCAGGCGGGCGGTGGAGGAATTTTCCAGGTATAAGGAACAGAATCTTTTCCTGCGGGGAATGATGCCGCTGCTGGGCTATGAGTCGGACAGTGTTTATTACGACCGGAAAGAGCGGGTGGCGGGAGAGTCCAAATATCCCCTGAAAAAAATGCTTGCCCTGGCTTTCAACGGTATTTCTTCCTTTAGCGTAAAACCCATCAGTCTGATCCTGGGGCTGGGGCTGTTTATCGTATTTGTATCGTTTTTGGCGCTGGTATACGCCCTGATTTCATACTGCACCGGGCACGTGGTGCCGGGCTGGACTTCGCTGATCCTGTCCATCTGGTTCCTGGGAGGGCTGCAGCTGCTGGCAATTGGTATGGTGGGGCAGTACATCGGGAAAATATATATCGAGGTAAAGCAGAGGCCTCGTTATAATATTGAAGAAATATTGACCTGCGGGGAAAAGTAGGAATACGGATATGAGTTGGAAGAAAAATGTATTCAGCTACCTGCTGTGGATCCTTTATGCGGTGGCGACAGAGGTGGGGCTGGTCTGTCTGGCGAACGCAGTATGCGCTTCCCTGGGAATGGGAATCCGGGTGGGGGCTGTTTCCTGTGTCCTGTATATTGGGGCGGCCGGGACGGGAGTCTTCCTGATACATCGTTTTGCACCCAAATATTCCCCCGGGGACGGAAAGAAGCATGCTGCAGGGATTGCGGTCCGGGGGGCGGTTATCGTGATCCTTCTGGCAGCAGGGACCGCACTGAGAATACCGGCACTCCACGGGGACGGAGGGGAGAGCGTGTATTATCAGATGGCGGTCATAGGCGGGGAAGGGGCGATGTCCGCCGCAATGCCGGATCCTTCTTATGCGGCAGGTCTTTATGCGGGGCTGCTCCGGGGTCTGTTCTTCTTTCTGGGCAACAAACCTGCGGCCGCAATGTGGGTGCAGCTTCTGCTGCAGATGGGCGCAATATTGCTGACGTATTTTGCGGTTAGTAAGCTTATGGGCAATATTGCGGCAATTGTGGCGCTGGCGTTTCACACAGTATCTTCTTATCTCATCAGAGAGGTATCGGTTCTGTCACCGGTTACAATGTATCTTTTCCTCTGGACGGCGGCATTGCTGGTGATTGCCGCGGCGGCGGGAGGGAGAAGGAACCTGTGGAGTCTTACGGCTGTGGGGGGGATGACAGCTTTCCTGGTTTTTCTGGATGTTGCGGGCTGCCTTCTGCTTTTTATTGCCGTGGCGGTTATTGTATCCGGGGAGAAGCCGGAGGCAGGCGGCAGGCCGAAATGTCTTTTATCCTTCCTTGCGGGAGCAGGGGCGGGCTTTATCGGCTGCGTGCTGATAGCTTCCCTGACTGAGGGGAGAAGCTTTGCCGGAGTGCTGGGGGCATGGATTTCACGGTATCGGCCGGGAGGCTTTTGTCTTCCCGTTTCGGCGGATGCTGCCGGAACGGCAGGGGAATATGCCGCTTTGTTTTGTGTCCTGACACTGGGGCTGTTTTCTTTTTGGAGGAACCGGCGCCGTGATCCTGCGAAGCCGTGGATCCTGCTGACCGCAGTCCTGGCCCTGGCAGGCTGTTTCGGAGTTTTTACGGAGGAAATGCCCATGGGACTTTATATGTATCTGCTGCTCACCATGCTGGCGGGGATTGTGGTGGAGGAATGTGTGCGAAAGACGGAGGCCGTGCCTGAGGCTGCCGTGTCTGTGACGGCAGGCACGAAAGGGGAGCAGCCTGCCCGGGCAGGTATGAAACCGCCGCAGGCTGCGCAGTCAGATGTGAAACCGGTGCAGGCTGCGCAGGCAGGTGCGAAAACGATGCAGGCTGCCCCGGCGGATGCGTCAGGGGCAGAGAAAGCGCCGGAGGGGGCAGGACTTCAGAAGCCTTCCGGGGAGCAGGAAGAACCGGTACCGAAGCCTGTCAAATACATAGAAAATCCTTTGCCCCTGCCCAGGAAGCACGTGAAAAGAAAGCTGGAGTACGGCGTGGAGGTGCCGGCAGGCAAGGATGATTTTGATTTACAGGTGGACGAGAGGGACGACTTTGACATCTCGTGAATTTTTTCCCGCGAATATGGAAATGATGAGAAGGGAGCGTAATGCGCGAATGGCGCAGCGCTCCCTTACAGCATTGTAAAAAACGCATGGAGGAGAATATGGCGGAAGAAAAGAAAGACACACGGATGGATAAGGAGCAGAAACGGGACGAGAGAATCGAGAAAACCGGGCAGGCCACACTGGATGAAAACAACCGCCTGGAAAATATTCACCTGATTTCGATCATCGGTGAAATAGAAGGCCATGACAATCTGAACAGTAATTCCAAAACCACCAAGTACGAGCACATTCTGCCGAGTCTGGCGGCTATTGAGGACAGCAGTGAGATTCAGGGCGTACTGGTGCTGTTAAACACTATGGGGGGAGATGTGGAGGCAGGACTGGCCATTGCGGAAATGATAGCGTCCTTAAGCAAACCCACGGTTTCTCTGGTGCTGGGGGGCAGCCATTCTATCGGGGTGCCTATAGCGGTGAGTACAGATTACTCCTTTATTGTGCCTACGGGGACTATGGTCATTCATCCCGTGCGCATGAGCGGCATGGTCATCGGGGTGCCCCAGACCTTCGATTATTTCAAGCTGATCCAGGACAGGATTACAGGCTTTATCTGCAGCCATTGCAGGGCGGACCAGCATAAGCTGGAAGAGCTGATGATGGAGACCGGGGTGCTGACCAAGGACATGGGCACCATCCTGGTGGGAGAGGAAGCGGTAAAGCAGGGGATTATAGACGAAGTCGGAGGAATTGATAAGGCCATGAAAAAGCTGCATGAGCTGATTATGAGTAGAATTGAATAGACTTTGCATCCAAACTGTGTTATAATTTAATCATAATGAACAAAATACTTTCTTTATTGTACTGTGAAGAATAAGATGACGGAGAATAAGTGTGGCTGAGAACAGGATAAAGGATGGGGAGCGGTGGCAGCTGCGGCATGCGGCAGGTTCTTACTGGCTGTTGGATATGGAACAGGAGCATGCGGGCCAGAGGCCTCCGCTTTCGCTGAATCAGGCGGGCGCGGAGCTGTGGAGGCTTTTCCGGAAGGGTGCTGAGAGTGGGGAGGCGGCAGATATGCTGTGCCGTCTGTATCAGATCGACAGGGAAAGCGCACAGGAGGATGTGGGAGAATTTCTGGCGGCGCTTCAGAAGCAGGGGATCGTGATCGAGTGAGGCTTTAGGTATGAACATATTGCTGATTGGCGGAGCAGGGAGCCTGATTAATAACCTGATTATCAAACTGAATAAAGAGGGACACAGAATATCCCTGCTGACGGGAGACCGTTATGGAAAGGCATCCTACCAGCATGCGTTTGAAAAGTATAACTTCCCGTATGAGAGTGACAGCCTGAAAGAAATCTTCGAAAGCGTCCAGCCGGAGCTGACGATATTCATGGGGGCTTACGACACGAATTTTAACTGGACCGGGGAAGGGGTGGAGCGGGAAGCCGTGCGCTTTTCCGGCAGCCTGATGAATATCCTCATGTCCTACTCCCGGTATACGGAAGGAAGATTCCTGTATCTCTCCACCCAGGACGTATACGGGCAATATTACGCTGAGGACATCGGGGAAACGGAGCCTGCGGCGCCGGAAGGGATTCCCGGAATGGTCTGGTCCCAGGCGGAGGAAATGTGTGAAAATTACAGAAAGAGCTGCAATAAGGACATTATTGTCCTGCGCCTGGACCATGTATACGGAATACCGGAGAGCCGCAGGGACGTCAGGGACATCTGCAGCCGTATGTGTCTGGAGGCACTGGAAAAGAAAAAGATTACCGTGGGGGAGAATCATACGTTTTCCCTCCTGTATGTGACGGATGCGGTAGAGTTTATCAACCGCCTTGCCATGTGCAGGGAGCATAAAAGCTCGATTTACAACCTGTCCTCCATGAAAGAACAGACGGAGGCGGCACTGGCGGATCTGATCTGCCAGGCCTGGGGCGAGCCCCTGGAGCTGGTTTCCGCAGGGGGGGCGGAGGAGCGGGTGATCCTTTCGGATCTCTTATATGAAAGTGAATTCGGGAATCCGTTTTTCTGCGAGGTACAGGATACCGTCAAGAAGATCATAACCCAGATGAAAAGGAAGTCCCATCTGTTTTTGAACGGCGGGGAGGAAGACAGGCCCATGGGGGACAGGCTGCGGGACAAGGCAGCCTGGCTGCTGAAAACACTGCTCCCCTTTGTGGAGAACGTGGTTTTGTTTATCCCGTTCTTTATGCTGCACAACCGGGCGGTGGGCAGTGAGTTCTTTGCCAATCTGGATTTTTACCTGCTGTATGTGCTGCTGTTTGCCATTGTATACGGCCAGCACCAGGCCACGCTTTCCGCAGTGCTTTCGGTGGCGGGCTATTGTTTCCGGCAGATGTATGACCGGTCGGCGTTCGAGGTCATGATGGACGCCAATACATATGTGTGGATTGCCCAGCTGTTTATCCTGGGGCTGGTGGTGGGATACATGCGGGACCAGATCACAAAGCTGAAGCTGGAAAAGGAGAGCGAGCGGGAATTCCTGGACATGCAGCTTGTGGATATTCAGGATATTAACAGCAGTAACGTGCGGGTAAAGGCGGCCCTGGAGACCCAGATTGTCAACCAGAACGACAGCGTGGGTAAGATTTACAGCATTACCTCGGCCCTGGACCAGTACAGCTCGGAGGAGGTATTGTTTTACGCCGCGGAAATGCTGGGCAAGCTTTTAAGGAGCCGGGACGTGGCTATATATACCGTCTCCAACCGTGCATACGCGAGACTGTTTTCCTCTACTTCCGCAAAGGCCCGCCAGTTGGGCGGTTCCATTCAATATACCAATATGGGAGAGATGTACGAGACACTTTGCCAGAGGAAGGTCTTTATTAACCGCAGGATGGAAGAAGCGTATCCGCTGATGGCAAACGCCATTTATGATAATGATGATATGCAGATGATTATTATGGTATGGGGAATTCCCTGGGAGAGAATGACACTGGGACAGGCTAACCAGCTGGTAGTCATCAGCGCCCTGATCCAGAATGCCGTACTGCGGGCAAATCGTTACCTTGCGGCGCTGGAGGAACAGCGTTATGTGGCGGGGACCCAGACGCTGAAGACGGAGGCCTTCCAGACGCTGGTGAAGGCGTATCTGACAGCAAGGACCAGGGGCCTGACGGAATGTACCCTGCTGGCGGTAGCGGTGGAAGAGAAGGACCACATGGCGGCGGCAAAGCTTCTGGCCGGGAAGCTGCGTCAGTCGGACTATATAGGCACCCTGTCGGACGGCGGGCTGTATACGCTGCTTGCCAATACCAACGGCAAGGATGCGGAATATGTTATCAACCGTTTCGCAGAGCTTGGCTATGCCAGCCGTATTGTGGAAAACGGATAGGGAGGAGGCATAAAGGTGAAAAAGGAGCATGTTTTATGCCTTTTGCTGGCCGTAAATACAGTGATTGTCCTGATTTACCTTATCTGGAAGCTGCTGCGGAAAAGGAAAAAGAGCCGGAGCTGTATGATATGTGCCCTGGTGATGTTTCTTTGTCCCCTGGCGGGGCCGCTGTTTTTTTCCATTGCCCATCTTTTTTTTCGCATGTTTTTCTCGGCACCGGTGGATCTGGAGGACGTGGTGTTCAGCAAGGAGAGGAAGCGTACCTTCATCCACGCGGAGGAGGACAGGGAGCGCAATCTGGTGCCTCTGGAGGAGGCAATCGAGATCACGGATACGGACAGTCTCCGGGGCCTGATGATGAATGTGGTGCGGGGGGACATCCAGAAATCCCTGGCTTCCATTATGCTGGCCTTAAACAGCGAGGATACGGAGACCGCCCATTATGCAGCCAGCGTGCTGCAGGATGCCTTAAACGATTTCCGGGCCAATGTGCAGAAGCAGTATAATCTCATTATGGAGGAGAAGCCGGAGCAGATGGAGCTGGCGGAGGCACTGGTTGATTATATGGATCAGGTGCTGGTGCAGCATGTGTTTACGGATCTGGAGCAGAAAAGATATGTGGGGATTATGGGCGAGGTCTGTGAGCTTATGTACAATAAAGACAGAAGCCGTATGACCAGCACGCGGTACGAGGCGGTGAGCTTAAGGTTCCTGGAGCTGGAGGACTATGAGAACAGCGAAAAATGGTGCGAGCGGGCGGAATATCATTATCCCAATACGCTGGCAACCTTTTCCTGCCTGCTGAAGCTGTATTTCAACAGCGGGCAGAAGCGCAAATTCTTTGAGGTGATTGACGAACTCAAACATTCCCCGGTGGTGCTGGATCACGAGATGCTTGAGCTGATAAGGGTGTTTCAATGAATACGAAAAAGGGAACGGGAATGGTATCTTATCGGAACTTATTCAGCATATGTACCACGATGGCGGTGCTGTTTTTTATGTTCCAGTTCTTTCAGCTCTTTAAGGAGAGCGGAAATGCGTATGATACAAATGAATATGCCGCAGAGCCTCCTTTATCCGGAGAGAAGCGGTGGGAGGCGGCCGGCAGGGCCGATGTGCCCGGTGTGGTTTTCCTGGGGGAAGACAGCGGCGGAATTGCCAATGTCATAAGCCAGTGGTGTCTCTATACCAAGCACGGCCTTACCATTGCGGAGACGCCTGTGCAGGCGGCGGAAATGCTGGAAAAGACTTCTGCGGAACTGCTCCTCATCGACGGGGCCGCACTTAAGCTCCCGGAGCAGGAGGAAGCGCTGACGGCACTGCTGGAGGAGAATGTGACGGCGGTATTTGTCCGTCTGCCTGAGGCGAAAAGAGTGGAGGAGAGTGCCGGCCTGAAAAATATCCTGGGAATCGAGAAGCTGCGAAAGCCGTCCGTGAAGACGGAAGGACTGCAGATATTTCCGGGATTTCTGCTGGGCGGGGAGGCCGTGTACAAGACCACCGATGACATGGATGAGAAACAGAAGAAGCTTCAGGATATGGAGCTGGAGATGCCGTGGTACCAGCTGGGTACGGGGACCAAAATATTCATGACGGGATTATTTGATGAGGATGAGGTGGAGAGGGAGCTTTTTCCTCCCGTGATCTGGCGCAACAGCTACAAAGGGAAGCTGGTGTTTGCGGTAAACGGGGAGTATATGCAGGATCTTGGGGGGATGGGCTTCCTGAACGCATTTTGTTATGAATGTCAGGAGTATTCCCTGTATCCCGTGATCAATGCGGAAAATGTCACGGTGACCGGCTTTCCGAACTTTGCGGAGGAGAATGCCGGCAGGATCATGGAGCTGTACAGCCGCAGCCCGTCCACCGTGCAGCAGGATGTCATGTGGCCTGGAATATATGCCCTTTCAGAGAAAAACCGCCGGAAGCTTACCTTCTGTTTTACAACGCAGTATGATTACGGGGATGACTGCGAGCCTTATGGGGATCGGGTGGTTTTTTTCCTGCAGCAGATGAAGGAGATCGGTGCCGAGGGGGGGCAGAATCTGGAATATCAGGGGAATGTCACCCTGGCGGACAAGCTGGAAGCGGATCGGGCATTCTGGGAGGAGAACGGCGGAGGCTACCGTTTCCTGGCTTATTATGCGGGGGAGGGCCTGGACGAGGAAGAGCGGGAGGCCATAGACGGGGGAGTGCTGCCGGATCTGAGGACGGTGGCGGCGGAACATCAACCGGGGGAGCCTCTGGTATCCTATTACAACAGTGGAATCACGATGCAGGGCATTACCGGACATGCGGAAGTCTACAGCTACAGCCAGGACCTGCAAAGACGGAGCCTGGAGACGGCGCTGGGGTACTATAATCTGCAGATGGATCTGCAGCCGGCGCTCTGGCCGGGATCAAAGGAAGATCAGTGGGAACACTATTTTGATGTGGTATCCAGCAATATCAGTACCTGGTGGAGCGGAGAAAGCGGCTTTGACAGCACCACGCTGACGGAAAGCGACGGCAGAATCCGGAATTTCCTCAATCTGAGTTATGCCCGGGACAGGCAGGGGGATACCGTTACCGTGAGGGTGGAAGGCGCCGGGGAGGCGTGGTTTGTTCTAAGGACCCACAGAGAGACAATCAAGGGTGTTCAGGGCGGGGAATACAGCCTGCTGGAAGAAAACGCGTACCTGATCCATGCCACGGATCCTGTTGTCAGGATACAGCTGGAAGGAGAGACCGGGCAGACCGGGTTTTATTTTTCATAACTGATTTTACAAAGGGAGAAGGATCGTTTTGAGAATATGTATGATAGCCGAAGGCTGCTATCCCTATGTGGTGGGAGGGGTGTCCAGCTGGATCCACAGTATCATAAAGTCTTTTCCGCAGGTGGAGTTCGTGGTGTTGGCCATTGTTTCCAGGCGTTCTCAAAGCGGGAAGTTTGCTTATGAGCTGCCGGATAATCTTACGGAGGTATACGAAGCATATCTGGAGGATCTTGACTGGGGGCATAAGCGTAAGAGCGGCAAGCGGACCCAGCTGAATAAGGAGGAATACCGGGCACTGAGAAGCATTCTGCTGGACGAGGACGTGGATTGGGACACCATATTTACCATGTTCCAGAAAAAGCGTTTTTCCGTGGATGACCTGCTGATGGGGGCGGATTTCCTGAATATTGTGAAAGAATGTTATCAGAGACGGTATCCGCTCATTGTCTTTTCCGATTTCCTCTGGACCATGCGCTCCATATATATGCCGCTTTTCCTGATCCTGCAGACGCCCCTTCCCAGGGCGGACATTTACCACTGTGTGGCTACGGGTTATGCAGGCGTACTGGGAAGCATGGCAAAGCATTTTTACCGCAGCGGCCTGCTGGTATCCGAGCACGGTATCTATACCAGGGAACGGGAGGAGGAGCTGCTGAAGGCAAACTGGGTGGAGGGCATCTATAAAAATGTCTGGATCGACCAGTTCCGGAAGATGTCCCGTCTGGCTTACGAAAGGGCGGATAAGGTTACAAGCCTTTATGAGCATGCCAGGCAGCTGCAGCTGGGCCTGGGGTGTGACGAAGAGAAGACCCGGGTTACGCCAAACGGCATTGATATGAAGCGGTTTGCCGATATTCCGGGCAGGCAGCCGGAGGATGAGGGATATATAAACGTGGGCGCGGTGCTCCGGGTGGCACCTATTAAGGACGTTAAGACCATGATCCGGGCCTTTGCCTTTGCCAAGGAGCAGAATCCTGCACTGAAGCTGTGGATCATGGGGCCTGTAGACGAGGAGAAGGAATATGCGGAGGAATGCTTTCAGCTGGTGGAAGCCATGCACGTCAAGGACGTGATCTTTACCGGGCGGATCAATGTGTCAGACTATCTGGGCAGAATGGACTTTACGATTCTGACCAGTGTCAGCGAGGGGCAGCCGCTGACCATTCTGGAGGGCTATGCTGCGAAGAAGCCGGTGATTGCCACGGACGTGGGGAACTGCCGGGGCCTGATTTACGGTGAGGGAGACGATCTGGGGCCTGCGGGCATACTGACCCATATCATGAATGTGGAGGAGATTACGGCCGCCATCAGGGAGCTGGCCCAGTCTTCAAGACTGCGTAAGACCATGGGGGAATGCGGCTATGCCCGGCTGAAAAAGCGCTACCAGCTGGAGCAGATGATAGAGACTTACAGGGATCTTTATATCAGTATTGGCTGGGAGTACGGCAAGCTGTGGCCGGACGAGGCGGATGACGGCTATGATGGGGCCGGGAGCGGGCATTCGGAGACGGACGGCTATGGGAAGGAGATCCCGGAGGACGGAAGCGGGGTGTACGACTACGGGAGGGAAGTTCCGGAAGCCGGTGCAGCTCCGGGTATAGTGACATACGGTTACGAAAGGAAAGCTCCGGAGACCGGTGCAGCCCCGGGCATTGCGGCGGACGGCGGCGGGAAGGATGCCCGGGAGACCGGTGCGGCCCCGGGCATTGCGGCGGACGGCGGCGGGAAGGATGCTGACGGGGCTGTCCCTGCAGGCGGCGGATATGGCCGGGACAGCCGGGAGGATGATTACGATATAGAAGTTTCGGATGCGGATAATTTTGATATGGGGGGGGTGTGACATGGCAGGCATTGGCGTAAGGCTAAACCGGATATTCAGTAAAAATACAATTACCACCAACCTGATCGGCTTTGGTTACAGTATGGTTATTACCATAGCGCCTATGTTTCTGGTGATCGGTGCGTTGATTATTATGCAGCAGCTGCTGGGGTATGCAAAGGTTGACTATGCCTCCCGGGAGCTTTGTTCCTGTACTATTTTGTATATTTTCATATTTTCCCTGACCACGGCAGCCCCCTTTAACGCGGTGCTGTCAAGGTATCTTTCGGACGTGATTTACAATGAGACCTTTGAGGACATCCTGCCCTGTTATTATGTGGGGCTGATGCTGAACATTTTGTTAAGCTCTCTGCTGGGTCTTCCCTTCTGTATCCGGGAGTATCTGCTGGGGGTGGAGCTGTTTTTTGTTTTTATCAGCTATTGCGGGTACATGAGCCTCGTGCTGGTGTTCTATTCCATGCTGTACCTGTCCATCTGCAAGGATTATAAGAAGATTTCCGTGTTTTTCCTGAGCGGCATGGTGTCGGCGATTCTTTTGTCCCTGGTGCTGGTAAAGCTGTTTCACATGGATGTGATCTATGGGATTCTGATTTCCCTGACGGTGGGCTTTCTGGTGGTAGGCTGTCTGGAGCTGGCCCTGATTAAGAGCTATTTCAGGGAGAACAGCGGCAAGTACAGGGATGTGCTGCGATACTTTAAAAGCCACTGGCAGCTGACGATTACCAACACGCTTTACACCATGGGAATGTACATTCACAACTTTGTCTTCTGGTCCACGGACATGCGCATGGAAGTAAAGGGAGGCTTCGTCTGTATGCCCACCTATGACATGGCTACCTGCCTTGCCATGTTTACCAATATTACGGCGAGCATGATCTTTATTTCCCGGGTGGAAATGCACTTCCATGAGCGGTATAAGGCCTATTCCGAGGCGGTGATCGGCGGCCGGGGCGCTGATATTGAGGACGCCAAGAAAATGATGTTCGGGCAGCTGGCGGAAGAGCTGATGAATTTGACACGGCTGCAGTTCATTGTCTCGGTAGTGATTTTCTTTATCTTTTATATCCTGCTTCCCAAAATAGGGTTCGGAGGGCAGATTATGAGGATGTATCCCTGTCTGGCGGCTGGCTATTTCATCCTGTTTATCATGTATGCCGCCATTATTTTCCAGTATTACTTTAACGATATGACCGGGGCGGTAATGACGTCGGTTACCTTCTGCGGGGTGACCCTTGGGGTAAGCATCTACGCTACCCGCCTGAGTCCGCTGTGGTATGGGATCGGGGTGGTGGCGGGGGCCTTCACAGGATGGATCGTGGCGTACCACCGCCTGCGCAGGATGGAGAAAACCCTGGATGTGCACATCTTCTGCAACGGCAGTATTTTAAAGAGAGGGAAGGGGAGGAAGCCTTCCAACCTGGTGTATGCAAAGGGTGGAACGGTGGATACAAAGCCTGAGAGGAAGCATTAAATACTGCTTGTCAGGCGGACGGAATCATGCAAGGGGGATAAGGATGGAAACCGGAGATTTATTGCGAATAATTATATGCTGCGGGGGTGTGATGCTTCTGGGGATTACCCTGTCCTCCCTGGCAAGGCGGAGGATGACGGAGCCGTTTTGCCTGGCCTGGGGCATCATCAGTGTGGCGCTGATCCTGGCAGGGATTCTGCTGCGGCCTACCATGTGGAACCGGTATATCAGCATTACGGGAATGCTGCTTTTGCTGCTGCTGGGCTTTGCCGTGATTTACATTGCTTATTTCGTCAGCGCCAAGGTGTCGGAGCTGATGCGCAAGAACCAGGAGCTTGCCATGCAGATGTCTCTTTTGAACCAGGAGAAGGACGAACTGTGGAGGAAGCTGGAGGAGCTGTGGGAAAAGTCCGGCAGGCTGCCAGGACAGGAGGAAAATGACCAATGAAGAAGCTTTTGTTTGTCATCAATACCCTTGGCCAGGCGGGGGCAGAGACGGCATTGCTTAATTTACTGCGGCAGATAGATCCGAAGCGGTACCGGATTTCCCTCTATGTGCTTATGGGGCAGGGGGAGATGGTGGGTGAGGTGCCGGAGTACGTCAGGCTTTTAAACAATTCCTTCTGTGACAGGCCGGTGCTGAGCGCAGAGGGCAGGAGGCTGATGGCCCGCCGGGTTCTGGGGGCGGCGCTCCGCAGGGGGACGGTGATTAAGCTGCTTCCGTATTTGCTGGGGAATTTCTTTTCCATGGCAGCCAAGAGGCGGATCCAGACGGATAAGCTGTTGTGGCGTCTTTTGTCTGACGGCGGGCAGCGTTTCCGGGAGGAATACGATCTTGCGGTAGCCTATCTGGAGGGCGGTTCCGCCTATTATGTGGCAGATCATGTGAAAGCAGCGCGCAAGGCCGCCTTCCTGCATATTGATTATGAGCTGGCAGGCTATACCCGGGCGCTGGACCGGGATTGTTACCTGCAGTTTGACCATATATTTGCGGTATCCGAGGAGGCAGGGAGTGCCTTTGGGAAAATATATCCGGAGTGCAGGGAAAGATGCAGTTATTTCCCGAATCTGCTGGATGTGGAGGACATTCGCAGGAAAGCGGCCCTGCCCGGGGGCTTTGACGACGGGTTTCAGGGGATTCGGATCCTGACGGTGGGCCGGCTTGTGACCCAAAAGGCGTTTGATGTGGCCATGGAGGCGATGAGCCTCTTAAAGCAGCGGGGGGAGAAGGTACGGTGGTATGTGCTGGGAGAGGGGGATCAGCGCGGCTTTCTGGAAGAGAAGCGGCGGAGGCTCGGCCTGGAAGAGGATTTCCTGATGCCCGGGGCCGTGAAAAATCCTTATCCCTGTTTTGCCCAGGCGGATATTTACGTCCACGCCACCCGCTTTGAGGGGAAAAGTATCGCCATCCAGGAGGCTCAGATTCTGGGAAAGGCCTTGCTGGTCTCCGACTGCAGCGGTAACAGGGATCAGGTGAGGCAGGGAGAGGACGGGTTGTTCTGCGAGGTGACGCCGGAGAGCATTTGCGAAGGAATACAGATATTGATACATGATCCGGAACTTCGGGAGAGACTGGGCAGAAAGGCGGCGGAGCGTTCCTTCGGGGGCGGGGCCGGGCTGGAAGGATTGCTGGAGCTGGCAGATTGAGGTGGGGACGATGGAAGAAGCAGAGGTAATAAAGAAAAGGCAGAAGGAATTGCTGATAATTATTCCGGCCTATAACGAGGAAAAGAATATTGGCGACACTCTGGACGGCCTGGCAGCAGCAGGTATCCTGGATTGGGCGGACATACTGGTCATGAACGATGCCTCCAGGGACCGGACGGAGGAGATCGTGAAACAGAAGGGCTTCCCGGTGGTGACCCATGTTTATAATCTGGGCTATGGCAGCGGGCTGCAGGTAGGATATAAGTACGCGGTGCGCAAAGGCTATGAGTATGTGATCCAGATGGATGCGGACGGACAACATGCAGTGAGCAATGTAAAGAAGATTTATGACAGGCTGTGCACCCGGGACGGGGAGGGAAATGCGCCGGATATTGTGCTGGGTTCCCGCTTTGTGAAGGGGAGCGAGACTTACCCCATTTCTCTTGTGAAAAAGATTGCATACTGCTTCTTCAGGCTGTTGATCCGGATCGGGACGGGCCAATGGATTATGGATCCTACCACCGGGCTTCAGGGCCTCAGCAGGCGGGCATTTTCCTATTATTCCCGGTATTCCAATTTTGACGACCAGTACCCGGATGCCAATATGATTATGCAGATGCTGCTCTTAGGCTACAGGGTGGAGGAGATGCCGGCCCTGATGTTCACCAGGCATGAGGGAGTCAGCATGCACCATGGTCTGAAGCCGGTGGTCTATATGTTCCGCATGATGTACTCCATTATAGCGGTATGGCTGCGGATCAGGCTGTTCCATGTAGAGGGGAAACAAAAATGATATTTTTAAACAGAAGGAAGAGACAGGCATCCGGCTGGAAGCTGAATCCTGCGGATCTTGCAGAGCGCCCTGAGGATCTGCGCAATCCCTGCCGGGGCTGGTATCAGATCCATACCTTTGAGGCGGACAGGGAGCCGGACTTCGGGGAGCTGGAATGGTGCCTGGACAGAAGGGATGCGCTGGCTCTGGTTTTTCTGGATATTGGGGCATACAGGGACAGGGACCTGGACCGGACGGCGCTGGGAAGGATACGGCGCATTCTGGACTTTTTTCGGGATAACGGTTATGATATGATTCTGAGGGCGGCTTATGACCATCAGGGAAAGGCTGTGGAGCGGGAGCCCTATTTCTGGGATCAGGTGAAAGCACATATGCGCCAGGTGGGGGAGCTGCTGCAGGAATACGGGGATGGAATTTTCGTTTATCAGGGGCTTCTGACAGGCAACTGGGGAGAGATGCACACCACCCGGTTTCAGACGGAGAAGAAGAGAAACGAGCTCTGGAAGATATTAAAGGTAGCTATACCGGAGGGGACTTATGCCGCCGTAAGGCGTCCCGTATACTGGAGGCAGCTTCATGAGGAGCAGGGCGGAAGGGAAGGTATCGCTACGGATATGGGACTTTTCGACGATGCCATGTTTGCTTCCGGGGACCATCTGGGCACCTTTGGCACGCTGACCCGGGAAAACGGCTGGGGAGAAGCGTGGCAGCGGGAAGAGGAGCTGGCCTTTGAAGAGGAGCTGTGCAGGAATGTGCCAAACGGGGGCGAGGCCGTGCTGGGGGAGGCATTCCGGGAGCAGATGACGCCCCGGGCGGTGGTAGAGATACTGCGCAGGATGCACGTTACTTATCTGAACAAGGTATATGACCCCAATATACTGGACCTCTGGAAACAGTGGAAGTATCCGGAAGGGGAGACGTGGAACGGCAAAAGCCTGTATGATTATATCGGCGCACATCTGGGCTACCGTCTGGTGATCCGGGAGGCTTGCTTCCGGGCCGGGCGGGGAAGAGAGACCGGCAGGCTGGAGATTACCGTGGAGAATACCGGCTTTGCGTCCCTTTACCAGGAGGCAGTGCTTGGGGTGGAGAACAGGACGGAGGAAGACGGGGTCTTTGAGCAATGGAGGATGCGGCCGGCGGGAAAGGATCCGGGAGCAGTCTGGTACAGCGGGGAAACAAGGGTTTATGTCTGTGAAATACCGTTGGAGGAAGGGCAGCTTTGGATCAGTGCAAGGCGAAAATCGGACGGAGCCTGCATTCGGTTTGCAAACGGCTGTGATAAAGACGGAAAGACAAAAATAGGGGAGCTGGCAGGTTCTCCCTAAAGGAAAGAATGCTGGATAGAATGACTGGAAGACCCGGGGAAGGGTGAGAAAAAGGCTTGGTTACGTGGTATTGGGCAGCAGAATATGGTAAGGTACTGGCGGGATACGGCTTTCTGATGTTTATCTGGCCCCTTTTTATGCTGCGGAAATACCTGAAGGGACGTTCCACCACCTTTTGCTTTGCGTTTTGCGTCACCTTTCAGCCGGTGCTGGTGAATACGGTAGTGCTGATGCTGGGTTTGTTTCACCTGCTGAATCCCTGGGTGATCCGGGGATTGTTTTACCTTCCTTTTCTGGCAGAGGTGATCCGATGGCTTAGCTGGGGCAAGAAGGAAAGGCGCAACCTGAAGCACCTTTTAAACGGCACTTATGGACTGAAAATGCTTTGCCATAATGTGCTGTGGGGGATCGGAAGGCGGATCAGGAGCTTCTGGCGCATGATCCGGGCCAGGCTGTACGGCCACTGGTGGGAATACGGGCTGCTGGCCGTCATTATCCTATATGGGATGATTTACTTTTCCTGGGGGGTTTTTCAGACGTATTCCTATGGTTCCGGCGACCATTATGTGCACAACGCATGGATTTATAACCTTACCAAAGGCAGGATATTTTCCGCCGGGGTATATCCGGAGGGGATGCACTGCTTTGTCTACGGGATGCACGTCCTGTTCGGGATCAGGATCTATAGCTGTATGCTCTTTTTACAGCCGGTGCATGTGTCGGTATTCCTGTTGTCGGTTTATGTGTTTCTGAAGGAGGTGTTCCGCTGGAGGTACACTCCCATGTTTGTGCTTGCCGCTTTTCTGACCCTGAACGTGCGCAGTGTAAATGCAATTGTCAGCATGGCCAGGCTGCAGTGGACTCTGCCCCAGGAATTTGCCACGCATACCGTCTTTCTGTGTGCCGCCTTTCTGGTAAGGTATCTGCACTCTGCCAAAAGGAGGTCATTCCGGGGAAAGCTGACCAGGGGCTATTGGGACGAGAATCTGCTGGTGTTTTCCCTGGCCCTGGCTACGTCCCTCATTGTTCACTTTTATCCTACCATTATGGCTTTTTTCCTGTGTGCAGCCTTAGTGCCGGTGCATTGGAAAAGAATCTTTTCCGGGAAACGGTTTATACCGCTGGTGACGGCGGCGGTGGTGGGATTTACGGTGGCAGTGATACCCATGGGCGGGGCGCTTGCATCCGGCATTCCCTTTGAGGGCTCCATGAATTGGGCCATGTCAATTATACGGGGGTCGGGAAAAGGGGACACCGCCCC
>ERZ777011.796-NODE-796-length-43407-cov-17.632428_pt1 | contig 43407 bp, 39 predicted proteins | sample MGYA00374964_ERZ777011 | MGnify/ENA primary metagenome ERZ777011 (study PRJEB29310, sample SAMD00008975) | mouse gut metagenome | study: EMG produced TPA metagenomics assembly of the Metagenome analysis of fecal microbiota from mouse which was promoted...
TAAGGGGTCAATTCAACCTGGTCTAAGGGGTCATCCGAGCCTGGGTTTTCCACCACATTTCTCCCATTCAGAGAGCATTGTATGTCGCTGTTTCCTTTCCGACTTGCTTAATCCATCTTCTCGAAAACTGTTGCAAATTACAAGATAATCAGATAATATCCGGTTCATCGCTTACCTCCTTTCCGGCAGAGCAAGAACGATAGGCTTTGCGCCCGGAGGTTACAGGAGAGAGCAAAGCCAACACACAAAACCAATATTTTAGAGAGAGTAGCCATACGCAAAGTTACAACAAAATTTTCGTAACTCAGTGATAATAGGGTAAGAAAAAAATCCGCACCTCCACAGTAGCTACCATATTTTTTCTTTTCCTCAGCCACTGGCGTTTCTAAGGACACAAAGGCTAAACTTATTTGGTTTGGTTCGGGCTTTATATATGCCCGGACAAACCTAAACCTATATATAGCGGCTGAGCAAAAAGAAAAGGCTCGCCCATATTATTTTTTCCTCAGTCATGATTTTGAACACAAGGGCATGAACACAGTTCTATGTCATAGGAGTCTGAAATGAGATAAATCGGAGTTGTGTTCAGATTTGTGTTCAAGGGAAAAGAAAAAGCAGCTACGATAGCGTTCGTAACTGCTTGATTTCTAAGGAGTGGTCCCACTTGGGCTTGAACCAAGGACTCCCTGATTATGAGTCAGGTGCTCTAACCAACTGAGCTATGGGACCCGGCAAACATACGCCGTCCGCAGGCGGATTTGCGTATGACCTTCTTTCACGGTGCAAAGTTACTGTTTTTTTCTGACACGGCAATGGATTATGCGCTTTTTTATGTCAAAAAAAAACATCTCCGGTGCCGTGATTTCCAGCTCAAGGTCCCGCGCCTCGTCGGGCGGAACCGTGCGCCCCGGGCTATTTCACCGCGAAATAGAGCGTGACGGCGCCGAACGTGAGCGAACGCCAGCTGACGTCGGCGAAGCCGGCCCGGCGCATGACGTCGGCCATCGCCTCGCGCTGTGGGGCGGCGGCGATGCTTTCGGGAAGGTAGCTGTAGGCGCGGCCGTCGCCGCTGACCATCTTCCCGACGGCGGGTATCAGGCGGCGCGAATAGATGTCGTAGAGGGCTTTGGAAAGGCCTCCGCGTGGCGAGGAAAGCTCTATGACGCAGAGGACGCCGCCGGGCATCAGCACGCGGTGCATCTCGCGGTAGCCTGACTCGAGTTCCTGGAAGTTGCGCACGCCGTAGGCCACGGTAACGGCCTCGAACGTCGAGTCGCTGAAAGGGAGGGCGAGGCAGTCGGCCTGCGTGAACTTCATGCGGCACCTCACCTCGTCGTCGGCCTCGGCGAGCTTCCTGCGCGCCACCGAGAGCATGCCTTCGGAGATGTCGGCCCCGACCACGAGTGCCTCCGGGAAGAGGCGGGCGAGATGGAAGGCCACGTCGCCCGTGCCGGTGGCTATGTCGAGAATCTCGAGGTAGGAGTCCGCGGCCTTCCCCAGCCTGCGCCTCAGGGCTGACAGGGCGGTGCGCCTCCACAGGCGGTGGAGGCCGAAGGTCATGGCGGTGTTCATGAAGTCGTAGGCAGGAGCGATGGAGTCGAACATCTCCTCCACCTGCTCCCCTTTGCGGCGGCGCGAGTCGTAGGGCATCACGCCCTCGGCGCCTTCTTTCTCTTTTTCCATGCAATAAGAGGCTGTTTAAAAATCATTGTTAAACGCAGAGTGGTGGATTTTTCGTTAAGGCGCACTTTATGAGGAGGGAGCATATCGGGATATGTGACCGACGATTAAATGCGGATTAACGGAAAAGACACCATTCAGACTGAAACATTAAATTCGTTTAAAGAGGCTTTCCTGTAATGCCTGCCGTCATTCCGGAATCTTTGCGCGTCTTTATCCCTTCGGCTCAGTCCCATAGCCCGCTATGCTCCTTCGCTGCAGGGATAAATCCATCACAAATCTTCCGGCTCTGCGTTAACAAGCATTTTTTAACAGCCTCTAAACCGGACGCGGGCAGCCGCGTCCTTCAACGGATGTCAACAACCTGCAAGCCCTGCAAGGCATCCGGCCACGTTGGCCGAGATGCGTTCCTGGAGCGGCACGTCTGTGCGGCCCGGCTCGAACTTCTTGCCGGTGATGCGTTCGTAAAGCTCTATGTAGCGGCTGCTCACCTCTTCGCAGTAGGCTTCGGTCATCTCAGGCACCTGCTGGCCCGGCTTGCCCATGAACCCGCGGGAGATGAGCCACTGGCGCACGAACTCCTTGGAGAGCTGACGCTGCTCATCGCCTTCGGCGAAACGCTCCTCGTAGCCTTCGGCATAGAAATAGCGCGACGAGTCGGGGGTGTGGATCTCGTCTATGAGGACCACCTTGCCGTCGAGGAGGCCGAACTCGTATTTGGTGTCGACGAGGATCAGGCCGTGGGCGGCGGCAAGCTCCGTGCCGCGCGCGAAGAGCGCGAGGGCGTAACGCTCCACCTGGGCGTAGACGTCTTCGGCCACGATGCCGCGCGCTATTATCTCGTCGCGCGAGATGTTCTCGTCGTGCCCTGCGTCGGCCTTGGTGGTCGGGGTGAGTATGGGGCTGTCGAGACGCTGGTTCTCGCGCAGGCCCTCGGGAAGCGCGACGCCGCATATCTCACGCGCCCCGGCGGCGTATTCGCGCCATGCCGACCCGGCCAGGTAGCCGCGCACTATCATCTCTATCTTCAGCGGCTCGCACTTCAGCCCCACGGTGACCATGGGGTCGGGGACGGCCACTTTCCAGTTGGGGACGATGTCGGCGGTGGCATCGAGGAATCCGGCGGCTATCTGATTGAGCACCTGACCCTTGTAGGGTATTCCCTCTGGAAGCACCACGTCGAAGGCCGAGATGCGGTCGGTGGCGACCATCACTATGTACTTGTCGTCGATGTCGTACACGTCGCGGACCTTGCCGTGGTATACCGACTTCTGTCCTTTGAAATCGAAATCTGTGTAGGTAAGCGTATTCATTTTCTTGTTTCCGGTTTTCCGGCCGTCAGGCGCAGGGGCTGGCCCTGCCGTCCCCCTTGCCGGGGAAAGCCTGTCGGCTCAAATGTCTTTGGAGAAAGAGCGGCGGCGGCGGTGCTGCCGGTTCCCGAAGTATTCCCACTGCCCCTGCACCTTGGAGTTGGTCTCCAGCTCGGGGTTCGACTCCGCCCAGCGGTAGCCGTGCTTGATGTACTGAGGGATGAGGTCGGTGAAGAGCAGCGCGTTGACGCCTTTGTTCTGGTATTCGGGCTTGACGGCCACCAGCAGCAGGTCCACACGGTCGTTCTTCCCCTTCAGCCCCCTGAGCAGATGGAACCACCCGGTGGGGAACATCCTGCCGCGCGACTTCTGGAGCGCGCGGCTCATGGACTGCATTGATATCCCCACGCCCACGAGCCTGTCGGCGGAATCCACCACGAGGCTCACCAGGTCGAGGTTCAGCAGGTTGAGGTAAAGCGATATGTAATAGTCTATCTGGCGTTCCGAAAGCTTCGAATACTCATACAGGCCCTCGTAGGCTTCGTTGATGAGATGGAACAGCGCGCGGCCGTATTCGTCCTTCAGCCGCTTGCGGGAGGAATACTTGACGGTGCGCAGGCCGTATTTCCTGCTGACTATGTCGGCGATGCGCGAATACTTCTCAGGGATGGAGTCCGGCACGTCCATCACGAACTCCACCCAGTCCGACTCCTTGCGGAACCCGAGCCTTTCGAGATGGGCCGGGTAATACGGATAGTTGTAGATGGTGGCCATGGTGGACAGCTCCTGGAAGCCCTCCACGAGCATCCCCTCATGGTCCAGGTCGGTGAACCCGAGCGGCCCTATGAGCCTCTTCATGCCGCGGGTGCGCGCCCAGTCCTCCACGGCCTTGAAGAGGGCTCCGCTCACCTCCACGTCGTCGATGAAGTCCACGAAGCCGAAGCGCGCGTTGTGCCGCTTGCTGTCGGCGTTCACCTGATGGTTTATTATCCCGGCTATGCGCCCTGCGGGCCTGCCGTCGCGGAAGGCCATGAAATACGCCGCCTCGCAGAAGTCGAAGGCGGGATTGTCCTTGGGGCTGAGAGTGCGCACGTCGTCGCTCACGAGCGGCGGCACGTAATACGGGTTTCCGGCATAGAGGTCCACCTGGAACTCGGTGAACTTCCTGAGGTTGGCCTTGGTGGGGTCGAGCTGTATTGTTTCAATCACTTTTTCTTGGGTATCTGGGGTTGCGGCACGTCCCTGCCGTTCATTTTCCGAACACGAGCCAGAGCAGGAGCATCACCATGAAGGCTATGAAGACGCAGAGGAAGATGTAGATCTGGTTGGCGCTGCGCTTCTCTACGGCCAGCTGCACGTCGGGGATGGAGCGGTAGGGGTGCGACGGGTCTTCGCACTTCCTGGCCACCCGCCGCAGGCGCGGGAGCGAAGTCGGGAGACGGTCGAGCACTTCGTTGAGCACCCGCCCGTAGCTCGCTATGTCGTCCGCCGTGTCCTGCTCGCTGAGCGACTTCGTCTGGTCGTAGCCTACGTTGATGAGCTTGAGGTTCTCGTTGTATTCGGTGAAGATTATGGTGTCGGGCGTGATGGGATGGTGCACCACGTGGTTCTCCTGGATGTAGGCCATCGCGTCGAGGAGCTGCGTCTGCAGCCGGTGGATGATCTTGGGCGTCAGACGCTTCTCGTCGATCAGGCGGCGCAGGGAATAGCCGTAGACGTCGTCGGTGATTATCGCCAGACCCGCCCCCGGCACTATCTCCAGGTCGTTGACCATCACTATGTTGGGATGGGCCAGGTTATATCTCGTGTCAAATTCCTTCTCAAGCATGGCCCGGTGTTCGGGATTGTCGGCATACTCTTTCTTCAATGCTTTGAGCATCACCCACTTGCCATGCTTGCGTGCCGTATAGACATCGTAATACTCCTCGCCCCACTCGGGCAGAAGCGTGAGGTCGCTCCATTTCCCCGTCGGGTCGTCGACATGTATTTTCTTCTCCTCTTTGCTGAGATAAGCCCCTGGATCCATGTTTTTTCGTTTTGTCGGTTATATGTTTTGCTGTTCTCGCTTCCCGTCGGCCGGAATCAGGCCGTCCCCGCACGGCGGCAAGGCTCAAGCCCGGACGTACGGCTTCCGGAAACCGAGGACTAATCTATCATGTCGAAGCCTGTGTATCTGCGCAGGCACTCCGGTATTACAATGCCTTCGGGCGTCTGATTGTTTTCGAGCAGCGCGGCCACGATGCGCGGCAGGGCGAGAGCCGAGCCGTTGAGCGTGTGGCAGAGACGCGTCTTCTTGTCGGCGCCCCGGTAGCGGCACTTCAGGCGGTTGGACTGGTATGCCTCGAAGTTGGAGACCGACGAGACCTCGAGCCAACGCTCCTGGGCCGCGCTCCACACCTCGAAATCGTAGGTGATTGCCGACGTGAACGACATGTCGCCCCCGCACAGGCGCAGGATGTGCCAAGGCAGGCCCAACGCCCGCAGAAGCCCTTCCACATGGCCCTTCATCTCCTCGAGCGCGGCATAGCTGTCTTCCGGACGCTCCACGCGCACAATCTCCACCTTGTCGAACTGGTGCAGGCGGTTGAGGCCGCGCACGTCCTTGCCGTAGCTCCCGGCCTCCCTGCGCCAGCAGGGAGAATACGCGCAGTTCTTCCTCGGAAGGTCTTTCTCCTCAAGGATAACGTCGCGGTATATGTTGGTCACAGGCACTTCGGCGGTGGGGATCATGTAAAGCCCGTCGAGGGGGATCTGGTACATCTGCCCCTCCTTGTCGGGTAGCTGCCCGGTGCCGTAGCCCGAAGCCTCGTTGACCACGAACGGCGGCTCCACCTCCACGTATCCGGCCTTCCAGGCCTCGTCGAGGAAGAACTGTATCAGGGCGCGCTGCAGGCGTGCGCCCTTGCCGACATAGAACGGGAACCCGGCCCCGGCCACCTTTACGCCCAGCTCGAAGTCTATGATGCCGTATTTCCTGGCCAGCTCCCAGTGGGGCAGAGGGCTGTCGCCCAGGTCGGGCATCTCGCCGCCCGACTTCACCACCACGTTGTCGGCGGCAGTCAGCCCCTCGGGCACGTCGGCGCACGGAAGGTTGGGGACGGTGAGCAGGAGCCCGGTCATCATCCTCTCGCACTCCTCCAGCCGGTCTTGCATGCCCTTGGCCTCCCCCTTGAGGCGGGCCACTTCCTCCTTGGCCTTCCCGGCGCCGTCGGCGTCGCCCTTCTTCATGAGCGCGCCGATGGATGCCGCAAGCTTCTTGAGCACAGAGGCGTCGGAGTCGCATTTCTGCTGCAGACGCCGCCTCTCGGCGTCCACTTCAAGTATCTCGGTTATCACCGCGCGGCCGTCGAAGCCCTTCACGGCGAGTCGGCTGATCACGAATTCAGGGTCGGCCTTTATGGTCTGTAAAGTAAGCACTTTCTTGAGTTTTTTCGGTTTTCGGTTTCCTGAGCGCGTCCGGACTTGCCCCTTAAGGACTCCAGACGCAATCCTGCCTTTTAAGAATTGAGCAGCCTTTTCACGGTCTCGGACACCAGGCGGCCTTCGGCGCGGCCCGAGAGACGCTTGGAGGCCACTCCCATCACCTTGCCCATGTCCTTGGGGGAAGAAGCCCCCGTCTCGGCCATGATGGCCCTCACCTCGGCCTCCAGCTCCTCGGCGGTGAGCTGCTTCGGCAGGTATTCTTCGATGACCGCAGCCTCGGCAAGCTCGCCCTCGGCGAGCTCCGGACGGTTGTTGTCCTCGTATATCCTCGCGCTTTCCTTGCGCTGCTTCACCATCTTGACCATGATCCTGACGGCCGCTTCGTCGGGCAGCTCGCCGCCAGCGCCCTTGGCCGTCCTGGCCTCGAGGAATTCCTTCTTCACGCCGCGCAACGCCTCCAGGCGCACCTTCTCGCGCGCCAGCATCGCCTTCTTTATGTCTTCGCTTATTCTGTCAAACAAGTCCATATCGGTTCTGTCTTTCAATGATAAAAAACCTGGGCCGCGCGCCCTTCCGGACCGGCACGCAGTCCCTCCGCCGGAAAGGCGGAGAAGTTTCAAATTGCAAAAATAGGGAAAAAAACCGGAACTTCCTATTTTCCCGTCATTTTTGTGTAGAAGCTGTAGAGGGCTATGCCCGCGCTCACCGCGACGTTGAGCGAATGCTTGGTGCCGCTCTGCGGAATCTCCACTACAGCGTCGGCAATGTCGACGATGCGCTGGTCCACGCCTTCCACCTCGTTGCCGGCCACCAGAAGGTAACGCTCCCCGGCCTCCGGGACGAAGTCAGAAAGCGGCACGCTGCCGTGGGCCTGTTCCAGCGCGACCACCTTCCACCCCTCGCCCTTCATCCTTGCCGCCTCGGCGAAAGAATCGTCCGCATGCCGCCAGCGCACCGACTCGTCGGCGCCGAGGGCGGTCTTGGAGATCTCCGGATGAGGCGGACGGCCGGTGATGCCGGCAAGCACCACCTCGCCCACCAGGAAAGCGTCGGACGTGCGCAGCATCGAACCGACATTGTGCATCGAGCGCACATTGTCGGCCATCAGCGCGAGAGGCAGCTTGCGCATGCGGCGGTAATCGTCGGCCGACACACGCGTAAGCTCCAGTATGCTCTTCTTCTTCACTTCAAACGCATTATGAAGTCAGCTCAGCTCCAGCATCCTCTCGATCGGGCGCAGGGCCTTGGCGGCCGTCTCCGGATCCACCCTCACCTCAGGCATCCCGTCGCGAAGGCAGTCGCGCAGCTTCGCGAGCGTGTTGAGCTTCATGAACTCGCACTCGTTGCACCGGCACCCGGCATCCTCCGCCGGAGCGGGCAGGAACCTCTTGCCGGGGCACCCCTTCTGCATCTCGAAAAGGATGCCGCTCTCAGTAACCACGATGTACTCTTCGGCCGGATCCGTGCGTGCGAACTCGAGCAGGGCGGCGGTCGAACCCACCTTGTCGGCCACGAGCTGCAGCGGGCGGCGGCACTCGGGATGCACGAGCACCTTGGCTCCGGGATGCTCCTTCTTCATCTCAAGCACCTTCTCCAGCGAGAAACGGTCATGCACATGGCACGCGCCGTCCCAAAGCAGCATGTCGCGCCCCGTCACGGAACTGATGTATCCGCCGAGGTTCCTGTCCGGGCCGAAGATGATCTTCTCCCCCGCAGGCAGCGACTCCACTATCCGGCGTGCGTTGCCGGAAGTGACCACGATGTCGGTGTGGGCCTTCACGGCCGCCGACGTGTTGACGTAGCTGACCACGGTATGGCCGGGATGGGCGGCCACGAACGCCGCGAACTCCTCCGGGTCGCAGCTGTCGGCCAGCGAGCACCCGGCCTCCGCGTCGGGGATGAGCACCGTCTTGTCCGGGCAGAGGATCTTTGCCGTCTCGCCCATGAAATGCACGCCGCACATCACTATGACAGGCGCGTCTGTCCTGGCGGCCTGCTGCGCCAGGGCCAGCGAGTCGCCGATGAAGTCGGCAATCTCTTGTATCTCCTCGCGCTGGTAATAGTGGGCCATTATGAGCGCGCCTTTCTCTTTCTTGAGCCTCAGGATTTCATCCTTGAGAGCCTCAGCCGGGGTTTCCATTTCGTTTATTCAGGTTTAGAATGATTATCTGTAATAATAATGAATAACAATAATCAACAACAATAAAGTCTGTCGATAAATCCGATAACTTCTGCCGGATTTGTTTGGAAATATGGGTTGTTGAAGTTGCACTACGGTTTATCTACACTCCGTCTACATCCGCCTTGTCTGACATTCAGTGCGATGCGGGCTTTATAGACACAATGTAGATAAATGCAAAGTTAATAAAATTCCGCCTTACCGGGCACTGTTTGCGGTAGAAAAACGCTTCAAAAACCGTCTTCGGCGGAATAAAAACGCGCGCCCCGGCCTTGGCCCCGCTCCGCCGGGCGGCGCCTCCCCCTCTCCTGAACACGTTCTTGACAGGGTTTTCTACCGTTTTAAGGCCATTATCGACACTTTTTCTACATGCGGAAAACTCGTCATCGCCACGCCGGCAGCCCGCATCCGTCTGACCTGGACGGAGACGGGCCGGGTACAGGAAACGACAAAAGCCGCATGGCGCGGTGCCATATGGCTTTTGTCGCAGTGCGGACATGAAAACTCTTTTTATGTGCCGTGCGGGGGCGGGATGCGGTTCAGAACGCGTCGGTGTCGGCGATGATGGTCACGGGGCCGTCGTTGACGAGCGACACCTGCATGTCGGCCCCGAAGACGCCGCGGCCTACGGGGCGGCCTGTCAGTTCTTCGAGACGCCGGCAGAAGTGTTCGTAGAGCGGAAGGGCCTGTTCGCGCCCGGCCGCGTCGGCGTACGACGGTCGGTTGCCGCGACGCAGCGAGGCGGCGAGCGTGAACTGGCTCACGGCCAGTATGCCGCCTCCCGCGTCGGTGCAGCTCAGGTTCATTGTCCCTTCTGCGTCGGGGAAGATGCGCATCGCGGCAGTCTTGCGCGCGAGCCTGTCGGCTTCGGCCTCCCCGTCGGCGCGCACCACGCCGAGAAGCACCAGCAGCCCTCTGCCTATGGAGGAGACGGCCTGTCCGTCCACGCTGACGGACGCTTCGGAGACGCGTTGTATCAGTGCCTTCATCTCCGGCTCATTTTGAGGGTGGTCGTTTCGGGCGTTATGCTCAGGCGCGCCCAAGAGCCTTCGAGTATGGGCAGGTTCTCGCGCTGGTGCCCTGCGGGGAAGCGGAACGCCACGGGTATCCCTTCCAGCCCCCAGTCGAGTATCCTGGAGCGTATCATCTCCTCCATCGAAGGGAAGTTGCGGTCGGGGCGGTAGTCGGTGAAGGCCCCGAACACGAGTCCGGACACGCGGTTGAGCGTCCCGTTGAGGCGCAGACGCCACAGCACACGTTCCACCTTATATATAGGCTCGGCTATGTCTTCGAGGAAAAGGATTACGTCGTCGTCCGCCGGGCCGCATTTCAGCATGTCGAACCTTGTCGAGGCAAGGCCGTTGAGCACGGCGAGGTTGCCGCCCGCGATCCGCCCTTCCGCTTCTCCGCAGAAGCTGAGCGGGCCGGTCGGCAATGAGTGCTCGGTGTCGTCTTCCGATGTGAGCATGCGGAACAGGGCTTCCGTCGAGGGGTCGTCGGCGGGCTCTTCGGTGAGATGCTTTGCCATCGGGCCGTGGACGGAAGCGATTCCTGCCGAGCGGAGCATGGCGTGCAGGGCCGACACGTCGGAGAAGCCGACGAGCCACTTGGCGTTGGCGCGGAGCATGGAGCCGGGGACGGCCGGGAGTATCCCGACGCACCCGTAGCCGCCGCGGGCGCAGAGCACGGCCTTCGTCCCGGTGTCGTTCCAGGCCGCGGTGAAATCGGCTATGCGGCTCCTTTCGCCGGCGGCGAACGAGCCGTCGGCGGGGCCTTTGGCGTGGGGCATCACCACCGGGACGAAGCCCCTTGCGGCTATGGCGCGTGCCGCCCCGTCCACGTATTCCGGCTTCACCGCCGACGCCGGGGAGATGATGGCTATCCTGTCGCCCTTGCGTAGCGGGCGCGGGAATATGATGCTGCTCATATTTCAGATATGATTTTGTTCCATTGTTCCTTATGTTCAAACTTTACGGTTTCATCCGAATCCAACAGACTCACATAATTTTCTATGAATTCGGTTGGATTGTCCAAAAGTCTGAGATAATATTTCAAAGACGGCAGTATTCCGTTTATGACAATCTGGCATCCGTGTGTGTTCTTTATACGATTGATTTCAGATGCTATTTTATCTTCATCGCGTTTATTTATGCCCGATGTTGAAAGTATGTAATAACGGCTTACTTCGGTAGGCATAATCTTTTCTTTTGCCCGTTCTATGATGTCGAAGCTTACCGGAATGTTGTGTTTGACCTCCACGGATTCGAAAGGATTTCCGTCTTCGTCCGTTATGTCTATATCTCCGAGGCGTCCGCTTTGCGAGTCGGCTGATGTATGGTTTTCAAGCGGAAGAAGTTTTTTCCCTTCAAATCTCTTCACTTCAGTCATAAGGGATTGGTATATTGCATAAAAGGCAAGCACAGGCAATCTTGAAGTGCCTCTGCTTTGGTATTTGTGCGAGAAATGCCTGTCAAGCGCTTCCGTTATTGATGATATTGAAAGGTTTTTAGGTTTGGCAAGTTCTGTTTTCTTTGAATCTCTTTTGTCGGCCAGCCTTGAGAAGAGATAATGTATTGCGGGTATTGTGTCAATGTTTTTTGTTTGGATTATGTCTATGGTTTCCAGAAATGCTTGTTTGAGTTCCTTCGGCCTTATCGCTCCTGGATAATCAAGTGTATAAGGAACTTTTTGTTCCAATGAACGTGTGAGCCATCCGCTTTCGGCCATATTCGGAAAAGATTTGGACCTTAAAAACGGTGTTACGTGAAGACTGTCGAAAGTTCTGCCGGAATATCCTCCAGGAATGCTTTGCTGATGGCATCGTATGTCCTGTTGCGGATTAAGAGCCTTGTATATGAGGCTTGTGGCCACAACGGCCAATACCCCTTTTGAGTTTTCAGAAGACGCTATGATGTGGTCTAAGCGTTCTTTCAATTCGGAAGAGACATCCAGAAAGTCTGAATCCTGTCTTTTCGACAAAGACTCTTCATATAGTTTTTCCAAAAATACTTCGACATCGTTCATAACAACTGGTTTTTTATTTCACGAATTATCTCGTGTATCATCGGGATGCATACTGAATTTCCTATTTGCCGGTACTGTTCCGACAGGCTGCTGCTTCTGACAAACCCTTCAGGGAATCCCATTATTTTGTAGCATTCGTTTATGGTGAGCTTTCGCACCGCTTTTCCGTCATATATCCAAAACCTTCCTGAAGTCTCTTGTGAAGGTATCGCGGGATGTATGCCTTCTGTGGAATAGATGCGGTTTGGCTGCTTGTGGACGCGCGACAGATGTTCAGTTCCCGGACGCACACCGGCCTTGCGTATGTTTTTGTTGCGGTATCCGGCGAAGATAAGGCCCGAACGCTGTTGCCTTGTTTCGTCAAGAAGGGTATACGGTTCATTCAGGTATTCAAACTCTGTTGTTTCGGGATTGTCGAGTATGTCTTTCAGTTTTATCCTGTTTCTGCGTCTCACCTTGTCGAAATCGAATTCCTTTCCACGGTTTGCTACTATTATTATGCGTTCGCGGTTCTGCGCGACTCCGAAATCTGATGAATTCAATACTTTCCAACTGGTCTTGTATCCGAGTTCGGTAAGTCCATGCAGGATAGTGGACAAGGTGTTTCCATGGTCGTGATGGACGAGATGCTTGACGTTTTCCAGAAACACCACCTTGGGATGTTTGGCCTTTATTATTCTGAACACAGAATAAATGAGCGTACCTCTTGTGTCTTCGAATCCTCTCATCTTTCCCGAAATGCTGAAAGGCTGGCAAGGGAATCCTGCACACAGCACGTCATGTACGGGTATGAAATCCTCAGGAATAGAAGTTATGTCCCCGAAAGGGAATTCCCCGTAGTTCGCCTCATATACTTTTTGGGCGTAAGGGTTGAATTCGGATGAAAACACACATTTCCCCTTTTCCCATTGGAGCGGGATGCGGAACCCTCCTATTCCGGCGAAAAGGTCTATGAAAGTGAATTCATAGTTATTGACCGGAGGGAAAGGAACATCAAAACATATCTCTTCTTGGAACAATGATGAGGTATGATATGCTGTGCCAGGCTCTGAGACGACTGGGTCAAAAGAGTCTATACGGTAGTTTTGGGGGCTTTGCAAAGAATGAGTCACAAATGCCTTCTCATTGCCGTCATAGACTTGTTCTATATACTTGTACAATTCACTGAAACGCATATATGACTGTCATTTGAGATATTCTTTTGTAACGGGATTGTCAGTAGCAGAGGCAGGGGATGCCGGCGGCCTCCACACGGGCGGCGATGGCGGCAAGCTCCTCCTTGGGCACTTTCTTCAGCCGTTCTTCCGGCGTGGAGCGGTCGAGGCTGTAGAGCATCACTTCCCTGGGGCCTATCTCCTTGTATGCCTCGATGAGGGCGGCGACTTCCTCTGGCGTGGTGTTGTCCACCGCCGTTCCGTCGTGTTCGCCGCGCAGGAGCATGGTCTGTATGGTGGCCTGTCCCCGGAACTGCTTCAGGGCCTCCACCACGCGGCCTACGGTGAAGTCCTTGTCGCCGGGGCAGTCGATGAGGCGCATGGTCGGCTCCACGGCCGAGTCGAGCTTCAGTATGTTGTTGTCCACGCGCCTCAGGGCATCGGCCACCGCCGGGCTGAAGATGCGCGTCGAGTTGGACAGCACCGACACCTTGGCCCGGGGGAAATGGCGGTCGCGCAGAGAGACCACCGCGTCTATTATCTCCGGGAACCGCGGATGGACTGTGGGCTCTCCGTTGCCGGAGAACGTTATCACGTCGAGCGGCTCCCCTTTCGCCTTCATGTCGGCGAGCCTGGCCTCGAGGTCGGCCTCCACCTTTTCGGGCGTGGGGAGTCCGGCCTTGCCCGGCCCCTGGGCGTTGTAGCCCGCCTCGCAGTAGATGCAGTCGAACGAGCACACCTTGCCGTCGGAAGGGAGCAGGTTCACTCCCAGCGACACCCCGAGGCGGCGGCTGCGCACGGGGCCGAATATTGTGGAATGGAAGAGTATGGTCTGGTCTTTTGCCATTGTGTTTCGAGTTTGTGGAGTGCAAAGATAGGGATTTTGTACGGAAAAAACGCTGTGATGCGCCGCGATATTTTGATAATCGGCGATAATTGACTATTTTTGCGGAATGAAGGATATGGACGTGCAGAGAGAAGCGGCGGCCCTGCGGTTCCGCAAAGGAGAGAGGCTCAGGCTGCGCACGCTCGTGGAGCAGCTTTTCGCCAAGGGCGACAGCCTCTTCGAGTGGCCGCTGCGCGCCGTTGCGCGCCCGCTCGGCGCCGACGCGCTCGGCGCCATGTTCAAGGGGCACGTCCCTGCCGGCACGGGACGGCTGCAGATGCTCGTCACGGTGCCGAAGCGCCGCCGCCGCCACGCCGTGGACCGCGTGCTGATGCGCCGCCGCATACGCGAGGCCTGGAGGCTCAACCGCGCCGGGCTGCGCGCAGCCGTAGGCTCCGCCGGCGGGGTGCGCACGTTCTCCGTGGCGTTCATCTACCTGGCCGACAAGAACGTCGGCTATCCCAAGGTGGAGCAGTCCATGAAGAGGCTCCTGGCGAAGATGGAGAAGAGATATTTCCCCGACGATGCGGAAAGGCAGGATTGACAGGCTTATGACGGAGCTTCTCGTGCTTACGGTGAGGCTTTACCAAGGGGCCGTGTCGCCCCACCTGCCCGCCTCCTGCCGCTACACGCCGACATGCAGCCAGTACGCCGTGGAGGCACTGAGGAAGCACGGCCCCCTGAAAGGCTCGTGGCTCGCCCTGAGGCGCATATGCCGCTGCCATCCCTGGGGCGGCTCCGGCCACGACCCCGTCCCCTGAAAAAGATTTCTTCGCTTGTGTCTGAAAAGGAGTGGTAAACCGTTTCGGCCGTGCGTAGGCATCCTGCCGAAAGCCTTGTTCATCCATATCCCGATATGCTCCCTCCTCATAAAGTGCGCCTTAACAAAAAAATCCGCCACTCTGCGTTCAAGAGGCTGTTTAAAAATGCTTGTTAACGCAGAGCCGGAAGATTTGTGATGGATTTATCCCTTCAGCGAAGGAGCATAGCGGGCTATGAGACTGAGCCGAAGGGATAAAGACGCGCAAAGGTTCCGGAATGACGGCAGGCATTCCTGCAAAGCCTCTTTAAAAGAATTTGATGTTTCAGTCAGAATGGTGCCTTTTCCGTTAATCCGCATTTAATCGTCGGTCACATATCCCGATATGCTCCCTCCTCATAAAGTGCGCCTTAACGAAAAATCCACCACTCTGCGTTTAACAATGATTTTTAAACAGCCTCTAACAATGGTTTTTAAACAGTTTTGCCATGGCGCCCAACATGGGCGGGGCGCAGGCAGGAGATGTCGCGGTTTTTTGTTAACTTTGCGTCGGCATAACGGTTCCGACGGATTTGGACAGCAAGGACGGAAATATTAAGGGCGGGACGCCTCCGGTCGGGAGGTTCGCGCCGTCGCCGACGGGGAGGATGCACCTGGGCAACGCCTTCACGGCTCTGCTTTCGTGGCTTTCGGCCCGCAGCCGCGGCGGCCGGTGGATACTGCGCATCGAGGATCTCGACCCGCAGCGTTCGAAGCCGGAGTATGCCGGAATGATCGAGGACGACCTCCTCTGGCTCGGCCTCGACTGGGACGAGGGGGGCGTTTCCGGCGCGGGGCCGCACGCCCCTTACCGCCAGAGCCTGCGCGGCGCACTGTACCGGGAATGCCTCGGAAGGCTGGAGGCCGCCGGGCTGACATATCCCTGCACATGCACGCGTGCCGACATCATGGCCACTCAGGCCCCGCACCAGAGCGACGGGCGCATAGTCTATCCCGGCACGTGCCGCCCCGCCGCAGGCGCGCCGCCGTCCGTCCCGGAAAGGCCGCACGCCGTGCGTCTCATGGTCTCCGGCGAGGAGATAGGCTTCACCGACGGGATATGCGGCCCGCAGCGTTTCAACCTCGCCGACGAATGCGGCGACTTCGTGCTGCGGCGTGCCGACGGCGCGTGGGCCTATCAGCTCGCCGTCGTGGCCGACGACGCCGCGATGGGCGTGACGGAGGTGGTGCGCGGCAACGACCTCCTCCTTTCCGCCGCCCAGCAGACATGGCTCTGCCGCCTTCTCGGCTTCGACCCTCCGGCATACGCCCATGTCCCCCTCGTCTGCAACGCCGAGGGGCGGCGGCTTTCCAAGCGCGACTCCGGGGCGGGCATGGAGGAGCTGCGGCGGCGTTTCACCGCCGCCGAGACCGTAGGCATCCTCGCGTGGCTCGCCGGGCTGCGTCCGTCCCCGGCGCCCTGCATGCCCTCCGACCTCCTGCCAGGCTTCTCCGTCGGCACGGTCGCGTCCGCCCCCTGCGTAGCCCTTCCCGCGAAGCTGTTCCCGCGCCCGTAGGCCGGAATATAACAAAAATGTGCCGAAACCGGTACATTTACAATTAACGACATGACAAAACTGATAGTAAAAGACACTGAAGTCAACGTTCTGAAAGTCGATGGTGAGGATTATATATGCCTCACGGATATGCTGCGGGCCAAAGATGGAGACTTCTTCATCACGGACTGGCTCCGCAATCGCAATACATTGGAGTTTATAGGAATATGGGAGAAGGTCCATAATCCCAGTTTTAATTATGGCGAATTCGCCATAATTAGAAATCAGTCGGGACTGAACAGTTTCAAGATAAGTGTAAAGGAATTTGTAGCCCGGACCGATGCTGTATCCGTACGGGCAAAAGCCGGACGCTATGGAGGCACGTATGCCCATAAGGACATCGCATTTGAGTTCGCGATGTGGATAAGCCCGGAGTTCAAGGTTTATATTGTCAAGGAATTCCAGCGTCTGAAGGAAGAGGAGCAGAAACTGATAGGATGGACTGCCAAACGAGAGCTTTCCAAAATAAACTACCGGATCCATACGGATGCCGTCAAGCACAATCTTGTACCTGCCGAAATTACAAAGGCCCAGGCAAGCGTCATTTACGCCAACGAAGCCGATGTGCTTAATGTGGCGATGTTCGGAATGACCGCGAAGCAGTGGCGTGATGCCAATCCCGGCCTCAAAGGGAACATCCGCGATTACGCGTCCATCAATGAACTGATATGCCTCTCAAACATGGAGAATCTGAATGCCGTATTTATCGGACAAGGTATGCCTCAACAGGAGAGACTGATGAAACTCAATCAGATCGCCATCCATCAGATGAGCGTTCTTGAAAGCGGTGGTGATGATGGCAGGAAATTGCTGAAATAGCCCCGTCAAGTCCCCGGTTTTTTAATTCGCTCTCTTAGAGTGTGTTTGAAATTTTTCTTCAGGATTTTTTATGGAGGATTCCGGGATGGATTCGCGCATGCAGACGAGGGAGTGCAGCGGGCTGCATGACCGGGGCAAAGGCGTGAAGACGGCCGAAAGACCCATAAAGGCACACTCGAACGGCACACTACGGCATTTTCACGTCCTTTCCGGCCTTTCACTCGTTGCACAGGCCGCTATGCGCCTCGTTCCAAGGCTCGGAAAGCCCTGTAAAACTGCCTGTAAAAATCAGAATAAAAATTCAAACACACTCTTATTGCGGAGCGTTCAAAGAAGCTTAGGAAGCGCGAAAGTGCGGGAAGCCTCCGACCTCCTGCCAGGCTTCTCCGTCGGCACGGTCGCGTCCGCCCCCTGCGTAGCCCTTCCCGCGAAGCTGTTCCCGCGCCCGTAGGCCGGAATAAGAATCCAGGCACGCCCTCAGATATGCCGGAGCAACGGGCAGATACGGGGCTGTATACGGAAATTCAACCAGCGGGTGCGTGGAAATTTGGTTTTACGGGATTTTTTGCTTAACTTTGCCTCCGGAGTTGGAACCATCTCCATTCCGCCCTTCCCCCGGGGAGGGGTTGACTGACTTTTCATAAAAAACATCATACAAATCTAAACTCATTAGTTATGCGAAAAAACCTACTCATTTCGGCCGCCCTCCTGGCAGGCGCGGCTATGACTGTCTCAGCTGCCGACACTCTCCCTTTCGATTTCGAGATGAACTCTCAGGATCAGTTTGACAAATGCACCACTTTCGAGCCCAAGGCCCATGGAAGCCAATGGTATTTTACAAATCTTTACACTGATTTAGGCCCGTTGTTTGCGGTCGGGTTCAACGCGGATGAACCTATGGACGAATGGATCATCCTTCCTGCCGTGGATTTCGGGAACACCAACAGGATCGAGGTCTCTGTAGAGGCGAGGTCTCAGAGTGCGGCTGCTCCTGAAAGCTTCGAGGTCTGCCTCGGCCGTGAGAACACGATAGAAGCTATGGACGTCAAGGTCATGGCTGAAGACTGGCCTGCAGGCACGTTCAGCGGCGATGACTTGAGCTTCAGGGTAAGCACCGCAGAGCTCGACACGGAAGGAGGGGTATGGTATGTAGGCATACGCTGCACCAGCCCTGTGCACCAATGGGGGTTGTTCTTCAGGAACCTGAAAATCAGAAGCCTCGGCGAAGGCACCGGCGAGCCGCCGGTGGTGCCGGTTGATGGAATCTCCATCGAGGGGGAAGCGGAATACACCGTGGCTCCCGGCGCGACCATCACGCTCACGGCCGTGGTTACTCCCGCCGACGCCACAGACAAGACAGTGGCATGGACTTCTTCCGACGAGAGCGTGGCCACCGTTGACGGGAACGGCGTTGTCACCGCTGCTTCCGGCATAGAGAACGGCAAGGCCACCGTCACCGCCACCTGCGGCGGATTCTCGGCCTCTGTCAAGGTAACCGTCGACAAGAACGTGGGCATCAAGGGCATCGAGACGGAAAGCAGCGACTCTGCCGAATACTACGACCTTCAGGGCATGCGCCTCTCCGCCCCTGAAAAGGGCCGGCCCGTGATCGTGCGCCAGGGCGGCAGGACCTTCAAGGCAATCCTCTGAAAACCATAAGGCCGTTCAAGGCCGGATAAATAATGCTGGTTAAGGCCATTTAAGGCCGGATAACGTAAGAGACTGTGTCGTAAATCTTAATTATGACACAGTCTCTCTTTTTATCACAGGTGAATGCAGATGCATATGCCTCTACATATGTCCCTGTATTCTGGAGCGGATCGCGTCGGCGAGGGCGGCGAGGAGGTAGAGGGCCGTGAGGATGATGACTATCGCCGCCGAGGCGGGGACTGAAACGTGCCATGCCGCCGCGAGGCCGCCGAGGCCGCCTGCGAGGGCGAAGAGGAAAGACAGCAGCATCAGGGGCGTGTAGCGTCGGGTCAGCGTCTCTGCGGCCATCTGCGGCAGGGACAGGAACGACATGAGGAGCATTATGCCCATCATCCGTATGGAGAGGACTATGGCGAGTGCCGTGAAGAGGGTCATGGCCGTGTTGACGAAGGCCACCGGGAGCCCGCGCGTCCGCGCGAAGTCCTCGTCGAAGCTGACGGCGACGATGCGCCTCCGGAAGAGCGTCCAGAAGGCGGCGAGGGCGGCAAGGAGGATCAGCAGGGCGGCGTTGTCGGCGGGCGTCACGGTGAGCACGTTGCCGAAGAGGAATGAGTTCAGCTCGGGGACGTAGCCGGGGGTGAGGAACACGAACAGGATGCCGAGGGCCATCCCGAACGCCCATACGACGGCTATGGCAGAGTCGCGGCGCACGCGCCGCCTTGACAGCCAGTCGGCCCCGAGGGAGCTTCCGGCCGCGAAGACGGCGGCGGTGGCCGCCGGGGAGACCCCGAGGAAGTAGCCGAGGCCGAGGCCGCCGAAGCACGCGTGGGTGATTCCGCCGGATATGAATAGCATGCGTCGCGTTACGATGTATGTGCCTATGACGGCGGCGACGGCGGCCGTCAGGACGATGCCCGTGAGGGCGTTGAGCATGAAGTCAGGCATGTCGGTTGTTTTGCGGGCTTTCCGTGTAGGATGCCGGATGTGGTTACGGACGCGTTCCGGGCGCCTGCCACGGGCGCGGTAGGGAGGATACGGAGCGGTAGACGTAGGTTACGACTCCGTGGCCGTAGGAATACCATTCCATGTAGAGGTAGTTGCCGCCGTGTGAGAACCAGTAGTTCATCGTCGATGGCGAGCTGCCGCTGTAGCGGATGTTGACCTGGAAGTCCGAGACGTTGTTGACCGAGTACTGGCACCAGTACGACATCGGTTCCTCGTAGGGGACTCCGCCGCGCAGGTAATAGTACCATCCGCGGCCGTTGCCGTTGAACTCGAGGCAGTTCACTTCCGAGGGGAGTACGTAGCCCCCGTTTATCTCGGTCAGCTCCCAAAGCCCGGTGAGGGCAGGGTCGTAGAAATCGTCGTAGCCCGGAGCGGGCCCCGGCACCCAGTTGTCGCCGCATGAGGTCAAGGCCACGGAGCATATCAGTGAGGCCGACAAGAGCAGCCAAGTGTAGATTTTCTTCATAATAATCCTATGTCGTTTAAGTATCGGGCGGAAACGCCTGTCCATATATGAATAGAAACGTCTGATGCGCCAAAAGTTTAACGTAGAAAAACCATTTTCCTGTCAATCAAAGTATTGAAGAATTTTGAAGAAAATATTTGAAAATTTATTGCCAAAATATTTGCCTATTCAAAATATTGATTGTAATTTTGCAACGTGATTCAAAGGAACACATAGACCATTTAACCATAAAAAGAGACAGACATGAACCATTTGGAATTGACCGAAAAGAAACTTCTCCCGGCTCCGGAGGAGAAGGATGAAAAGAGCGCGCCTGCGGGCGGCGGGGAATCCGGGGATGGCGCAGACCGCAAGCCTGCGGCCGCGGCAACCCCTGACGGAAAGAGGGTTGCTGACGAGGGCGTGCCGGCCGGGATGATGCCTGTGGCCGATGTGGAACGCGACTACGTGAGCCGTGAGGAGGCCGAGAAGGCGGCACGTGAGGCCTATCTGCGCGGGAGGCGCGAGCAGGTGGAGGCGAGCTGGGAGGCCGACCCCGCGCTTCCTTCGGAGATTGCATCGATTTTCAATGTCAGGAAGTCGGTCTGGGACTGAAGGCGTGTCCGGAATCCATGTTCCGGTTTCCAGAACCGGCAAAGACAATTTAAAAAAACAACCATTTAAAATTTGACCAAAGAATGAGTGAGACAATGAACCTGGTCCCCGGCATCGCCGGAGGGACCCACGTCGGCGGCGCGCCGCTGACCACCGACATCGCAATGCAGGCTTCTCCCGAGCTTCTGCGCAACGCCATAGACAAGGCCGTGGTGAAGATACGCCCGATGGCCACTCCGCTCGACCAGATAAGCCGTCTGGGGCATGTGCGCGACGTGGACTCGATGGAGGTGGACTATTATTCGGTGGATTGCCGCAAAGGCTCCACCCGCGTGACGAAGGCAACTGCCGACGCTGAGCATACGGGCTTCGACGACGGGTGCGCCGGGATGGTGCTTGAGACGAGGGACGCGGGCGTCTTCGAGGTTTCCGAGTCGTTCGGCTTCATGAAGGACGACGGCACGATGGGCGTAGGCTACGTGGCGGAAAAGAACGAGGGCAGACTGTGGGTGCGCCTGCATCCCGACGACGGCGCCGCCCTGGCCGCCGGAACGGAGATAATCCGCCTGGGACGCGCCGCCACGCAGCTCGACGTTCAGTCGCCCCAGTTCTCGGTGCTTCCGCAGAAGAAGACCAACTTCTGCCAGATATTCAAGATGCAGATAGAGCAGAGCATGGTGATGAAGCTGAGCCACAAGGAGGTGGGCTGGGACTTCACCGACCAGCAGGAGGCCGCCGTCTACGACATGCGCCTGGGGATGGAGAAGCAGTTCCTTTTCGGGAAGCGCATGAAGGTGTATGACTACCTTAAGCAGGAGAACGTTACGCTGACCGAGGGCGTGTGGACCCAGGCAGGCAAGGAGATCCACACCGAGCTGGCGACCCTCGACGCGAAGGCTCTGGTGGACATCCTGCGCAAGACGTTCACGGAGAACAGCGGCTCGCGCCGCAAGATCCTGATTGCGGGAAGCGACCTGATAGCGGCCATCAACAAGATCGACGCGCAGCGCGTGATCACGGCGCGCGACCAGGTCACGGCGTGGGGCATCGACTTCTCGGAGCTGATCTCGAAGTTCGGGCGTCTGTACGTGGTCTTCTCCGACGTGTTCGACTCGATGGGTATGGCTGCCAACGGCATCATCATCGACCCGGAGTACATACAGAAGCATGTGTTCATCCCGTTCAACGCCGAGCGTCTGGACCTGCGGGGCAGCGGCCAGCGCAACACGGAGGCGCTGGTGCTCACCGAGGCGAGCTGCCTGACGCTCCGCTATCCGGAGGCGCACGCGAGAGTGATAGGCGGGTGATCGTTGCCAAAAGACCGGAGATATGCTCAAGAGATACACTGAGGAGGAGATGCTTGCCTTCTGGAAGCGGCGGCTCGGGCTTTCGTCGTCGCCGGGCGTCGTCGGGACTTCCGACGGCAACCGGCTCGACGCGAAGCTGACGGACGACATCCGTGCGTGGTATGCCGACCTGCTGCTGACGGCCCCGCGCCAGCTTCTGCCGTGCGAGGACCTGAAGGACGAGTCCACGGGCAGATACGTGGGCGAGAACTGTCTGGAGCTTGTTCTGCCGGAACGCGGGGTGAGGTTCGTGTCGCTGAAGCTCGAGGCGTGGGACGCGGCGGTGGAGGCCACGTTCGCCCCGGCGAGCCGGAGGGCGGGGCTGCAGAAATACCGTGAGACGTGGGCCACGCCCGACGCTCCGGTGATAGTGGAGGGGGTGCACCGTCTGTTCGTGCACGGGCTTCCGAGCGGCAACGTGCCGATGGCGGCGCAGTCTGCCGGGGAGGCCGGGAGTGTGCCGCCTTACAGGCCGCTTCCGCCCATAGAGAGCCTGATGATGGTGGCCGCTCCGGCCGACGGGGCTTTCGTGCTCGACCCGTCGCTGCTCAGATACGGGGAGATGCTTGTGGGGTGAAAGGAGAGTAGAAAGTAGAGAGTAAAAAAGTAGAGAGTGAAAGTGGTGGGAGGCGGGTATTTACAACTGACAATCTACAACTGACAATTGACAATCTACAACTGACAATTGACAATCAATCATGACTGAGGACAAGAGACTTATCAAGGAATGCCGGGAGGCTTGGGATTCTCTCGGATGGTTCAGGCGCAGACGGCGCAGGTGCAAGGATTTCGCCTACGGGCGGCAGTGGGGCGACACGGTGAGGCTTCCTTCGGGGCGCATCGTCAGTGAGGAACGCCATATGATCGAGAACGGGCGCATGCCTGTCACCAACAATCTCATCGGGCGGATGATAAAGCAGATGGTGGGCTATTACCGCCATATGACTGCCGGGGACGGCGGCGGCGGCGACGGTGGCGTGAGGCTCGCGGGGCGTTTCGACGCGCTCGGCGAGGCCGACGCGCGGGGGCTGGAGGAGTTCCTGATTTCGGGGATGGCCCTGCAGAGGGTGAAGCGTCATGGGGAGGAGTGGCTTCCGGGAGGCGACGTGAGCAACAGGAGCCCGGAGCGGGTGTTCTTCCGCCGGTTCGCGGATGCCGACGCGGCCGACGTGAGGTTCGTGGGGCTTCTGCACGACATCCCGCTCAGCCTTCTTGTGGAGCGTTTCGGCGGCCGCGACCCCGAGCGCGTAGGGAGGATAGTGGAGAGCTGGCGCAAAGGGGGCGCGCCGGGGATGCCGTGCGTGGCCGGGGAGGTTTCCTTTTCGGAGCCTGACATACCCGACCTTTGCCGGGTGGTGGAGGTGTGGCGCAGGCGTCTTGTCGGCGTGATGCGCGTCTACGACTGCGAGAGCGGCGAATACGCGGAAGGGGAATACAGCGGCGAGGCCGAGGAGCGTCTGCGGCGTATCAACGCCGCCCGTGAGGCCGAGGGGCGGCGGCCCCTGATGGACAACGTGAGGCAGGACGAGCGTTGGGAGCAGACGTGGATGCTTGCCGACGGGTGCGTGCTCGGGCGTGGCCTGGGGGCCCCCGGCGAGCCTCTGCCGCTGGTGATGCGGCTTTACCCGATGGTGGACGGCGAAGTGCACAGCATGGTGGAGACGGTGATAGACCAGCAGAAGTTCGTCAACCGCCTGGTGGGCCTTCTTGACGAGATACTGGGCGCGTCGGCCAAGGGGGCGGTTCTGTATCCTGTCGACCAGCTGCCTGACGGGATGACGTGGAAGGAGCTGAGGAGGCTCTGGTCGTCGCCGTCGGCCATCCTGCCCTTCAAGCGGACGTCGAAGAGCATCCAGCCCCGCCAGCTCTCGGGAGGCGGGGGCTGCGCCGGGGCTACGGAGCTTCTGAAGACGCAGCTTTCGCTTTTCGACGACATATCGGGGTCGGGAGGCATCTTCTCTGACGGAGGCCGTCAGGCCGCAGGAGCCGACATGGCGCGCCTGCAGCGCGACGGGGCGGCCATAGCGATGCTCGACATGCTTTCGGCGTTCAGGGAGTTCACTGGCCGCAGGGACAGGATTTTGGGAATAAGGATTTGAAACGGGGATGCATTATGGGAAAGAGACATTACATGGTCCCGGGGCTCATGTCCCCGGGCGGGGAAGCCCGGCAGGGCGGCAAGTGCGGGGGCGGCGCGTGTTATTGCCTCAACCTGCGCCGAAGCGGCGCAGGCGGCCTTGAGCCGGTGAGGGGCGGCGCGCTGCTGGCGGCCACCGGAGCGGAGGCCGTGATGGCCGACCGGCGCGACTATGAGCGCAATTTCTTCACGCTCGACGCGGGGCTGAACCTGAGGCTGAGCGTGGTGGAAGGCGAGGACGGGAAGGCGGTGAGGCGCGACGAGCTTGTGGCGCGTCTTCCGGCAGGGATAGCCGACTATGCGGTGTGCGGCGAGTTCCTGGTGGTGAGGCTGGCCGACGACAGGCTCTTCTTCCTTCTCTGGCACGCCGACGAACGGCGGTATTCGGCGTTGGGGACGCTTCCGGAGTTCGGGGGCGTGTCCGTGAGGCGCGTCGGGGAGACGGAGATCACGGCATCGGTCGCCCCGGCGAAATTCACGGGGACCGTGGCCGACCCGAGGGAAGGGGATCCGGCCACGTACGCGGCTTCGGCCGTCGCGTCGGTCAGAGAGGCTTTCGGGAAGGCCATGCGGACGGCGCGCGAGGCCGGCTACTGGACGCAGCCGGTGGCGGTGCGCGTGGCCTGGCGTCTGTGGGACGGCACGCTTCTCCACCTTTCCGAACCGGCCGTGGCCGCAGGGAGCGTGCCGCAGACCGGAGGGCGCGTCAGCCTTGCCCTGACTGCAGGCGACAAGGGCTACACGGGCACGGCGGCGGGGACGCTGCGCCTGCCCGCCTGCCGGCTTGAGGTGGAGCTCCCCTCCGCGCTTCCGGCGGGATGGGAAGACGTGGTGGGAAGCGTGGAGGTCTGGGTGAGCGAGGAGCCCGACCCGCTCGACGGCGAAGCGTCCGTGGGGCTGCACAGCCAGGGGGCGGCCCTCAGCATAGGCGTGAGCCTCGGCGCCCGGAGCGCGTCGTCGGTGGCTGAGTCCGTTGTGGCTTCGGCTATGGAGAAGGCCGAGACGCTTGCGCCGACTGCGGGAGGGACTGCCGTCAGCCTGACACGCCGCGAACCGCGCGGGAAACGTCTCGACCCCGCCGAGGCACCGTCGGCGGCTATGCTTTCGGCGACGGCCATCGAGGGACACGGCGACTACCTGCATCTTGCGTCGCGGGGTAAGGTGGCCACCACGATGCGCGGCAATCCGTTCGTGGTGGCTTGGGAAAGCCTTTCGCCCGGAGGCCGCGTTGCGGCGATGGCGGCGCAGCCGGTAGGCGGAGGGGCATACACGCGCCAGTACGTCTACCTTTTCACCGACAGGGGCATAACCGCGCTTACGCACGACATGGAGGGCAGGCACCGCAATATGCGCCAGATTTCCCGGTCGGTGGTCAGGAGCCGTCTCCGGGTGGCTTCGGGCGAAGAGGGTGTGTATGCCGTCGGCGAGGACGGCGAGCTTCTTCTTCTGCGCGACTCCTCCGCGAGGACTCTCGTCCGCGGCCTTGAGGGCTACTCCGGGCTGGCTTTCGAGCGCAGGCACCGCGAGCTGTGGCTGTTCGCCCCCGGACGCAGCCGTTGGATGGCGGTCGATACGGAAGGGGACGGCCTTTCGGCCAGCATGCGCAGCGAGGTCTGGGAGCGCGTGCCTGTTGACTGCGGTGGCAGGCTCTACGTCTTGGGTGCGCGGGGCGTGTCCGTCCTCGAGTCGCCCGACGGCGGGGAGCTTGACATGGAATGGGAAAGCGTCCCGGCGGAATGGCCGGTAGGCGGGGCCGCCTCGGTCGGCGTATGTCTGAGGAGCGACGCGGCCGACGTGTCGGTGGCCGTGTGGAGCCACGGTTCGTTCCAGCCCGCCACGCAGGCAAGTCCGGCGTGCCTCGGCAGATGGGACATCCGCGGCGGCTTCAACGGCACCGCCCACGGGAGCCTGATGCTTCCTGCCGCGAAGACCCGGCCCATGCTTTCGCTGAGCGTCGCCGGCCGGGCCTCGCGCCTTGAGAGCGTCGAAATCCTCAGCCAGTAGCCTTGATGTAGCCGTGGCTGGAAAGCCAGACTTCTAAAAACGCGTGTCTAAGGGTTGGTGTGCCAGCGGTAGAGGCGGTCGGAGGGGCGTATCTTGGCGGGGACGGGCATCGAGAAGCGGTCGCCTTTGGAGACGGTCTGCACCGGCTCGAGGTCGAGGCGCAGTTCTTCGACGGTGAAGACGAGCGCGCCGGTGGTGGGGCCTGTCAGCACCACTTCGTCGCCTACGGAGAGGGTGCCGTTCTCGAGCAGGAACTCCCCTACCCCGAGCTTGGGGAAATAGCGCATGGCCTTGGATGAGTAGAACTTGGTGCGTGTGGCCGATGAGCCGTATTTCGCGCTCCATTCGCCGAGCCGCTGGCCGAGGTAGTATCCGTCCCAGAATCCCCGGTTGAAGATTTTTTCGAGGCGTGAGTCCCAGGCGGCTATCTTCTCTTCGGAATACGAGCCGTCGCAGACGGCGGTGATCGCTTCGGAGTATGCGCCGACGGTCTCGGCGACGTATTCCGCGCTGCGTGCGCGTCCCTCGATTTTGAACACGGAGACTCCGGCGTCAATCATCTTGTTGAGGAAATGGATGGTCTTCAGGTCTTTGGGCGACATGATGTATTTGTTTTCCACGTCGAGCTCTTCGCCTGTCTCGCGGTCGCGGACGGTATAGGCGCGCCGGCATATCTGGTTGCACGCCCCCCGGTTTGCGCTTGAGTTCATTTCGTGGAGGGAGAGGTAGCATTTTCCGCTGACGGCCATGCATAGCGCGCCGTGGCAGAACATCTCGAGGCGTACGGGCTTTCCGGCCGGGCCGCATATGTTTTCTTCGCGTATGGCGCGTGAGATGGCGGCCACCTGGTCGAGGTTCAGCTCGCGGGCGAGGACCATGACGTCGGCCCACTGCGAGTAGAAGCGGACGGCCTCGGTGTTGCTGACGTTGACCTGCGTGGATATGTGGACTTCCTGTCCGATGGAGCGGGCGTAGAGGATGGCGGCCATGTCGGACGCGATTATGGCGGAGATTCCGGCGGCGTGTGCGCGGTCGATGATGCTGCGCATCATGCCGGTGTCGGAGTCGTAGATTACGGTGTTGACGGTGAGGTAGGTCTTCACTCCTCGTGCGGCGCATGCGGCGGCGATCTCTTCCATGTCGTCGGCGGTGAAGTTTGCGCTGGATCGTGAGCGCATGTTCAGGCCGCCGATGCCGAAGTATATAGCGTCGGTGCCTGCGGCGAGGGCTGCGGCGAGGGACTCGCGGCTGCCTACGGGGGCCATGATTTCGAAGTCTGAGCGTTTCATGGTGCAAAGTTAATGAAAATAAGGCTGATTAAGGCTGATTAAAGCCGGTTAAGGCTGATTAAGGCCGGTTAAATAAGGCTGATTAAGGCTGATTAAGGCCGGTTAAATAAGGCTGGTTAAGGCCAGGCCGGTTAAATAAGGCTGGTTAAGGCCAGGCCGGTTAAATAAGGCTGGTTAAGGCCGGTCAGTCGAGGAAACCATAATATGAACCGTAGAATCATGAAGGATTACAGGGAGGATTTTGAAAGGTGGGCGCGTGATTGCGTGCGTATCACCGACAAGCTGACGGGACGGCCTGTGCCGTTCCGTCTCAATGCGCCGCAGAGGCGTGTGCTGGGCGTTCTCGAGGAGATGCGCCGGGGCGGGGAGCCTATCCGCCTCATCATGCTCAAGGCGAGGCAGTGGGGAGGCTCGACGCTTGTGCAGACGTATATGGCGTGGATGCAGCTTGTGCGCCGCAAGGGCTGGAATTCGCTGATATGCGCCCATGTGAAGGATGCTTCGGCGCAGATACGCGGTATGTATTCGCAGCTTCTGCGTGAGTACCCGGAGGGGATGAAGGCCGGGGAGGCCAGGGACTGGGCTTTCGTGCCTTATGAGAAGTCGCAGTCGGTGTGCTGGATTCCGGCGCGTGAGGCGCAGGTGGCAATAGCCACGTCGCTTTCGCCCAATACGGTGAGGGGCAGCAACTTCGCGATGGCGCATCTTTCGGAGGTGGCTTTCTGGGCCGACGGCGACGAGCGCGTGGCTTCGGAGATAGTGAGGACGGTGAGCGGGTCGGTGGCGCGTGAGCCGGACACGCTCGTGGTGATGGAATCGACGGCCAACGGGACGGACAACTATTTCTGCCGCGAGTGGCGGCGTGCGGTGGCGGGGAAGAGCGACAAGCGTGCGGTGTTCGTCCCGTGGCACGAGATAGAGATCTACCGCAAGGAGCTTGCCGAGGAAGAGCGTGCGGCTGCCGAGGCTTCGCTCGACGACTATGAGCGGGGGCTGCTTGCCGACGGCGTGGAGCTGGAGCGCGTGGCGTGGTACCACGAGAAGCGGCGCGAGTACGCGACGCACGAGGCGATGATGGCTGAGTTCCCTTCGACTGCCGAGGAGGCCTTCGCCAACGCCGGCTGCGGGAGCCTGCTCGCGGAGGGGCAGGTGGCCCCGTTGGCGGAGCGTCCCGGCGCGCCTGCGGACGGGGGCGCGTTGGGTGTGCTTCTCGTGTCGGGCGACGGGCAGGGGCAGCTGCTTTCCTTCTTCGCCGACGTTGACGGCAGGTTCACCCCGCTCGTGGACGAGAGGCTCGACGGGCTTACCCCGGGGCGTGCTGTGGCCGAGGCCGCCGCAAGATGCCGGGGGAAGGGGGCGCGGCTCGTGGTGGCGGAGGCCGTGCGTCCCGACGGGCCGGGGCATGCGCGTCGGTGCGCCCGGCGTGCGGCGATGCTCGGCGTGCCGATGGCCTACGACGAGGACGAGCGTCCTTACGTGGTCTTCGACGCCGTTTCGCTCGCCGACTGCGGCGATGTCTACGCCGGGCTTTCGGAGGACGGCCAGGCTGTGGAGACGGATGCCGAGGCGCGGCAGGAGCTTCTGCGCTGTTCGCGCCTCAGGCCGTGGGCCACTCCGCTTGCCCTGACGCGCCTTGCGGCGGCGCGGTTCATGGCCGAAGGGTCGCCGAGGGTGTCGGTGGAAGATTTTTTGTGAAGACTAAGAGCTTGGCAGGGCCTCGATGCCCTGGAGGATGGCGAGGGCTTCGGCCACTCCGGGCACTTCCCCCACGAGGAAAGAGCGTTTGCCGTTGGCTTCGCGTATCTGGCACCGCTTCGGGTTGAGCTGCAGGTATGTGAGTATGCGCCCGAAGGCCTTCGACTGGTAGTATGCCTTGTTGGCGTCGCCGACGAAGTAGAGGTACATGCGGCCGCCCTTCAGGAGGAGGCGTTCTATTCCGAGGCGGCGCGCCGACATGCGCAGCGGCACGATCCGGATGAGCTCCTCGGTGGTGTGCGGTATTTCGCCGAAACGGTCTCGGAGGTTTTCGCGGAAAGTCTCTATCTGTTCGGGCAGCTCCATGTTGTCGAGCGTCTGGTAGAGCGATATTCGTTCGCTTTCCTGCGGCACGTAGGCCGGCGGCAGGCGCAGCTCCAGGTCGCTCTCCACCGTGCAGTCGGCTGTGAACTCCTCCTCCTGCCCGGCTGCGGAGTCGGCTCCCACCTCGTCGAAAGCGTCGGCGAACTCCTCGGTCTTGAGTTCGGTTACCGACTCCTTGAGGATCTTGCGGTATGTCTCGTAGCCGAGGTCGGCGATGAATCCGCTCTGTTCGGCGCCGAGGAGGTTGCCCGCCCCCCGGATGTCGAGGTCCTGCATCGCGATGTGTATCCCGGACCCGAGGTCGGAGAACGACTCGATGGCCTGCAGCCTGCGGCGCGCCACGGGCGATAGCGGTAGCGCGGGCGGCACGAGGAGATAGCAGAAGGCCTTGCGCGAAGAGCGTCCGACGCGTCCGCGGAGCTGGTGCAGCTCGGAGAGGCCGAAGTTCTGTGCGTTGTTGACTATTATGGTGTTGACGTTGGGCATGTCTATTCCGTTCTCCACGATGGTGGTGGAGAGCAGCACGTCGTAGTCATGGTCGGCGAAGTCGATGATCGTCTTTTCGAGCTTTTCGGGCGGCATCTGCCCGTGTCCGACAGCGACGCGTATTCCGGGGATGAGGCTCCTTAGGCGGTTTTCAAGCTCGATGAGCGACTCTATGCGGTTTGAGACTATGAACACCTGCCCGTTGCGCGAAAGCTCGAAGCCGATGGCCTCTTTGAGGAGGTCGTCGTCGAACGGGGCCACGGTGGTCTGTATCGGCTGCCGGTTGGCCGGGGGAGTGTTGAGCGAGCTGAGGTCTCGCGCGCCCATGAGTGAGAACTGGAGCGTGCGCGGGATGGGGGTCGCGCTCATGGTGAGCGTGTCCACGTTGACCTTCATCTGCTTTAGCTTTTCCTTGACGGCTACGCCGAACTTCTGCTCTTCGTCGATTACGAGAAGTCCGAGGTCTTTGAACTTCACGCCTTTGCCGATTATCTTGTGGGTGCCGACGAGGATGTCTATCTTCCCGGCCTCGAGGTCGGCGAGTATCTGTTTCACCTCCTTTGGCTTGCGTGCGCGCGAGATGAAGTCGACGCGCACCGGGAGGTCGCGGAGGCGGTCGGCGAACGTGCGGTGGTGCTGCATGGCGAGGACGGTGGTCGGGACGAGGACGGCAGTCTGCTTCCCGTCGGCGGCTGCCTTGAACGCTGCGCGGACGGCGAGCTCGGTCTTTCCGAAGCCCACGTCGCCGCAGACGAGGCGGTCCATCGGCTTGTCCGACTCCATGTCGGCCTTGATGGCCTGCGTGGCCTTTATCTGGTCGGGCGTGTCCTCATAGATGAAAGACGCCTCCAGCTCGTGCTGCATGTAGCTGTCGGGGGCGAAGGCGTGGCCTTTCTGCTCGCGCCGTGCGGCATAGAGGCGTATGAGGTCGCGTGCTATGTCCTTGACCCGCGTCTTGGTCCGCTCCTTCAGCCGGTTCCACGCGCCGGAGCCGAGCTTGTTGACCTTCGGCGGCACGCCCTCCTTGCCGCGGTATTTGGACAGCTTGTGGAGCGAGTGGATGCTGACGAGGATTATGTCGTCGTTCTGGTAGAGGAGCTTTATCATCTCCTGCGGGCGGCCGTTCACGTCGGTGCGCACCAGCCCGGCGAACCTGCCCACTCCGTGGTCGATGTGGACTATGTAGTCGCCCGTCTCGATCTGGTTCAGCTCCTTGAGCGAGAGGGCGAGCTTGCCTGAACGCGCGCGGTCGCTCTTGAGGTTGTACTTGTGGAAGCGGTCGAAGATCTGGTGGTCGGTGAAGAAGCAGGTATTCGAGGCGTGGTCGATGAATCCCTGGTGCAGAGTGCGGTCCACGGGCGTGAAGCGCACGTCGTCGCCCCTGTCGGCGAATATGTCGCGCAGGCGGTCGGTCTGGCGGGCCGAGTCGGAGAGGATGAGTATGCGGTATCCTTTGGCGAGGAAGTCGGCGAAGGAATCGGCGATTAGGTTGAAGTTCTTGTGGTACAGGGCCTGAGGCGAGCAGTCGAACTCCATGCGTGCGTCGGGGATGGCTTGCGGGCCTGCGGCCGGGTCGGAGACGCCGTATTCTATGGTTTTGAACCCTCCGAGGCGCGCGTCGAACGCGTCAGGGTCCACGAGGTTGCCCATTGCGTCGGGGTCGCCCTCGTCGGCGATGAGGACGGCCTCGGAAATCGTCTCGGAACACACTGCCTTGACGCGCGAGGCGAGCCAGGCGGCCGACTGCACGAAGACCGGCGTCCCGGGGTCGATGAAGTCGAAGAGGGACATGCCGTTGGCCTTCCCGTCGTCGGCCAGAGCCGGGATTACGGTTATTTCCTTGAGCCGCCTTTCGGAAAGCTGGGTCTCGACGTTGAATGTGCGTATGGAGTCTATCTCGTCGTCGAAGAAGTCCACGCGGTAGGGCAGCTCGTGCGAGAAGGAGTATATGTCGAGGATGGAGCCACGTACTGCGAACTGCCCCGGCTCGTAGACGTAGTCGGTCTGCCGGAAGCCCTCTTCGCGGAGCTTGGCCACGGTGTCCGACATTGAAGCCTTCGTTCCGCTCTTCAGGCTCAGGCGCGCCTCTTCGAGGCGTTCCGGGGCCGGCACCTTTTCGGCCAGCGCCTCCGGCCAGCTCACTATCCAGCGGGCCTTTCCGGAGGAGTACGCGTCGAGGGTCTCGGTGCGCAGTATCTGGGAAGGCGGGTCGATCTGTCCGTAGCGGATGTCGCGCTTGTAGGCCGACGTGAGGATGGCCACGCCCTCTTGTCCGAGAATCTGGCAGAGGTCGTGGTACATGTATCCGGCCGTGTCGGCGTCGTCGGCCACTATGAGCGCGGGACGCTTCAGGCCGAGGGATGCGAAGAGCATCGCCGGCGCGCTCCCTTCGAGGCCTTCGAGGCGGATGCGTCGGGCCTTGGGGTCGGCGATGAGCTTCCGGAGCGCGTCGGAACGCGCCCCGGAGGCGAAGATTGAGCAGGCTTCCTGGAGGGTGGTCATAAGGCTTTTAAGGCCGGGTAAGGCTGGTTAAGGCCGATTAATTAAGGCTTTTAAGGCCGGGTAAGGCTGGTTAAGGCCGATTAATTAAGGCTTTTTAAGGCCGGGTAAGGCCGATTAATTAAGGCTTTTTAAGGCCGGGCAAAGGAAGGCTATACGGTGAGGATTTCTTTCTCCTTGGCGGCGAAGACTTCGTCGATGCGCTTCATGTATTTGTCGTGCACCTTCTGCACTTCGGCTTCCGCGTCTTTGCCGGAGTCTTCGCTCAGGCCTGCCTTCACCTCTTTCTTGATGAGGTCCACGGCCTCGCGGCGCGCGTTGCGTACGCTGACCTTGGCGTTTTCGGCCTCCCCCTTGCTCTGCTTCACGAGCTGGCGGCGGCGTTCCTCGGTGAGGGGCGGGATGCAGATGCGGATCACTTCGCCGTTGTTCTCAGGGGTTACGCCCAGCTCGGAGTTGATGATGGCCTTCTCGATCTCCTTGAACATCGGTTTTTCCCAAGGGGTGATGGCGATTGTGCGTGCGTCGGAGACGCTGATGTTGGCCACGTTGGATATCGGCGCGAGCGAACCGTAGTATTCCACGCGTATCCCGTCGAGGAGCTTGGGCGACGCTTTTCCTGCGCGGATGTGGCTCAGGGTTTCGTCGAGGTATTCCACGGCGAGCTGCATCGACTCGTCGGCGTTGGTGATGATTTCTTTTGTTTCCATGAATTATTTCGGTTTTTGTTTATTTTCTTCTTTGAGGGTTTAAGGCCGATTAAGGCCTTTTAATGCCGGTTAACTAAGGCTGTTTGAGGTCGGGAGGCATGTCGCCTTTGGGCGGTTCGCCGGCGCGGGGCAGTCCTGGGTTTCTGGCGGCGAGCCTTGCGCGTGTCATCTGTTCGCGTATGCCTCCGGCCTTGAGGAACTGTGCCTTTGCGCTCTCTATGTATTTGAAAAGGAGATAGTCGAGTTGGCGGCACATTATCAGTCCGACGTTGCATATCGCCTCGGGGGATGCCTGTCTGGTCCATTCCGTGAAGTCTGCCGGGTCGTTGTGTGCTGAGCAGAATCCGCGCCATGCGTCGAAGGCCTTTTCTCCTTTTTTCCACCGTCTCAGGCTCCTGACGCGCAGATAGTCCTCGTAATCCTCCATCAGCTCATGCAGCGATGACTTGGCTACATTGACGAGCTTCAGTTCCGTCTCCTTTGACGTAGTGGCGGCGCATACTCCCTCAACGATGTTCTGCTTGCATGAACGGGCAGCCTGCACCATTTGGTCGTTGGTGCGGTCGCCCCTTCGCAGGAACTTGTGGGCGAAGAAGTAGGCCATATCGTAGACCGCCGCTGACTTGCGGTAGATGATAAGGTTCCTGTAGTTGCCTCGCCAAGGTAGGAAATCCGTCATTTTTGAGTCTTTGAGAGTCCTTGGTTCAGATTACATCATAAGGCCTTAATAGCCTTATCCGGCTTTAAATGGCCTTCATAGGCCTTAAATGGCTTTAATAGGCCTTGCTTGCTTATTCAATAGACCTCCGTGCCGACGGGTTCGCCCCTGAGGAGCTTCAGGAGGTTGCCCGGGGTGTCCATGTCGAAGACCCGTATCGGCATCGAGTTCTCGCGGCAGAGGGCCGTGGCGGTCAGGTCCATGACCTTGAGGCCGCGCGCCATCACCTCGTCGTAGCTTATGCGGTCGAACTTCACGGCCTGCGGGTCTTTCTCAGGGTCGGCCGTGTAGACCCCGTCCACGCGCGTGCCCTTGAGCATGGCGTCGGCCTGTATCTCGATGGCGCGGAGGGCCGAGCCGGTGTCGGTGGTGAAGTAGGGCGAGCCTGTGCCGCAGCTCATTATGGCCACGGCTCCCTCCTCAAGGGTCTCGATCGCCCGGCGGTTGGAGTAAGGCTCGCCTATGGGGAACATGCCGATGGCCGTCAGCACGCGTGCCGGCTGCCCGGCGTCTTCGAGCGCGGAGCGGAGCGCGAGCGAGTTGATCACGGTGGCGAGCATCCCCATCTGGTCGCCTGTGACGCGGTCGAAGCCCTTGGCGGCCCCGGCCACGCCCCGGAATATGTTGCCGCCGCCGATGACGACGCCGACCTGCACTCCGAGCGCGACGGCCTCCTTGATCTGAGATGCGTATGAGGCGAGGCGGCCCGGGTCGATGCCCTGGCCTTGGCTTCCGGCGAGGGATTCGCCGGAGAGCTTGAGAAGTATGCGGTTGTAATTCATAGATGCGAAAGTAATAAAAAACGGCGGAAAAACGGCAAAAACGGGCGGATATTTTTCTTTAACACGTATTTAACATAAATTTAGGGCGTATTGTTGCCACGGAACGGAATAAAAGCAGTAACTTTGCCAAACTTATCTCTCCGCAAATGGCTTGACAAGAAACATCAACTTAAAACACAAACAGATATGAAGAAATTCTTACTTTCTCTCGCAGTCCTCGCAGGCGCGGCTTTCACCGCTTCGGCCGACGAGGTAACAATCACGATGGCTGCTCAGGATGACTACGCTGAGTTCATCATCGACGGCTACACGTTCAAGGCCCTCAAGAATGCAGGAGGGACTGCCCCCACTTTCAATACAAGCAAAGGAGATATGCGTCTCTATGCTAAGAACACTCTTGAGATTGTGTCTCCCGGCAATGTACAGATGCAGAAAGTGGTTTTCAATATCTCGGCTCAAGGCAAGAAACAACAGTCCACGATTACCTGCACTCCAGGGACAATAGGCGCGCAAACCACTGGGGGGGAGACAGTTACTTGGAATGGTGATGCTCAGGACATAATATTCACAGTAGGAGAAAAGAATGATTTCGGCACAAATCCGTCGAGAAATGCAGGCCAGTTCGACTTCACTTCCATCGTCATCACCTATACCCAGACAGGAGTGGCCAAGAAGAACGCCGACATGGCCTTCGACCCGAAGTCTGTTACCCTGGCCCTCGGCGAAGGGTTCACCCAGCCCACGCTCACCAAGGCCACCACGGCGGCTGTGGCTTACACTTCTTCCGACGAGGCAGTGGCCACCGTTGACGCCGCCACAGGCGCCGTTACGATTCTTGCCGTGGGCGAGACCGTGATCGAGGCAAAGGCCGACGAAAACGACGAATACTATGCCGGTTCGGCTTCCTATACCATCACGGTGAAAGAACCCGTTCCGGCCGGCACCATCGTCCTTCTCGACCCGTCTCTTGAAAACGGCATCGAAGGATGGACACTTTCCGCCGACAACCTCCCCGAAGGCCTCACTTACGTATGGAACTGGAAGAGCTACGACAACGAGTACTATCTTAACGGCTCCGCGTTTGCCAACAAGACCGCATATCCCGTCAGCGACTGCTATGCGATCTCTCCCGTGGTTGACCTTACCGACTACAACGACGCCTCCATGAAGTTTGAACAGGCTGCAAAATTCCAGACCACCCTCAAGACTCTTTGCGGCGTTTCTGTACGCGAAGAGGGCGCTGCCGGGTGGACTCCCCTTGAAATCACGGAATGGCCCGTGGCTGACAGCTGGACCTGGTCCTGGAGCAACGTCATTGACCTCAAGGCTTATGCAGGCAAGAAGATCCAGATCGGCTTCAAGTACGGTTCCACCGCCGAAGGCGCCGACACTTGGGAAATCCGCAACCTTTACGTTTCCGGCCAGAAGTCCGGCGGCGTAGGCATCGTTGACAGCATGGCCGAAGAGAACGCCCCCGAGGTTTACTACAACCTTCAGGGCATCCGCCTCGCCAACCCTGAAAAGGGCCAGCTCGTCATCGTGCGCAAAGGCAACAAGACCTTCAAGGCAATCCTCTGAAAACCATAAGGCCGTTCAAGGCATAAAGGCCGTTCAAGGCCGGATAACCGAAGGGCCGCATCATCAGCGATGCGGCCCTTCGCTCTGCCTTAAATCCCCCTTATACGGCCCTAATCCGCCTTAAATCGCCTTATCCTGATTATTCTTTCGGAAACTTTGGCTAACTTTGCCGCGTCAAACTTAATCAATCATGGTTCGTAAGTATGATTATCTCGTCATCGGCTCCGGCATAGCCGGAATGAGCTTCGCGCTCAAGGTGGCCGGCCGCGCCAGGGTGGCGGTCGTGTGCAAGACCACCCTCGACGAGGCCAACACATATTTCGCCCAGGGCGGCGTGGCAAGCGTAACCGACCTTTCGGCGGACAATTTCGACAAGCACATCCATGACACGATGGTGGCGGGCGACTGGCTCTCCGACCCCGAGGCTGTGGAGATGGTGGTCAGGGGCGCGCCGGCGCAGATACGCGAGCTGGTGGGCTGGGGAGTGGACTTCGACAGGAAGCCCGACGGCTCCTACGACCTCCACCGCGAGGGCGGCCATTCGGAGTTCCGCATCCTCCACCATGCCGACAACACGGGCGCGGAAATACAGGAAAGCCTCGTGGCGAGGGTCAGGGAGCATCCCGACATCGACGTGTTCGAGCGTCATTTCGCCGTAGAGATCATCACCCAGCACCATCTCGGCAGGATCGTCACGCGCCGCACTCCCGACATCACATGCTACGGCGCATACATCCTCGACGAGGAGACGGGGAAGGTGGAGACGTTCCTGTCAAGGGTCACGCTCATGGCAACGGGCGGCGTGGGCGCCGTCTACACCACCACCACCAACCCGCTCATCGCCACCGGCGACGGGATAGCGATGGTCTACCGCGCCAAAGGCACGGTGAAGGACATGGAGTTCATCCAGTTCCACCCCACGGCCCTCTACCATCCCGGCGACCGCCCGTCGTTCCTCATCACGGAGGCCATGCGCGGCTACGGGGCCGTGCTCCGCAACCTTGACGGCTCTGAGTTCATGCACAAGTACGACCCGCGCCTGTCTCTCGCCCCGCGCGACATCGTGGCCCGCGCCATCGACTCGGAGATGAAGCTCAACGGAACCGACCACGTCTATCTCGACGTTACGCACAAGGACGCCGCCGAGACGCGCCGGCATTTCCCCAACATCTACGAGAAATGCCTCTCGCTCGGCATCGACATCACGAAGGACTGCATACCGGTGGCTCCCTGCGCCCATTACCTCTGCGGCGGAATCGACGTGGACCTCAACGGCGAGTCGAGCATCAAGAGGCTATATGCCGTGGGCGAATGCAGCCGCACCGGTCTGCACGGCGGCAACCGTCTGGCATCCAACTCTCTGATAGAGGCCGTGGTATATGCCGACGCGGCGGCCGCCCACGCGGCGAAGGCCGTCAAAGGCTACGAGCTGCGCTCCGACGTGCCTGAATGGAACGATTCCGGCACCACGCATCCCGAGGAGATGGTTCTCATCACACAGTCGGTGAAGGAAGTGAACCAGATCATGGGTTATTACGTTGGCATAGTGCGCTCCGACCTGCGCCTGAAGCGGGCCTGGAACCGCCTCGACATCCTCTATCAGGAGACCGAACGGCTCTTCAAGACCAGCAAGCCTTCGCGCGAGCTGTGCGAGCTGCGCAACATCATCAACGTCGCATACCTCATAATGCGTCAGGCCTTGGAGCGCAAGGAGAGCCGCGGGCTCCACTATACCGTAGACTACCCGCATCCCGAATTGAACAAGGGAGTATAAACAAGTAGGGAGTACAGAGTAGAAAGTACAGAGTATAGAAGTAGAAACAAGTAGGGAGTACAGAGTAGAAAGTAGGGAGTGGAATAGCTCTCTTCCCTCCTCCAAGAACTCCCAACTCTCAACTTCCTCCTCTCTACTCCAAAAATTAAATATGTCTATAAATCTGAAACGCATAGCCGGAGCGGCGCTCCTCGTGGCGGCCATAGCCGGATCATGGGGGGTGAACGCCGCCAAGAAGAGCCACGACTCGGCCGTGGCCCGCAACCTCAACGTGTTCAACGCCCTCGTCAAGGAGCTGGAGATGAACTATGTCGACACCATACGCACCGACGAGAGCTTCTCGACGGCCATACGCGCGCTGCTCTCGACCGTTGACCCGTATACGGAATACTATTCTTCCGACGACGCTGAGAACCTGGCCAAGATGACCACGGGCGAATACGGAGGCATAGGCAGCTACATCCTGCAGCGCGACAGCTTCGTCTACATATCCGGCCCCTACGAGGGGTCTCCGGCGGCTTTGGCCGGACTCAAGGCCGGCGACCGCATAGTGCGCATCGACACGGCCGACGCCAAGGGCATGGCCTCCGACAAGGTGAGCAAGCTCCTGCGCGGCCCCGCCGGCACAATCGTCAACCTCAGGCTCGAACGCCCCTACGCCGGGCCCGACAGCGTGATAGAGGTGGCCGTGGAACGCCGCAAGATACAGACGCCCAGCGTGCCGTATTCCCGCCTCGACCCCGAGACCGGGATAGGATACATCCGCCTCACCACATTCATCGACAAGTCGCCCAAGGAGGTGGAGACCGCCCTCGACAGCTTCCGCAACGACCCGCGCCTCAAGGGCGTGGTGCTCGACCTGCGCGGCAACGGCGGAGGCCTCGTGGAGAGCGCCGTGGACATAGTGGGCTTCTTCGTGCCAAAGGGCACCGAAATCCTGCGCATGCGCGGGCGCGACAAGAGCGCGGAGAAAGTCTACAAGACGAGCCGCAAGCCCATAATGCCCGACATACCGCTGGCCGTGCTCATCGACGGGGGCTCGGCATCGTCGTCTGAGATAACCGCCGGTTCGCTCCAGGATCTCGACCGCGCCGTCCTCATCGGCTCGCGCAGCTTCGGCAAGGGGCTGGTGCAGGGCACGCGCCCCCTCCCCTACGACGGGTTCCTGAAGGTCACCACAGGCAAATACTACATCCCCTCCGGCCGCCTCATCCAGGCCCTCGACTATTCCCACCGCAATCCCGACGGCTCCGTGGCGCGGGTGCCGGACAGCCTCACCAACGTCTACCGCACCGCCGCCGGACGAGAGGTGCGCGACGGCGGAGGGCTGACCCCCGACATCACCGTGGACTGGGGGAAGATGAGCCGCCTGCTCTTCAACATAGCCCGCGACAACTGGGCCTTCGACTTCGCCACCAGGTTCGCCGCCGAGAATCCGTCCATCCCCGCCCCTGAGGAATTCGAGATCACCGACGGGATATATGCCGACTTCAAGGCTTCGATAGACCCCAAGCGGTTCAAATACGACAAGGTGGGCGAAGACCTCATAAAGCAGCTCAACGAGACCCTCGACGCCGAAGGCTACATGAACGACTCGGTGCGGAGCCAGCTCGACGGGCTGAGCCGCCTGCTTATCCACGACCTTGACTCAGACCTCGACATAAAACGCAAGGACATAGCCGAATACCTCGGCGAGGAGATAGCTTCGCGCTACTATTACGAGCGCGGACGCGCGGCCCAGCAGCTCAAGGGCGACACCGCCATGGCCGAGGCGCGCCGCATACTCCTCGACCCCGCAGAATACAGGAGGATACTCAAGAAATGATTTCGGTGATAATACCGGCCTACAACGCCGAAAGATTCCTGCAGGCCTGCGTGGACTCCGTGGTCGGGCAGACCGCCCGGGACTGGGAGATGGTGATCGTCGATGACGGCTCCACCGACTCCACGCCCGGAATCTGCGACCGCGCGGCCGCCGGCGACCCGCGCATACGCGTGGTCCACAAGCCCAACGGCGGGCTTTCCGATGCCCGCAACGCCGGAATCGACGCTGCACGCGGCGACCGGCTGTTCTTCCTCGACGCCGACGACGCCGTCGCCCCCGACGCTCTCGAGAGCCTTTCGGCTTTGGCCGGGCGACACGGGGCCGACATCGCGTGCGCCGGATTCTGTTCGTCCCCCGGCGCCGAGGCCCCGAAGTCGTGGCGGGACAGCCGCGAAGAAATGTCCCTCGACCCGGAAACGGCCGTGGAGATGATGCTCTACCAGGACAGGCTCAACCATTCCGCATGGGGAAAGCTCTATGACTCGCGCCTCTTCGACGGCCTGCGCTTCCGCAAGGGCACATGGTACGAAGACCTCGACCTGTTCTACCACGTCTTCCTCCGCGCCTCGCGCGTGGCCTTCACGCCGCGGCCGCTCTACTTCTACCGCTCCAACCCGTCGAGCTTCCTGCACAGTTTCAGCCTCCGCCGCGCCGACGTGCTCGGGGTCTGCGACCGGCTGTGCGGCTACATGGCGCGCAACCGCTCGCTGCGGCTGTACATGGCGGCGCGCGACCGCCGCCTGTCGGCCGCCTTCAACGTCTACGGGCTCCTGAGCGTCAACAAGGCGGCCAAGGGGGAGAAGATGGCGCGCAGGGCCATCGAGGCCCGTTGCAAAGAGATAATAAGGGAGACGCGCTGGGGGTCGCTCCGCGACCCGCGCGTGCGCCGGAAGAACAAGGTCGGCATCCTGGCCAGCTACCTCGGCGGTTTCCCGTTGCTGCGCCTCCTCTCGCGCTTCGTCTACCGCTGACCGTCGCCGCGGGCTTTCGGCCTTGCGCGCTCAGAAGCGGGCCGTGAAGGCCAGCAGGCTGTCGGCGGCTTCGTCGGCCTTGCGGCGGTCCGATCCGGCCAGGGGATGGAGCGACTGTTCCGATATGTCGGCTGTCATCGCGGTCGCCGCGTGGCGTCCGGCGAGCCTCTTCAGCTCGGCCGCCTCCGCAGGCGTGAGCATCAGCTTGAATTCCGCCGCCGTGCCGTCGGCCGAGACCTCCGCCTCGCCCCACCGTCCCAGCACCGAGACGAGCGTGCGCGCGGCCGCCAGCCACGACGGCCTCAGGAGCCTGCGCCCGTAGACGCCTCCTGTGTCGGGCGTCTGCCGTCCCTGTTCGGGCGCGGAAGGGTTTTCAGCCGCCTCGAAAGCGCGGCGCACCTTGACGAGGAGCGAAACGTCTTCCGCTATCTCGTCGAAACCGATTCTTACGGTGGTTTTTTCTCTTTTCATAAGTCCTAAGTAAATTTTTTGATTATTTTTTGCTAATTTTGTCCCTGATTTCTGAAAACATAATACTTAATCATGAAGAATTTCATCCTTGCCGCATCGGCCGCGCTTCTCGCCATACCCGCCGGTGCGACGTATATGCAGGCTCCGGCCTGCGCCGACGACGGCATCGTCGTCCCCGATTCCACGGGCTTCAAGTTCACCGACATCAAGACGGTGAAGTCCACTCCGGTCAAAGACCAGAACAAGAGCGGCACATGCTGGAGCTTCTCCGGCGTGGGGCTTCTTGAAGACGAGATCCTCCGCAAAGGGGGCAAGGAGACCGACCTCTCCGAGATGTTCATCGTCCGCAACGCCTACATCGACAAGGCCCGCCGCTTCATGCGCATGTACGGCGACGCCACCGTCTCGCAGGGCGGCCAGATTTCCGACGTGATCGACGTGCTCGACAAATACGGCGCGATGCCCGAAGAGGCCTACGCCGGGCTGAACTACGGCGAGAAGAAGCATTCCCACTATGAGATGGCCGAGGCCATGGACGGATACCTGCGCGGAGTGCTCCGCAACGCCAAGAAGAAGGGCAACCACCTTTCCGACGCCTGGCTGCAGGGATTCGTCGGAATCCTCGACGCCTACCTCGGCAAGGTGCCTGAGCAGTTCACCTACCAGGGCAAGACCTACACGCCGCAGACCTATGCCGCTTCGCTCGGCCTCGAGCCTTCCGACTACATCGGCATCACCTCCTTCACCCATCATCCCTTCTATGAGGAGTTCGCCGTCGAGATTCCCGACAACTGGCTTCAGGCCAAGTCGATGAACGTCCCCATGGACGAGATGCGCCAGATCGTGGACAATGCCATCGAGAACGGCTACGCAGTGGCTTGGGCGGCCGACGTCAGCGAAGGCGGCTTCAAGTGGAAAGAGGGCTACGCCATCATCCCCGCCGAGGTGGACGAGGCCAACATGACCGACAGCGAAATCTCCAGATGGGTGCAGCTCGACGACAATGCGCGCGACAAGAAGCGTTTCGAGAAGAAAGGCCCGCAGAAGGAGATTGAAGTTACCCAGGAGATGCGCCAGAAGCATTTCGACAACTGGGAGACGACCGACGACCACGGCATGGTGATCGAAGGCATAGCCACCGACCAGGAGGGCAACCGCTACTACAAGGTGAAGAACTCCTGGGACACCAACCAGATCTACAAGGGATACTTCTACGTGTCGGTGCCTTACTTCCTCGACAAGACCATCTCCGTCATGCTCCACAAGGACGGGGTGCCCAAGGCCATCGCCAAGAAGTTCAAGAAATAAGCGGGATGTCCCGCCGGGTCCCCTGCCGTGCGTCGGCAGGGGATCACCCGTACTCTGCCCGTGCGTCGAAGCACGGGCATTGCTTTATCCACTCGTCGGGCGTGATGCGCCCGTCGCCGTTGCGGTCGGGCGAAAGGTCGCGGTGCCCGGCCGCCGGCAGCGCGCCGCGCCTCTTCCTGATTCCGGCTATGAGCCGCGCCAGGGCCGCCTTCTGTGCCGGGGTGCGCGTGTCGGCGGCCTTGCCGCGCGCGTCCACGCCTCCCGTGTAGCATATGTGGATCGAATCCTGGTTGAAGCCGCGCGCCCCGTTGGCCACGCCCTCCTCGCCTACGGCCTCCACCACGGTTCCGTCGGCCTCGACTATGTAATGGTAGCCGGCGGCCTTCCATCCGCGTCCACCCCGGGAGACGGGCCTCGTGTGGTAGGCGATGATGTCGGCGGCACGCTGCGATGCCGGCCCCGCGCTGCAATGCACCACTATCCGGCGTATCCTTCTGCTGCTCATAACGACGGTATCTGGAGCTGGAACGGTTCCGCCCCCGCGCGGCTCTGGCGCAGACGGTTTATCTCTCCCTGAAGGCGGCCGTTCTCGTTGTGCAGGAACCTTATCTCCTGCCTGAGGACGGTTATCTCCTCGCGTTGACGCTCGTTCTCGCGCTCGAAATTCTCCCGCAGCACCGAGATGGTCCTCTCGAGCGCGGCCACCTCCGTCCCCAGCGCCTCGGCGTTGAGCTGCCGCCGGTTCTGGCGCAGCGTGGCCAGCGTGTTGGCCACCTGCACCGCTGCGCCCCCTCCGAGGAGCGCGATGATGATTTCTTTCATTTCCGGTAAATTTAGAGGCTGTTTAAAAATCATTGTTAAACGCAGAGTGGTGGATTTTTTGTT
>ERZ777011.797-NODE-797-length-43375-cov-3.740697_pt1 | contig 43375 bp, 31 predicted proteins | sample MGYA00374964_ERZ777011 | MGnify/ENA primary metagenome ERZ777011 (study PRJEB29310, sample SAMD00008975) | mouse gut metagenome | study: EMG produced TPA metagenomics assembly of the Metagenome analysis of fecal microbiota from mouse which was promoted...
GATGAACAATCAGGCAAGTCAAGGTGCCAGTTACTTAATATTCGTTGTACTAGTACAGGTTTACGCAGGGAATTTGTATAGGAGAGGATATGGGAAGGAAGACGGAGCGGATAGAAAAGAAAATGGCAAAGAAAAAGAAGTATGAAAAAACGGTTCTTTCAGGCTATGAAAACAAAGGGGTAAAAGACATAGCCAATGAAAGCTACGTGCAGACAATATTCAGGCGATTCCGCCATCATCACCTTGCCGTCGTCAGTCTGGCGGTACTGGCAGTATTGGGCGGCGCGGCGCTTTTGGCGCCTGTGATTGCCCCGTATCACCCGGACGAGATTGTGGGATCGTTCAGCGGAGCGCCCTGCAGGGAGTTCTGGCTTGGAACGGACCAGATTGGGAGGGATGTGCTCAGCAGGCTTTTATACGCCATGAGAATTTCTTTGCTGGTAGGAATTATGGCGACTTTAATTTCAACCGTAATAGGCGTGATACTTGGACTGATTGCCGGATATTTTGGTGGGGTGGCGGATATGATTATCATGCGTTTTACGGATATGGTCATGTCTTTCCCCTATATTTTGCTTGTGCTTGTCGCGGCGGCGGTTTTTAAGCCGGGACTTTGGAACATTATTTTGATCCTGGGGTTTGTGGACTGGCCGGGGATTGCAAGGCTGGTAAGAGGAAATGTGCTGAATCTGCGGGAAACGAACTTTATTAAAGGGAATATCGTGGCGGGGATGCCCCTTGGACATATTTTATTTTCCGAGATTCTGCCCAATACGGTAGCGCCCATTTTGGTGTATGCCACCTCCGTGCTGGCGCTTTCCATGCTGGACGAAGCGGCCTTAAGCTTCCTTGGACAGGGAGTTCGGCCGCCTACGGCAAGCCTTGGCAACATGCTCAATGGGGCGCAGTCGCTTACCGTGCTCACAAAGCAGCCCTGGCTCTGGATACCGCCGGGACTTTTGATTGTGCTCTTGGTTATGTCTATTAATTTTATCGGCGATGCGCTGAGGGACGCTTTGGATCCGAACAGCCGCAGGTAACCTGAGATTATAAGTCAAAAATTCCGCAGCAAGCGGATGGGCATCAAACTTGTAACGGTTCTTTGCCTCTACGACAGTCGGCAAATGGACATGCCGGCATGCCCGTTTGACGACTGCCGCGGGGTGGGGGTTGATGGAGGATAAAGACGGGAATGGAGAAGAAGATGGAGCTGGGGGAAAGATTAATCGAATATTTCAAGTGGTTTCATAAAAATCCGGAGCTGTCCTATGAAGAATATAGGACAACGGACAAAATCAGGGAAATTCTCACAAAGGCCGGAGTGGAAATTCTGCCCTGTAAGCTGGAAACAGGGCTTGTGGCCGTGGTTCGGGGAAAACAGGAGGGCCCGGTGCAAGCCCTGCGGTGCGATATAGACGCCCTTCCCATTACGGAGGAAACGGGACTGTCTTACGCCTCCTGCCAGAGCGGGAAAATGCATGCGTGCGGCCATGACTTTCATATTGTTTCCGGAATAGGCTGCGCGCTTGGTTTGCAGGAAAGAAGAGAAGAACTGGCGGGCACCGTAAAGATTATTTTTCAGCCCGGTGAAGAAAGCTCTCTGGGCGCTCTTAAAATACTGGAAACAGATGTGATGGATGACGTTGAAATGATATGGGGCATCCATGCGGATCCGACGAATGAAGTCGGTATGCTGGGTATTCGCGAGGGTTATGTATCGGCGGCAGTGGATCGTTTTGTGATTACGGTAGACGGAGTGGGCTGCCATGGGGCGCATCCCGACGACGGCGTGGATCCGATTCTGACGGCGGCGGCAATTGTACAGGCATTGCAGAGCGTGGTAACCAGAAATGTGAACGCTTTTCAGCCGGCGCTCCTTAGCGTTACCAGAATAGAAGCAGGGAATACCTGGAACGTGATTCCTGAAAAGGCGGTTATGGAGGGGACGGTCCGCACCATGAATAGAGAGGATAGGATTTTGTTTGAAAAACGCGTGAGGGAAATTGCGCAAAATACGGCGCTTGCGTACGGAGCGAAGGCTGCGGTGGAATGGATAGCGGGTTGTCCGGCCACTTATAATGATGAAGAAATGGTTCGGAAAAGCATTCGAATTGCCAATCAGTGTAATATGAAGGTGGTTCCCGAGGAGAGCTCCATGGGAGGAGATGATTTTTCTTTTCTTGAAGAAAAAATCCCGGGATGCTATATAAAGGTTGGCACGGGAAAAGGACAGGCGATTCATCAGCCCGGATTTATGGTGGATGAAGGGTCTATACTGCCAACAGTGATTTATCTCAAGGAATTATTTTTGGCAAATAAAATAAAGGAAAATGGGTAATCTTGTAACAAATATATGAGTGAAAAGAAGTTAGAATATTAGAAGTAATAGAATTGATAAACTAAGAGCTTGAGATAAGGAAAAAACAGATATTTATATAGTAAAGATATGCTTAATAGCTGCCTGTGGGATATTATGAGATGAATTTAATAGCTTATACAATTGTAAAGAATTCTAGAATAGTATATACTCAAAAAGAGCTGATATCATATATTAGGCATTTTTACAACTTTTGTATAAATCTAATTAACTTATTTAGAAAAGAAATATAAAAAAAATTGAAAAATTTGGTTGAAAAGATAGTTTATGAGAAAGATAAAAGATTATTTAGAAATTAAACTTATATTATTTTGTAGCTGCTTTTTATGTTGTTTTATTGCATTGTTGTGCTATTCTTCTGAGGCAGCAAATCATATAGTTATTAATGAAGTTTGTAGCAAAAATTTTTCGGTTATTTGTAATGAGAATGGAGACTACGCTGACTATGTAGAGTTATATAATCCGGCAATAGTACCCGTATCTTTGTCAGGTTTTTCCTTGTCGAATAGTAAAAATAATTTGAATAGATGTTTATTAGATACTGTAATTATTCCGGCTAAAGGGCATACCTTAATTTGGCTAGATGGTTCTGCTGGCAATATTGTCAGACATGCTTCATTTAAATTATCTAGCCAAGGAGGAGAAATTTATTTAAATAATCAATATGGTAGAACCATAGATTCTATAAGGGTTCCTAAATTGGAATATAATACTGTATTTGCGAGGATAAAAGATGGATGCAGAGAGTGGGGGAGACAGACACCGACTGCAGGAGAAAGTAATGACAATTCGGAGACTATTTTACTTCTTGAACTAGATATGCCTTCCTTTTCTGCTGAAAGTGGTTTTTATGAAAATGAGTTTTTATTAAAATTATCAGCTAATGAAAATGAAGATATTTTTTTTACATTAGATGGCAGTGAACCAACTCTTGAATCACAGAAATATACGGAGCCAATCATGATTTGTGATGCAAGCAAAAAAGAAAACCTTTATGCTGATAGAACCGATTTAACAGCAGATATGGAATATATACCTAATTTCAAAGTAGATAAAGGAACTGTTGTTCGAGCAATGGCATATTCGCCATCCGATGGAATAGCAAGTAAGACAGCAACAGCAATATATTTTGTGGGATTAAACTTGGAAGAATATGATAGTTATGCGGTACTATCTTTGGTGACGGATCCAGATAACCTATTTGATGAAAAAAAGGGAATTTATGGAAATGGAGAGGCACTGAAAAACTACATTGAACAGGTAGGAGTACAAAATGGTAATATACCAGAAGAATTTACAGATTCAGTTGGTAATACTTATTATAAATATATGTCAACCAATGCCTTTAAGACAGGAAGAGAGTGGGAAAGACTAGCAAATATAATTTTTTTTGATGAAAAACATACAAAGGTATTGGAACAAATGGTTGGTATTCGGATTTCTGGTCAATCTAGCAGAAACGCTGTCCAAAAATCGTTTAATTTATATGCCAGGGATATTTACGATGGGAATGAAATTATTGCATATAATTTTTTTGAAAATATGAAGTATTCTTCTGTAAAATTACGTAATGGTGGTTCAGATTATGCAAGAAGTAAAATATATGATTCTTTTTTACAGTCAGTGGTAAAGGATAGAGATGTTTCAGTACAGGATTCGAGACCGTGTGTAGTTTTTCTAAACGGAGAGTATTGGGGAATTTATAATATCCGAGAAAGATATAAAGAGGATTATTTTCAAAATCATTATGGAATTAGTGAGAATGATATATGGATGCTTGACTCGGGAAGACCTAATTTAGGCGGGGAATGGGACGCATGGAATGATTATGATGCAGTTTTAAAATTTATCTCCGAAAATGATATGGAATGTGCAGAAAATTATAAGCATGCCGGTGAATTGATTGATATACAAAGTTTGATTGATTTTTATTGCATTCAACTTTATATTGATAATAATGATGTAGGATTTGATAAAAACATTGCAATATGGCGTTCTAAGCAAAAAAGTGATGGAAAATATAAAGACGGAAGATGGAGATTTATGTTATATGATCTTGATGGTGCACTGAATAATCCAGAACATAATACTTTTGATGATTCAGCAGGCTGTGACTTAATGGGAGAGGAAATGATTAAAAGTCTTTTGAAAAATAGGGAATTTCAAGAAAGGTTTGTGGATTCATTTGAAGAAATAGCGGATAATAATTTCGACTATATGGATATACATGAAAAATTAAGGATATGGCAGAACCATTATCAGTTGCAGGCAGTTAAGAGCCATCAAAGATTTATTTCAAAGGATATTGGAAAAGAAGAATATGAGGAGTATATTTCCTATATAGATGATTTTTTTAAAATCAGACGCAATTATATTATGGAGTATTTAAAAGAAGAAATGAAAGTTTGGCGATAGATAAGAGGTTATTATGTTTATTTATAAGAAAGTAGTTCTATTAGGAATAATCTTACATGTTTTAATGTTTATTTCAGGATGTAGCCAGATATGGAATGCTTCCATAGGGGGAGAAACGTTGGAAGAATTACAACAGAGAGATTACGAAGATCTAATTCAATATGAGATAACTGATATAGATAGGAATATAAAATGTAAAGATTATGTTTTAGTGAATATTTCACAGCCAATGATGGACTATGAAAATGCAGAAGACTGTACTCTGGAATCAGAGAATATAATTATTTACCGTGGAGGAAATTATGTGGTTTATGGTAAAACAGACGAGTGTAGATTGATTGTTAATACTTATGATGATGAGATTGTACATTTATTTTTAACAGATGTGGAATGGAAAACAGAAGGCGGACCTGTAATTTATGTAGAACAAGCGGGAAAGGTGATAATTACGTTAGTAGCAGGGACGGAAAATATTATTTTTGATGATGCAGGGCACTCATCAGATATTCAAGCATGCATATTTAGTAATAGCGATCTCACAATAAATGGGAATGGAAAGCTTAGTGTATATGGATATTATCATGATGCGGTCAGATCGAAAAACAGGGTGAAAGTGATAGATGCCAATCTTTATATTAAATCACAAAATGATGGAATTAGAGGAAACGATGGAGTTATATTTGAGAATAGTACTATCCAAATTGAGAGTAAGGGCATTGGAATTAAAACAAAGAGTGAAAAAGGTTATGTAGTGATTTCAGGCGGAATTTGTAAAATCATTGCAGGGGAAAATGCGATAAGAGCAGATAATTATGTTGGGATTTATGGTTGTGATTATACATTTAGTTCCATTTACGAGGCAGTACAATGTAATGGTAAAAAGGAATTGGAAAGAAGCGTAAAGTAGGATAGATATGGCTTGTGTAAAATATAGACATGAATACAAATATATTTGTGGAGCATTGCAAAGTGCGATGCTGAAGACAAGAATGCGAGGGCTTTTGAAGCCGGATTCTCATGTGGGTGAAAATGGAGTATATAGGATTAGAAGCTTGTATTTTGACGATTTTAAGGACAGTTGTTTTTATGATAATGAAAGCGGGATAGGAGAACGAGTTAAATATAGAATAAGGATATATAATGGCAGTTCAAATCATATTATGCTCGAAAAGAAAGCAAAGTATCGTGGTATGACGATGAAAACAGCAGTGCAAATTGATGAAGACTGTTGTAAGCAATTAATGCATGGCAAAATAATCTCAATAAGAGAGTATATGCCGGATACATTAAAATTATTTCTTTATGAGATGAAAATAAAAAATATGCGGCCTAAAGTTATTGTTGAATATATTAGAACTCCTTTTGTTAACAAATTAGGCAACATTAGGATTACTTTTGATGAAGCCATTAACTCTTCTGATAATACTAACAATTTTCTTGAACAAAATATTCCTGTAAGACCGATTATGGAAAAGGGACAGGGTATTTTGGAGGTAAAATGGGATGAGTTTTTACCTAATTATATTAAGGATACTTTACAACTTGATTCTTTAAAGTGGAATAGTTTTTCGAAATATTATTTATGTAGGAAATATAATACACATGGAGGAAGCCGAATATGAATTATATTGATATATTTAAGAAGTCTTTTTTGGAAGGGTATGCATCATCTACGCTTACAGTTAAATCTGTTTTAGTATGTATGCTGATTTCTGTTCTGATTTCAGCATATATATTTGCTGTTTATCGTATATTAAACAGAAATACTTTTTATAATAAAAATTTTAATATGTCGCTTCCGGCAATTGCAATTATTACTGCAGCAATTATCCTGACTATCCAATCCAATATTGTTATTTCACTGGGGATGGTAGGAGCCTTATCAATTGTTCGATTCAGGACAGCGATTAAGGACCCAATGGATTTAGTATTTTTATTCTGGTCGATTAGTGTTGGCATTATATGTGGGGCTGGATTGGCAATAATTGCGATAATTGCATCGTTAGTCCTCACCGTGGGACTCTTAGTTATAGATAAGTTGCCAATTGCCAGGGCACCACAAATATTACTGATAAATGCAAATACCTTTGAGAGCGAAGACAATATTATAGGAATAATAAAGAAGTATTGCACACTTTATAAAGTAAAGGCGAGGAATTTAACAGAAGGCCATATAGATATGGCAGTGGAGATTCGTGTAAAAGAAGAAGGTAAACTTCTAAGGGAATTGGCAGAAATGGAAGAAGTTATTTCCGCATCGTTAGTGTCACACGATGGTGAAACGACATTTTGAATGGGGAAATTTTGGAATGCTATGTATAGCAATTAAAGGTTGCAAAGTAGTCTGAATATGCTTCCCTACGGAAAATATGAGGTATATTTAAGGTGGTGACATAAAGCTGCCAGCAGGATTACCTGCTGGCAGAAATTCTATTTCTCGCTCATTTGGTCTAAAAGCCGAATCTTAATATCATATAATTTTCTGGACAAATCCACATAAATCTGATGAGGATTTACAAATCGTTTGGTTTCATCCCAGAGGGTATCAAGCTCGCCCTGGCAGTAACTTCTGATGTCCATCACCTTAGGAGATTCATAACAGCATTTTCCATTTTGAAATACGGGTACCAGTAACTCGCGTAAGGTATATGAGCCTGCAGGCAGTTTTGTCTTTTTCCATGGTTCTAAGGGGTCGAATAAAAGCAAGGGCTCCTCTTCGTTAAAAGTCTCGCCTACAAGGCAGATGAGGTCGGCTTTTATTTTACCGGTATTTTTTTCGTAGACGCGGTAAATGGTCTTATTGCCGGGATTGGTCACTTTTTCGGTGTTTTCCGAAAGCTTGATTTTTGGAATAAAGTTTCCCTTTTCATCCATAATGGCAGCCAGTTTATAAACGCCGCCAAAAGCCGGATTATCTTTTGCGGTAATGAGGTTGGTTCCCACGCCCCATGAGGTTATGGCGGCTCCCTGAGCCTTTAAGGTTTCTATCAGGTATTCGTCCAGGTCATTGGAGGCAGAAATAACCGCGTCCGGGAAACCGGCGTCATCCAGCATTTTGCGCGCTTTCTTGGAGAGATAAGCAAGGTCTCCGCTGTCAAGTCGTATGCCGTAGTTGGTAAGAGGGACGCCTGCGCTGCGCATCTCCTGAAAGACGCGGATAGCGTTGGGAACGCCGGAATTTAAGGTATCATAGGTATCTACCAGCAAAATGCAGGCGGAAGGGTACATATCTGCGTATGTTTTAAATGCGGTGTATTCATCGGGAAAGCTCATAATCCAGCTGTGGGCATGAGTGCCTTTCACCGGGACGTCAAAAAGTTGTCCGCAGAGGACGTTGGAGGTGCCGACGCATCCGCCGATTACGGCGGCTCTGGCGCCATAAATTCCCGCATCGGGGCCCTGGGCGCGGCGAAGACCGAATTCCATTATGCCGTCTCCCTTAGCGGCATAGCAGACACGGGCGGCTTTGGTGGCAATCAAACTTTGATGGTTGATAATATTTAAGATGGCGGTTTCAACCAGCTGGGCTTCCATAATAGGCGCAATCACTTTGACCAGGGGCTCTCTGGGAAAGATGACGGTTCCTTCGGGGATGGCGTAGATATCGCCGGAAAATTGAAAGCCTGCCAGGTAATCTAAGAAATTTTTGTTGAAAATGTGCAGGCTGTCCAGATATGCAATATCCTGGGGGGAAAAATGCAGTTCTTTGATATACTGAATCAGCTGCTCTAAACCGGCCGCAATCGCGTAGCCTCCGCCGCAGGGGTTGGTTCTGTAAAAGGCGTCGAAAATGACAGTTTCATTTTGCTCCTTATGCGCAAAATAGCCCTGCATCATGGTGAGCTCGTAAAGGTCTGTTAATAAGGTGAGGTTTTGTCTGTCCATAGGGATTCTCCTTGGTTTTTATATGACTATACACTTAAATCAGGCGGGTGGCAAGAATGACAGAGCAAATTTTAAAAAATATTCCGGAGGTTATTTTTGAGGATTATGCTTGACATGTGAAATGGCGGTGGATATGCTTAAAAACAGTATAATTAAGAATCGCAACAGTTTAACCAAAGATTAGCCGCCGGGATTGGTAAAAGAGGAAAAGAGATGCTTGATAAAAAAGAGATTAAAAGGCTTACAAACAGCGTTACCTATAACAGGGGTCAGGAGCTTTTTTATAACGACTGCGTTGAGACATTTGAAGTGGATGAGCAGGATGCAAACGAGATTAGAATCAGAGCCATGGTACAGGGCAGCGGACGAAAGAGTTACCAGGTGGAAGTTACCTATGACAGGATATTAGACGAGCTGGAGGACTGTTATTGCGAGTGTCCGGCTTTTTACAGTTATGAGGGTATTTGCAAGCATTGCGTGGCAGTGCTTTTGGAAGCGGAGCATTATCAGTTCAGGCAGCAGACAATTCAGGACTTTTTGGAGACGCAGTTTCAGAAAGCCGGTAAAAGATCTTTGAAGGATTATATGGATTTGAATGAGGCGTTCGGCAAAAGCCCGGCTGTGCGCAGGCCCAAACAAACCACTCCGGCCATGAAGGAATTGCTGCAAAGGCAGGCCGCCAGGGCGACTATGGCTCTTTTGCCCCAAAAGGATTATGGGAAGGTGGAGTTAGAGCCTTATTTTGAGTGCGGTAGAAATGCGCTTACCGTAGAGTTTAAGCTGGGTGCGGATACAAAATATGTGATGAAGGATGTTTTTGAGTTTGTGAGACATGTGGAATCGGAGGCGGAGTATTCTTACGGAAAGAAGCTGAAATTTTTCCATACGTTGAATGCGTTTGAACCGGGGTCGCGGGAGCTGGTGCAATTTTTATTAAGATGGGTGCGGGAAAACGGGGGGAGGTATGTACAGTACAACTATGGTTACTATAACTCGTCTTATAGTAAATTGCGGAAAATTCCTTTAAGCGGCGCAGATTTTGAGGAGCTTTTGGAATATCTAAAGGAACGGGATATCACCATGAATGTGAACATGACGGGAGAGCGTTCGTGGAGGCTGACAGAGAACAGGCTTATCAGAAATATGTGGATAAAGGGAGAGAAGGACGGCATTGAAGTAAGGACGGAGGCGCAGCTGTTTGGATATTTCTGCTCTCATTACGTAGTCATGTTTAAGGAGGGACTGATATACAGGGAAAAAAAGGAGGATTTGGCGCAGATACAGGATTTTATATCCTGCATGGCGCAGATGCCGGACAGAAAGCTTTATATTGCGAAAGAGGACGTCCCCGTTTTTTGCAGGGAGTTGCTTCCCGCCCTTGAGGCGCATTATCAATGTGAAAAGGAAAGCTTTGACCCGTCGGCCTACGGGGTTGTGCCCGCCGTATTTGAGATTTATCTGGATGCGCCTCAGAAGGATTTTATTACCTGTAAGGTTTATGCGCTTTATGGGGAAAGAAAATATGAGGTCTACCAAAAGGAGGGAGAAAAGGGCGGAAGGGATATCGTCAGGGAAACGCTTGTGGGAAATGTGGTTGCCTCCTATTGCAATGCCTTTGATGAGAGAGAACATGCTATGGTCCTTTCCGGGGACGAGGATAAAATCTACGAGCTTTTAGTGTATGGCATTCCCAGATTTCAGGAGCTGGGGGAAGTATATGTCTCGGACGCGCTAAAAAGGATTCACGTGGTACAGCACAGTAAGGTGGAGGTAGGCGTTTCGCTTTCCGGAGACTTGCTGGAGCTTACCTTGAACGCCGGGGATATGTCCAGGGAAGAACTGATAGAAATCCTGTCAAAATACGACCGGAAGAAAAAGTATTTCCGTCTGAAAAACGGAAGTTTTATCAATGTGGAGGACGAAGGAATGCAAACTCTTCTGGATCTTAAGGAGGATTTGCATTTGACGGAAAGTGAGCTAAAAAAGGAAAAAATGAATGTGCCTAAATACAGGGCCATGTATTTAGACGGCGAGCTTCGCGAGAAGCAAAACCTCCTTGCCATAAGAAGCAGAACCTTTAAGGAACTGGTCAGGAACATGAAGACCATAGAGGACAACGATTTTGAGATTCCCGCCAGCATGGAATCTATTTTGCGGGAGTATCAGAAAACCGGGTTTTTATGGTTGAAAACGCTCAGGCATAATGGGTTTGGAGGGATTTTGGCGGATGATATGGGACTTGGGAAAACCCTTCAGGTCATTGCCTTTTTATTGTCGGAATTTTTGGATGCAAAAGCCCGGGATAACAGGAGATGTTTAATTGTAACGCCCGCGTCGCTGGTATTTAACTGGAGCAGCGAATTTAACCGGTTTGCCCCAAGCCTTCCCGTCAAGATGGTGACAGGAACGGCGGCCGAGCGGAAGGAAATCATAGACTCGTCCCAGACAAGGGATATCCTGATTACCTCCTATGAGCTTTTAAAAAGAGATTTGCCCCGGTATAAGGAGGTTCCCTTTTTCTGCCAGATTATTGACGAGGCTCAGTATATCAAAAATCACAATACCCAGGCGGCAAAGGCGGTAAAGGAAATCGAGGCGGGATGCCGTTTTGCGCTGACCGGAACGCCTATAGAAAATAAACTAAGTGAATTATGGAGTATTTTTGATTATCTGATGCCGGGCTTTTTGTATGGCTATCAGCGTTTCAGAGACGAAATCGAAGTGCCCGTCCTGCAAAACAAAAGTGAACAGGCGATGGGAAGGCTTCGGAAGATGGTAAGACCCTTTATTTTAAGAAGATTGAAAAAGGATGTTCTCACAGACTTGCCTGATAAACTGGAGGAATGTGTATATGGCCATATGGAGGGAGAGCAGTGGAAGCTTTACTGCGCCCACGTTCAGAGAATTAAAATGCTGGTGGACAAGCAGTCGGACGAAGAATTTAAAAGTGCTAAAATTCAGATTTTGTCGGAGCTGTTAAAGCTCAGACAGCTGTGCTGCGACCCGTCGCTGGTGTATGAAAATTATGGAAGTTCCTCCCAGAAGGCCGTGATGTGTCTGGATTTGATTAAAAACGCAGTGAGCGGAGGGCATAAAGTGCTTCTCTTTTCCCAGTTTACCTCTATGCTGGAAAATTTGCAGAAAGAGCTTGAGAAGGAAAATCTTTCTTATTATACGTTGACAGGCGCGACGCCAAAGGAAAAGAGGATGAAATTGGTTGAAAGCTTTAATCAGGATGAAACCAATGTGTTCTGTATTTCCCTGAAAGCAGGGGGTACGGGTCTTAATCTGACGGCGGCGGATATTGTCATCCATTATGACCCGTGGTGGAATCTGGCAGTACAGAATCAGGCGACGGACAGGGCCCACAGGATTGGACAGAAAAATGTGGTGAATGTTTACAAGTTGATTATGAAGGATACCATAGAAGAAAATATTGTAAAGCTTCAGGAGCGGAAAAGAGAACTGGCGGAGCAGGTGCTTTCAGGGGAAGATCTGGGAAGCGGAAGCTTTACCAGAGAAGAACTGCTGGAATTATTAAAGATGTAGCCGCTTTTCTTATGAACAGGCCCGCATACGGAAATTTGCTGCCCTGGCAACAAATTTCCGTATGCGGGCCGCGCGGCGAGCAGGGAGAAAATTTTCCCTGCCTGGTTGCACACAGGCGTCCGAAGGAAATATGTTAGCAAGCAGACGGACGGCCCGGCACAAAGCGCCTGCAGCCTGTGTCACGCATCCGGCGGAAGAAATTTAAGTAGCATCAAAAATAGTCGGAAAAATAAGGCTTTTCTACCGGTATCAACCGTTCTAACCAGGTTAGCATGTAATATTCGGTGTTGATTTTTTCATGCTCATAGAGATAGGAAGGGCGTTTATATCCCATGAGCATGGCGGTTAAGGTGTTTACGTCAAGTTCAACCACATTAATAGACTGGTTGTCCGCCACCTGTTCGCATACGGTCTCGCCATCGTGCCAGGAAACCATGTAATCGCCCTCATTCCATGGAGCCATTTCATCATGCACTTTAAAATGAAGCTTCAGATCTTCCGGCTGAATCTGGTAAGGATAGTATTCTAAAAAGTCCCGCACATTTACAATCCTTGCCATAATATAAGGGGAAATGGTTTCCGTGATTTCACTGTCCTCAAACAGATAAGCCATAGGCTCGCCGGAGTAATTGTCCCCCTGAACCTGCTCAATCATGGAAAAGTGGGCGCTGATATAGTTCCACAGTCCGTAGTTCGCCTCTATGTTTAAGTACACCATCTCTTTTATATGGAAAATGTCGTTTGCAATGTAGTAAACCACGTAGCCTAAGGGCTTATGCTCCTTATTATAATATACGGCGGCAATCATGTCGTCATTATCCCAGCGCCAGTATTCCTCCCAGGATAAATTGTCCCGAATCAGGCAGCCATGGCGCTGCAGGGCAAAATAAGAATGTACATTGTGATAGTCTTCCGAATCGAGACTGACACGCTCCACCATTCCGCCCACAGGCCGCGCTTTTGGAAGCTGGGTATCTTTTACCGTGAAGGTCAGCTTGTCAGAGACGATTTCCCATCCCATTTTTCTGTAAAAGGGAATGGAGTAGGGATAGAGGAAGGAAATCGGCATTTCCTGTTCATGAATGTAGTTGAGAGCATGCCTCATGAGGGAATGGATTAGTCCTTTTCCGGTATATTCGGGATAGGTGGCAACGCCGGTGATGCCTCCCATATCCATGATTTCATCATGAATATTTATTTTCATGGAATAGACAACGATCATGGAGGCCAGCTTTTCGCCGTAAAACCAGCCTATTACGTAAGCCTCTTCCAGAATGGGGCGTTTCGCGTATTTGATTTCCTCCTGCTGCCATCCGGTTTGGAATAAATCGTAAGTTGTTACCTGAAATGCGTATTGGAGCAGGGCGTTGAATTGTTCCAAATCACTTTTGTCAAGCTCCCGCATTTTAAAATTGCCGTTGATTTCAAGATAAGTGTGTTTTTCTTTTTTGTCTTTCATATAGATATTGTTTTCCTTTCCATTTTCATACCCCCGCATACCGCAGGTATAGCTTGCGGCACTGCCACCAATAGAAAGTTTGGAAGTTTACTTCCAAACTTATTTTACATCACAAAAAAGCATGCGTCCATGGGTTTTTGAAAAGTTCTTTTTTACAGGCTGCCCTACGGCGTGCGCCCAAAAGAACGGCTGAAAGAACTTGAAAAAATTCCCGTTATCTTATATAATTTTTATAGATTCTTTTTGGATAAGGATACTATAAAGCAAAGGAGACTTTATTATGAGATTAGTTACCCGCTCCGATTTCGATGGACTGGCATGCGGCACCCTGCTTAAGGAAATCGGTCTGATTGACAGTTGGAAATTTGCGCACCCAAAGGATTTGCAGGATGGGCTTGTGGAAATTTCGGAAAACGACGTACTCGCCAACGTGCCTTTCGTGGAAGGGTGCGGGCTTTGGTTCGACCACCATTCCAGCGAGCATGAACGCAACGAACTTGCCGGAAAATATAAAGGCGAAAGCCGCATTACCCCCTCCTGTGCGCGTATTATCTATGAATATTACGGCGGAAAGGAGCGGTTCTCTCATTTCGACGAAATGATGGAAGCAGTGGATAAAGTAGATTCCGGTAATTTGACGATTGATGAGATCCAAAACCCCTCCGGATGGATTCTGATAGGCTTTCTGATGGATCCCAGGACAGGTCTTGGAAGATGGCGCAACTTTAGGATTTCCAATTATCAGCTGATGGAAGAACTGATGGAATACTGCAGAACCATGGATACGGAGGAAATCCTTGCCCTTCCGGATGTACAGGAGCGTATCGCCGTCTATCGGGAGCAGGACGCCAAATTTAAAGAAATGGTACGTGCTCACACCCGCGTGGAAAAAGACGTCATTATTTCCGACCTGCGCGGCGTTGACCCGATCTACTCCGGTAACCGTTTCCTGATTTACAGCATGTATCCCGAACAGAACATCTCGGTATGGATCGTAAACGGCAAAGGCGGTCATGGCTGTTCGGCGGCGGTGGGCTACAGCGTTTTGAACAGGACATCCAACATCAATGTAGGCAGCTTGATGCTCAAGTACGGCGGCGGCGGTCATAAAGCTGTCGGTACCTGCCAGTTTAGTGATGAGAATATGGATGAAAAATTACCGCGGCTCATCGATGAGATTGTAAATTATAAAGAAGACTGATACATATCTTCTCTTCTGGCACAGATACGCAAATGTTGATTGTGTCTGCTGTTTGTTTTAGGACAAAATAAGGCGTTTATCCCTATAAATCAGGGAAAGCGCCTTATTTATGTACAGGCCCGTGCAGAGGAAGTATGCCGCTAGAGCGGCGCGCGGGCCGCGCGGCGAGTAGGGAGAAAATCTTCCCTACTCGATTTTTGTATCGGACGTGACATCCAAACATGGCGTTTTATAAGAGAACCTTCCTGAATTTTTATTCGTGTGGAAGCTTCGTTTGGGCTGCTCTATGAAAAGTAACTTGAAAAACGAATTTATCAGGGGCAAGGGGTTGACAAAGCATGGGAAAATGTTGTACTTTTGAAAAAGTAAAGGCAATGACGAAGACAGTAGCTTTTTTGGAAGATTGCAGAGAGCCGGGGATGGTGGGAGCCGGTATCGGTAGAAAAATGGCGAAAATCACTTCTGAGCCGCGGACTGAAAGCCATTGGCAAGTAGGTTTTGCCGGAATCCTCCGTTATGGGAAAGCATATTAAACCGTAGTGCAACCGGTGCGTATGGGTAAACAGGTGGTTAAGGTGGAAAATATATCCCCGTCCTTTTTACGGACGGGGATTTTTGGACTAAGGTAATCTGCCACTAAGGCGGCGCACGGGCCGCGCGGCGGGCAGGGAGAATACCTTCCTTGCCTGATGAATGAAGAAGAAAGGGAGAAAGCTATGTATCAAAAAGTATCTACAGACCTTAATTTTGTAGAACGCGAAAAGAAAATCGAGAAATTTTGGAAAGAAAACGATATCTTTAAGAAGAGTATGGAGAACAGGAAGGGATGTCCTACGTACACATTTTATGACGGCCCTCCTACGGCCAACGGCACGCCCCATATTGGCCATGTGCTGACCCGTGTAATTAAGGATATGATTCCCAGATACCGCACCATGAAGGGAAATATGGTTCCCAGAAAAGCAGGATGGGATACCCATGGGCTTCCGGTGGAGCTGGAGGTGGAAAAGCTGCTTGGGTTAGACGGCAAGGAACAGATTGAAGAATATGGCCTTGATCCTTTTATCAGGAAATGTAAGGAAAGCGTATGGAAATATAAAGGCATGTGGGAGGATTTTTCCGGTACGGTCGGTTTTTGGGCGGATATGGACGACCCTTATGTGACTTACCATGACGATTTTATCGAGTCCGAGTGGTGGGCCCTTAAACAGATCTGGGAAAAGGGGCTGCTTTACAAAGGCTTTAAGATTGTGCCCTACTGTCCAAGATGTGGAACGCCGCTCTCATCCCACGAGGTGGCCCAAGGATACAAGGCGGTAAAGGAGCGGTCGGCGGTAGTCCGTTTTAAGGTAGTGGGCGAGGACGCTTATTTCCTGGCATGGACCACCACGCCATGGACGCTGCCCTCTAACGTGGCTCTTTGCGTGAACCCGGAGGAAATCTATGTAAAGGTTAAGGCCGCGGACGGCTACACCTATTATATGGCGCAGGCGCTCCTTGACAATGTGTTAGGAAAGCTTGCCGGGGAAGGCGAGAGCGCATATGAGGTATTGGAAACCTACACGGGAAAGGATTTGGAATATAAAGAATATGAGCCTTTGTTTGCCTGTGCGGGGGAAGCGGCGGCAAAGCAGAACAAAAAGGGACATTTTGTAACCTGCGATGATTATGTTACCATGACGGACGGTACGGGTATTGTCCATATAGCGCCGGCGTTTGGCGAGGACGACGCGCAGGTAGGGCGTAAGTACGACCTACCCTTCGTGCAGTTTGTTGACAGTAAGGGTAATATGACCCAGGAAACTGCCTATGCGGGCAAGTTTGTGAAGGATGCGGACCCTGCTATTTTGGTGGATTTGGACAAAGAGGGTAAATTGTTTGACGCGCCTAAGTTTGAGCATGATTATCCTTTCTGCTGGAGATGCGATACTCCGCTGATCTATTATGCAAGGGAATCCTGGTTTATCAAGATGACGGCGGTGCGGGACGATCTGGTTCGCAATAACAAGACGGTAAACTGGATCCCGGAATCCATTGGCGAGGGGCGCTTTGGAAACTGGCTGGAAAATATACAGGACTGGGGGGTTTCCCGTAACCGCTATTGGGGTACGCCTTTGAATGTCTGGGAATGCGAGGGCTGCGGGTATCAGGATGCCATCGGTTCAAGAGAAGAACTGGAGAAATTAAGCGGCAATCCGGCGGCAAAGACGGTGGAGCTGCACAGGCCGTACATTGACGAGATTACCTGTACCTGTCCTAAGTGCGGAAAGACCATGAAGCGTGTGCCGGAGGTAATCGACTGTTGGTTTGATTCGGGCGCTATGCCCTTTGCACAGCATCATTATCCCTTTGAGAATAAGGAACTGTTTGAGTCTCAGTTCCCCGCCCAGTTTATTTCCGAGGCAGTGGATCAGACCCGGGGCTGGTTTTATTCCCTGATGGCGGAGTCTACGTTGCTGTTTAACAAATCTCCTTATGAAAACGTAATTGTTTTGGGCCATGTTCAGGATGAAAACGGGCAAAAAATGAGCAAGTCCAAAGGAAATTCGGTTGATCCCTTTGAGGCCCTTGCGGCTTATGGGGCGGATGCAATACGGTGGTATTTTTATATCAATTCGGCGCCTTGGCTTCCCAACAGGTTCCATGGGAAAGCGGTCATGGAAGGGCAGCGCAAATTTTTAGGCACCCTTTGGAATACCTATGCATTTTTTATCCTTTATGCCAATATTGACGACTTTGACGCGACGAAATATACCCTGGAATATGAGAAGCTTCCGGTTATGGATAAATGGCTTTTGTCCAAATTAAATACGGCAATCAGGGAAACGGACGAACATCTGGACAATTACAGGATTCCGGAGGCGGCAAGGGTTCTGGATAATTTTGTGGATGAGATGAGCAACTGGTATGTGCGCCGCTGCCGCGAGCGTTTCTGGGCAAAGGGGATGGAGCAGGATAAGGTCAACGCTTACATGACCCTTTACACGGCGCTGGTAGAGATTTGCAAGTGCGCGGCGCCTCTGATTCCTTTTATGACGGAGGAAATTTATCAGAATCTCGTAAGAACCAACGACAAAAATGCCCCTGAAAGTATCCATTTGTGTGATTATCCGAAAGCAAACGCGGCTATGATAGATAAGAAGCTGGAAGAAAATATGGAGGAAGCGCTTCACATTGTGGTAATGGGACGCGCCGCCCGCAACGCGGCAAGTATAAAAAACCGCCAGCCGATTGGAATGATGTATGTGAAGGCGGCCCATACCCTTGATTCCTATTTTACGGATATTGTGAAGGATGAATTGAATGTCAAAGAAGTGGCGTTCAGGGAGGACGTCAGCGATTTGACAAGCTATAGCTTCAAGCCTCAGTTAAAGACGGTGGGGCCTAAGTATGGGAAACAGCTTGGGGGTATCAGGGAATACCTGTCCAATGTGGACGGCACCCAGGCTATGAAAGACCTTAAGGCAAATGGCGTTCTTAAGTTTGAGGTAAGCGGAGTGGAAATTTCTCTCGGAGAGGAGGATCTGCTGATTGATGTGGCGCAGAAGGCGGGCCTTGTGACAGAGGCGGATAATTATGTGACAGTTGTGCTCGACACTAACCTTTCGCCGGAGCTTATTGAGGAAGGCTTTGTGTACGAGGTTATCAGTAAAATTCAGACCATGCGTAAAGACGCGGGCTTTGAGGTGATGGATCACATTAAAGTGGCAATCAATGGGAACGCAAAGATTGCAGGGATTGTGAACGCCAATAAAGAGGCCATCTGTGAAAAAGTGCTGGCCGAGGATATCCTTGAGGATGCGGATCTGGTTTCTCTGAAAGAGTGGAATGTGAACGGGGAAAAAGTCACGATTGGAGTGGAAATCATACGTTGAGAGCCGGAGCCTTAAGAGGACTGGGAAAGTAACTATTCAGCCAGGTCTGCGCATTTACTGCGCAGACCGTGAGAAAGCGTATATTATGCCAAGAGTGAATCCGGCCCTTCGTCGAAGACGAACTTCCAATGGCCGGATTCAGTAACTATGAAGCCGAAGGCTGAATAGTTACTTGGAAAATTTCGAAAAAAATGGTAAAACTTGAGATTTGGCGGTATTTGTAGTATAATGATGGAGATATTTTTGTTTGGCATAAGACAGTTCGCCGAGCGCGCTGGCTGTTGTTTTTCAACATTGACTGAATCAGGATAAAGTGGAGGAGAGAAAGATGATGAAAAAAAAGGGTGCAACGACACCAAATACTTTTGACAAGGAATTGTTTAAAAGAAGCGTACTCTATAATGTAAAGACCCTGTATAGAAAAACTCTGGAGGAAGCTACTCAGCAGCAGATTTTTCAGGCTGTGGGCTATGCAATTAAGGATGTGGTAATTGACAACTGGTTGATTACCCATAAGGAATATGATAAGCAGGATCCCAAGACAGTGTACTATCTGTCTATGGAATTTTTGATGGGACGTGCCCTCGGCAATAACATTATCAATCTGCAGGCTTATAAGCCGGTGAAAGAGGCTCTTGACGAACTGGGGCTTGACCTGAATGTTATTGAGGATCAGGAGCCGGATCCGGCCCTTGGCAACGGAGGCCTGGGACGTCTTGCTTCCTGTTTCCTGGATTCCCTTTCTACTTTGGGATATGCGGCTTACGGCTGCGGTATCCGGTACCGCTATGGTATGTTTAAGCAGGAAATCAGGGACGGTTATCAGATAGAAGTGCCGGATAACTGGCTGGTGGATGGAAATCCTTTTGAGCTCAGGAGACCTGAGTATGCCAAAGAGGTTAAATTTGGCGGTTATGTAAACGTGCGTATTGACGAAAATGGGAGAAGTAATTTTGTACAGGAAGGCTACCAGAGCGTAAGGGCAATTCCTTATGATCTTCCGATTGTGGGCTATGGCAACGGTATTGTAAATACGCTTCGTATCTGGGATGCGGAGGCAATTGAGTGCTTCCAGCTGGATTCCTTTGACAAGGGAGATTATCAAAAGGCGGTGGAACAGGCAAATCTGGCAAAGAATATTGTTGAAGTGCTTTACCCCAACGATAATCACTATGCAGGCAAGGAGCTGCGTTTGAAACAGCAGTACTTCTTTATCTCCGCTTCCGTGCAGGAGGCGATTGCCAAATACATGAGGAAACACGATGATGTAAGAAAGTTCTATGAGAAAGTTACCTTCCAGCTCAACGATACCCATCCTACCGTGGCGGTGGCGGAGCTTATGAGAATTCTCATGGATGAATACTATCTTACATGGGATGAAGCATGGAACGTTACCACGAAAACATGTGCATATACCAATCATACGATTATGGCGGAAGCTTTGGAGAAATGGCCTATTGAGTTGTTCTCAAGGCTGCTTCCCAGAATTTATCAGATCATTGAAGAAATTAACCGGAGATTTATCATTAAAATACAGGAAATGTATCCCGGAAATCAGGAAAAGATTCGTAAGATGGCAATCATTTATGACGGACAGGTTAAGATGGCCCATCTTGCAATTGCGGCAGGCTTTTCCGTAAACGGTGTGGCAAGGCTTCACACGGAAATCTTAAAGAAACAGGAGCTCAGGGATTTCTATGAGATGATGCCTGAAAAATTCAACAATAAGACCAACGGTATTACCCAGAGACGTTTCCTGCTTCACGGAAATCCGCTTCTGGCAGACTGGGTAACCGCCCATGTGGGAAGCGACTGGATTACCGACCTTCCCAAGATCAGCAAGCTGAAAATTTATGCGGATGATGAAAAGTGCCAGCAGGAGTTTATGAATATTAAGTATCAGAATAAGGTACGTCTGGCGCAGTATATTTTGGATCATAACGGCATCGAGGTGGATCCCCGTTCTATCTTTGACGTGCAGGTTAAGAGATTGCATGAATATAAGCGCCAATTGCTCAATATTCTGCATGTTATGTATCTGTACAACCAGCTTAAGGATAATCCGGAGATGGAATTCTTCCCGAGAACCTTTATCTTTGGCGCCAAAGCGGCAGCAGGTTACTACAATGCCAAGATGACCATTAAGCTGATCAACTCCGTGGCGGATGTGGTAAACAACGATCCGGCAATCAACGGAAGAATCAAAGTAGTATTTATTGAAAACTACAGGGTATCCAATGCGGAGCTTATTTTTGCGGCGGCGGATGTGTCAGAACAGATTTCCACGGCAAGTAAAGAAGCTTCCGGCACCGGGAATATGAAATTTATGTTAAACGGCGCTCTGACCATCGGAACCATGGATGGCGCAAACGTGGAAATTGTGGAGGAAGTAGGCGAAGAAAATGCCTTTATCTTCGGACTTTCCTCAGACGAGGTTATCAATTACGAAAACAACGGAGGGTATGAACCTACGGAAATTTTCAACAATGACCCTGATGTAAGGAAAGTTTTGATGCAGTTAATTAACGGTACTTTTGCACCTAATGATCCTGACAGGTTCAGAACCCTATATAACTCTCTTCTCAATACCAAAAGCACAAACAAGGCGGATATGTATTTTATCTTGAAAGACTTTAAAGCTTATGCGGAAGCTCAGAGAAAGGTAGAGAAGGCGTATCGTGATGAAAAAGGATGGGCAAGAAGCGCTATTTTGAATGTTGCCTGCAGTGGTAAATTCACTTCCGACAGAACCATTCAGGAATATGTGGATGAACTGTGGCATTTGGATAAAGTGGTATTGCCCAAGAAAGCAGTTGAGAAATCACTTTAATTTCCGCGAGCAACGAGCCAAGTGGCTGCCTAAAGCCAACCGTTGGTTGGCTTAGACATTTGGCGACTGCCGCGAGGGTTCATACCCCGTTGCTTGCAGCGGGGTTGTTGGCTTCCGTAAGCAGCAAGCCCGATAAATGTGCTGGCGGTCTTAGGACGGAAATGTAACAATACGGATATTTTGCTGATGGCAATGTTTGTTGCATATAGCAGAATTGTGCGTGTGGAAGAATTGGCATGCGGTAGAGAAATCTGCCGCATGTTGTTGGTTTAAGGCTTTTATACAGTAATAAACTTCTAAACTTTCTATTGGTGCAATGCCGCAAGTAAAGCTTGCAGTATGCGGAGGGTATGGGAATGGGAGAACAATTTTCACGGACGGAATTGCTTTTTGGCGCTAAGGCGATGGAAAAGCTTGCATGTGCAAGAGTGGCGGTCTTCGGCCTTGGGGGCGTGGGGAGCTATACATTAGAGGCATTGGTGCGAAGCGGCGTAGGGGTTATTGATATTGTGGATGACGACAGGGTGTGTCTGTCTAACTTAAACAGACAGTTGATTGCCACAATAAGCACCATAGGGCAGTATAAAGTGGATGCAGCCTGCCAGCGTATGAAGGAGATTAACCCGGAAGTGGTTATTAACAAATATAAAACTTTTTACCTTCCGGAGACGGCTTTACAGTTTGACTTTACACAGTATGATTATGTTGTGGACGCTATAGATACGGTTGCCGGAAAACTGGAGCTTGCCCTGCAGGCGAAGAAGGCGGGAACGCCTATTATCAGTTCTATGGGGGCGGGGAATAAAGTGGATCCGACCGCCTTTGAAGTGACAGATATTTATAAGACAAGTGTGTGCCCTTTAGCGAAGGTGATGAGGCGAGAGTTGAAAAAGAGGGGGATAGACAGCTTAAAGGTGGTTTATTCCAGGGAACCGGCTCTTACGCCAACGGGAGATATGGCTGTGAATAATTGTGAAGATGAGAATGCCTGTGAACAGGGCGGAAGGAGTATAAAACGTCGGCAGATACCTGGGAGTAATGCCTTTGTTCCTTCTGTGGCAGGGCTTATTATGGCGGGTGAAGTTATTAAGGACTTAATAGAATTTAAAAAAATATAAGATATATAACTTCTTATTTGGGATTAATAATCATTTTCTATGCAATAATATGTCTTTATTCATATATGAGAAGCAGTTGACAAAAAATTTCTTATAGAATTGGTTTTTAAAATAGGGACTTTTAGGTCGAGTAGACTTGCCCCTCACGGGGCAAGTCTACTCGACTATAAAATTACTTATGAGATGTGCGGACTGGCATATCTTTAAGCGTATGATTCTATCCATAATATTCCACACATTTACAAAAAGTCTCATCTTTTCATAGATAAGATCAAATTGCCTGTTTCAATAATGTATCCTGCTATATTTTCAAATATTATGTTGCACGGTTTCACATCCTCTCACATCCCAAACTCGGCGCACAGCTTATCAAAACGTGCCTGTTCCTTTTCTTTTACAGGTTTCGATAAATCGTTCATGCAGTGGTGGATTACATCCGCATCTTTCAAAACTTCATCCATTGGACTATCTATTGTAAGCTTGTCATCGTGATGGTATATCACAGAGCAGATGATATTCGTCTCGGCCTCGTCCGTCAGCTTCAGTTCTCTGAGAATATTCCCTGCAAGCTCCGCCCCCTTGTGTGCGTGGTCATCATAAGAACCGGTCTTATATGCATGCAGATCATGGAGCATTGCCGCCATTGAGGAAAGCTCCGGATCAAGCCCACGTTTCTTTGCAATCATTGTAGCTGCTAAAGATACGCCGTAAAGGTGTGCGATTGCGCTGTTTTGTCTGTCAATATCTTCCATCTTATTTAATTCGTGCTCCACATATTTCCGAAGTTCCTTTAATCTTCCCATCTGTTATTCCTCCGTCTTTTTGTCAATCAGTCTGATGGCAGTTCCCTGTATTTCTCTATCCTGCACCAATGTTTTCTTTTTCCTGCCGCGGCTTCTCTGTCGTAGCTGATTCCCACCAACAGGATATCACTTCCATAACTTTTAAATGCCGCCGGATACCGTCTGTCCCTGATTTGCTCCAGGGCGCTTTCTCCCGACTGGCTCCACTTCAATTCAACGATTAGTACCGGCAGCACGGAATCCCTCTTTGGCAGATACACAATATCCGCATACCCAGCCCCTGCCGGCAGCTCCTCAAACATGATATATTCATCTCCATAACTGAAGTAGGCCCGTTTAATCACGCTGCGCAGCGCCTGTTCATTGTTGTAATACAGCGGGGATTCTTCCTCATGAATCTTTTCTATCTGTCTGGCTACCGCTTCTTCGTTTTGATGCACGGTATCCATGATGAGCTGTTCGCTTTCCCGCACTCGCCGAATGGTTTCATCCCGCTTTACCTGTCGTATTGCCCTTGCAAATTCCAGACGAATTTCTTCATTGGGAATATGTACGTTCTGTGTTTCTTCATCATAGACCAGATATCCCAGGTGGATCAGCAGAGTCAGCACATCGTTCCTGTCCCGAAAAGTCACCAAATCATTGGCAAACCCTTTTGTATCCACTTTTGTTTCTGCTCCGCCAATCAGCCCCGCTACCGTCCTGCTAAGTCCGTCAAAATCAAGGCTGATATATCCCATAAGGCTCTCCGCGGCAGACGTCTGTGTCCAGTAGGAATCAAAATCGTCATTGTGGATTGCTTTCATAACCGAATTGGGATTATAAACGGCCGCCAGATCCCGGAAAGAGTATCCATCGTACCACAGTTTCATTTTCTTAAAGTCACATCCATAGTCACGGCACAGCTTGCTGACTTCCTCTTCCGTGAACCCTACATATTCCGCAAACTGCCTAGGCTTGAGCATGGAATACTCCTGAAAATCTGATATTGCTGACTGGGAACCATCTTTTTTAATGGGCAGAATACCGGTCATGTACGCCGCCGCGAATATTTTACTCGTCATCCCGCTGTTCTTAAACAAAGCGCGTAGAAACTCCAGATATTTTCTCTGTAGGTCAGGGCAGTCCTTTGCCTCTCTGATTGGCGCATCCCACTCATCGATAATCATAATAAATTTATTACCCGCGGCCGCCGTTGCATTGGCTAACGTCGCCGTAAATCCTTCGGCTGCCTTAAGCTCCGGATACTGCTCCTTAAGCTCCTGCGTCACATTCCTTTGGATATATGGTATGATATCCTCAATGGATGTTTCTCCAATTACTCCTGTCATATCCAGATATATCACGTCGTATCGGTTTAGATAATCCCGAAACTGTGCATCACCGGCAATCTCCAAACCATCAAAAAGCCCGGCTGAGTCACATGTCTTGTCATAATAGGCGCACAACATCTGGGCCGCAAATGATTTCCCGAAACGGCGGGGCCTGCTGACACAGGTCATTCGCCTCGGTGTGTCAATCGTCTGATTGATCAGTCCAATCAGGCCTGACTTGTCAACATAAATATCATTCCGTATTCCGGCAAACCCGCTGTTGCCGGGATTTAAATAATTTCCCATCGCGCCCCCATAAACTTCTATAATCAATTCTTGTATTCATTATACCCTCAACAGGCACTCTTACACAATCACATATTTTAAAAGGAGCCTTTAGAAGTTTTGCAATTTTCAAATTTGTAATTTCAAAGACTTTACTCTATAATAAAAAATAAAGAGTAAAAATATGGCAGGCGCAGAATTAGAATGAGACGGGTTAGTAAAAGGCAAAGGAAATAGTAAGCGGTATCCGGATGGAGATAATGAATGGGAATAAGCATCAGAAATGTGTAAAAATTCCGGAAGAAAGAGAAGGTAACAGTTTGGTAAAAAGCAGCAGGGGAAAGAAGCTCCCAATTGGAATAGAAAACTTTGAAAAAATTCGTACCGAAAACTTTTATTATATTGATAAATCAATGATAATTAAAGAACTGTTGGATAATTGGGGAGAGGTAAATCTGTTTACCCGTCCCAGGCGTTTCGGAAAAACTTTGAATATGAGCATGCTGAAGGCTTTTTTTGAGATTGGCTGCCGGAGAGAGCTTTTTAAGGGGTTGAAAATTGAGAATGAAAGAGAAATCTGTCAAAAATATATGGGGCAATTTCCTGTGATATCGATAACCTTAAAAGGGGTAAAAGGCGAGGATTATTTCACCGCCCGTTCAATGATGGCATCCGTGATTGGGATGGAGGCTATGAGGTTTCAGTTTTTAAGAGAAAGCGAGAAGCTGACGGAGTGGGAAAAAAAGTTGTATGGTCAGCTGACTGTTGTAGATGAAACCAATCAGGAAGGTTTTTTGATGCCGGACGCTGTTTTAATGGAAAGCTTAAAAACACTTTCCGTATTGCTGCAAAAGCACTATGGGAAAAGGGTTCTTTTGTTGATTGACGAGGATGATGTACCGCTGGCCAAAGCAAATGAAAGAGGTTATTATGAACGAATGGTTATGCTGATGCGTAATCTGTTTGAACAGGCTCTTAAAACCAATGACAGCCTATGATTTCGATATGGATAGCTTATGCATAGAAGCCCTTGAACTGATTGACAGAGAAAGATATACGGAGCAGCTTTATGAGGATGGTATGCATACCGTTTTAAAGTATGGAATTGCTTGCTGCCAAAAACAATGTAAGGTGATGTGCATCCAGGACAAATTGCGGATGTTCTGAAAGAAAACTAATGCGATTCGTGATAGATAGTGATATACTTTTAAGGAAACCGCCGGGTGGAGCTGACGGCTTTCGTAAGTTATAAAACAGTTATGTAAAAAAGAAAGGGAGAGGATATGAACAGAAGCGAAGAAATCAGGAAGATTTGCGAAGAAAAGCAGATTCGCATGATCGATTTCAAGATGACGGATATTGACGGGCGGTGGCGTCACATTACCATACCGGTGGAGCGGTTTAATGAGAACGTCTTCGTCTATGGAATCGGTTTTGACGGGTCGAACTATGGGTATGCTCCGGTTGAGAAAAGCGATATGGTATTTTTGCCGGATCCTGACACCATGTATGTGGATCCCTTTGCGCAGGTTCCCACGTTAACGATGTGCGGTAATGTGTGTATTATTGGCAAGGGAGAAAATCAGCCCTTTGACCAGTATCCGAAGAATGTAAGCCTTCGGGCGGTGGAATATATGAAGGAGAGCGGTATTGCGGACAGAATGGTAATCGGGCCGGAATTTGAGTTCTATCTGTTCGATTCTGCGCGCTATGAGGTGTCGCCTAAGCAGTGCGCTTATCAGATTGACACAAGGCAGGCGGCATGGAACTGCCGGCTTGACGGGGCGGGCAACAATGGCTATGAGGTGCCCCACAAGGGCGGCTACCATATCGCGGCGCCCCAGGATGTGGGATACGATTTGCGCAGCCGGATGTGCATGGAAATGGAAAATTGGGGAATCAAGGTAAAATATCACCACCATGAGGTGGGCGGTCCGGGCCAGATGGAAATTGAGGTGGAGCTTGAGGATATGCCGCAAATGGCGGACAACACAATGATCACCAAGTATATTATCAAGAATATGGCGGCCAGGGAGGGAAAAACGGCAACTTTTCTTCCCAAACCTATTTATCAGGAAGCGGGAAGCGGCCTCCATGTGCATATGCTTCTGCTGAAAGACGGGAAACCTCTTTTCTATGATGAAAACGGTTACTCCGGTTTAAGTAAGACGGCACATTACTTTATTGGAGGGCTTTTGTCCCATATTGCGTCTCTGTGCGCCTTTACCAATCCATCTACGAATTCCTTTAAACGGCTGGTGCCGGGATACGAAGCGCCTGTGACAATTGGTTATGCAACCTCCAACCGCAGCGCGGTTATTCGAATCCCCGCTTATGCAAAGTCTCCTGAGACGAAGCGGTTCGAGCTGCGCAACCCGGATGCAACTGCCAACCCTTACTACGCTTATGCGGCAATTTTAATGGCGGGCTTAGACGGTATTGAGAAACAGATTGATCCCGCTGAAAATGGCTGGGGGCCTTACGATTTCAATTTGTATACCCTGTCCAAGGAGGAACAGAAGAAAATTAAGGGGTTGCCGAAGTCTTTGGAGGAAGCGTTAGACGCCCTGGAGACGGATCACGATTACCTGACAAAGGGAGGCGTATTCCCGCAGAGGCTGATTGATGTGTGGACCAGCCGCAAGAGAGCGGAAGCAAAGAAAGCCGGCGAAATTCCCACACCGGCGGAATTTATGATGTATTACGATCTGTAAAAAGCGATTAATTAAAACGTTAAGGCAAAGCAGGGCTGCCACATAAAATCTGAATGTGGCAGTCCATTGATATAATAAGCTGTCTTACAAGGCAGGGCAGGCAGGAAGAAAATCTGAATTCCTGCAAAATGATAATTGACAATATTCTAATAAAATTATACGATTATATTATAAAAATGTGGAAATCAGTTCGCCGCGGCAATTCCTGTCAGGCAGAATATCTTTGGCATATCGCCAGCATTTTCACGAAAAATATGTTGGCGGATCGATATTTGATGTGGGAAGACTTTTCGATAGCTTGCACTTTGACAGATATAATTTGTGAAAGAAATGTTTTCATCCTGATATCCGGTTTCGCCGGAAAAGAGGAAAGGATGAGCAAAAGCAGGGAAAAGAAAGATACGGTAGAAAAGGAGTTTGTGGCGTTTCCGGATATTGCGGTGGATGTAATTAATGTATTGTTATATCACGGAGATGCGGTAACCAATGAGAAAACTCTTTTGGCGGCTCCTACGGAGTCTGTTTATCAGGGAAAAGAGAGGCTTCGAAGTCAGTACGAGGATTTGTGTAAATATGAGTTGGCAGCCGGCAGAATTAATCTCATATACCTTATAGCAAATCAAAGCAGGGTGGACAGGAAGATGCTGCTCCGAAAAGCCGGGTATACGGGAGGAGTTTATCGGGAGCAGTACGAAGAAAAAACGAAGGAAATTTATCCCGTGATTGAGTTTGTGCTCTATTGGGGAGATGCCAGATGGAAGAGTAGTCGTGATATTCGTCAGATGTTTAAGAAGAAAAGGCTTCCGGAAAAAGCATGGGAGTATATTGATAATTTAAAGTTACATGTCTTTGAAATGCGGTATTTACCGGAGGAAACAAGGAAACTTTTTCAGAGCGATATGCGTATAGTGGTGGATTTCCTTGCAGAGAAAGAACACTATTTTTCCGATAGAAAAGTAGTACACAAAGCGGCTTTAATTAAAATGATAAAAGTACTTTCGGGTGAAAATGACATAGATGATATAGAAAATTGGATGGAGAAGCAAGGAGTCAGAGAGGAGGATGAAATTACAGTGTGTGAATTATTTGATCAGTATGTGCGGCAGGGGAGGCAGGAAGGCGAAAAGAGCGGAGAGGCAAGGCGTCTTGTAGAGGATGTTGAAAACGTGATGAAATTTTTCAAGGTTACATTGGAGAAAGCCTGCGAAGGGTTAGGAACCACTGTAAGCGGATATGAGGAAGCGAAAAAGTATAGTTCCTGACAAAAGCAAATATGACGGGAACAATTATTGAAAGGCTCAAGCCAGGGATTTGAAACGGATTCCTGGCTATTGTTTTTTGGCTCTGCGATATGTTATGATGGCAGAGTAACATTTTGCAGGATTAAGATTAACCATAACGGGACAGCCTTCGCCGGGGAAATTTCACAGGTATGGTCTGCGGCAGGCAGGAGGAGTAATGATGTTTATAATAGCAGGACTTGGAAATCCTAAGAAAGAATATGATAATACCAGGCACAATATTGGTTTTGAAGTGATAGACGCGTTGGCGGATAAGTATCATATTTCCGTGATGGACATAAAAAACAAAGCCATGACAGGGAAGGGAATGATTGACGGGCGGAAGGTGATACTGGCCAAGCCTCTCACCTTTATGAATTTAAGCGGTGAGAGCATTTGTCCGCTGGCAGATTACTATAAAATAGACTGTGAAACGGAGCTGATTGTCATTTTAGATGATATTAATCTGCCCCCCGGACAGATACGGATAAGGAAAAAGGGGAGCGCCGGAGGGCATAACGGGCTTAAAAATATCATTCAGAATCTTGGCAACGGTGATTTTCAGAGGATTCGCGTCGGCGTGGGGGAAAAGCCCAGGGGATATGATCTGGCGGATTATGTGCTTGGACATTTTTCAAAAGAAGAAAAGACTGTTATGAAGGAAGGAGTAGAAAAAGCGGTAAAGGCGGCGGAAATGATGCTAAAAGGAGACATTGACCATGCAATGAATGAATTTAATCGGAAGGTTGCCTTAGAAGACACGCCCTAGAAGACGTGCCATAGACGATATATTGAAACAGGCAGAATTTAGTTGGTTTCCACGAGAATTAAATACCTTGCAAAGGAAAGATGTGCTTTGCCGCGAGACGTTGGCTTAGAAGGCTACAGGATTTATTACATGTAGAAATGGAAAGGAAAAGATTCATGAGAGTATTAACGGCGCCCTTGGAGGAGCTGGGGGAATTTATGGAAGTAAAAGACAGGCTGCAGAGAAAGGCGGGCTGTGTGTCCTTAACGGGCTGTGTGGAATCTCAAAAGCTTCATATGATATATGGACTTGGCGATGGGTTTAAAAACAGGCTCATCGTTACTTTCAGTGATTTGCGGGTGAAGGAGCTGATGGAGGACTACCGCTTTTACGATAGAAACGTACTTGCTTACCCGGCAAAGGACCTGATTTTTTATCAGGCGGATATCCATGGCAACCAACTCATGACGGAGCGTATTAAGTGCCTTAGGCGTATGTTGGAGGGGAAACCGGTTACGATTATCACTACCTTTAGCAGTTTGATGGCGCCCCAGATTTCCATAGAGGAATGGAAACGGCATCTTTTATCTATTGACGGAAAGGCCCCGGTGGATGAAAAGAAGTTGGCATCGCGCCTTGTTGAGATGGGTTATGAGAAAAATTATCAGGTGGAGGCGCCGGGGCAGTTTAGTATAAGGGGCGGAATTGTAGATATTTTTGATTTGACGGAGGAAAATCCCTACCGAATTGAGTTGTGGGGGGATGAGATAGAGTCTATCCGGAGCTTTGACGTTTTAAGCCAAAGATCCATAGAGAAACTTTCCGCTATTACGGTTTATCCGGCCGGAGAAATGCTTCTTTCCGGCGAACGGTTAAAAAAGGGTATGGAAAAAATAGAAAAAGAAGGAAAGAGCTTTTCCGAGAAGCTGCGAGGGGAATTTCGTACCGAGGAAGCCCACCGGGTAGAGATGCAAATAAAAGAATTGAAGGAACAGGTTTACGAGTTCCAGAATCTGGTTAATTTAGATGCGTATGTACACTATTTTTATGAGGATACGGTTTCCTTTTTAGAATTGTTTGACAGGTCTAAGACCTGCATTTTTGTGGATGAGCCTGCAAGGGTCAGGGAACATGCGGATGCGGTGGAATTAGAGTTTCGGGAGAGTATGATGCACCGTGTGGAAAAGGGATATATTCTTCCAGGGCAGATGAAGCTTTTGTATAGTGTGGATGAGGTGGCGGCAAAGCTGCAGCTGGGGCATGTGGCAACGTTGGCCTCCCTGGATATGAAGGCTTCTCTTTTTAAAGCGGACCGTAAGGCGGATATTTCCGTCAAAAGTATTTCTTCTTATAATAATAGCTTTGAAGCGCTCATACAGGATTTAAAGCGTTACAAGAAAAACGGATATAGAATATTGCTTTTGTCCGGATCCAGAACAAGAGCCGAAAGGCTGGCGAGGGATTTGCAGGACGAGGAGATCAGCGCCTTTTATACGGAGGATCCGGACAGGGAGCTTAAGCCGGGGGAGCTTATGACCTTTTACGGCAGGGTGATGAAAGGGTTTGAATATCCGCTGCTTAAGTTTGCGGTTATTTCGGAGAGCGATATTTTCGGCGCTGAAAAAAAGAAGAAGAAAAAAAAGAAAGTTTATGAAGGACAAAAGATTCATGATTTTAATGAGCTTAAAGTAGGAGATTATGTAGTGCATGAAAATCATGGGCTGGGGATTTATAAGGGGATTGAAAAGGTTGAGGTTGAGAAAGTTGTAAAGGACTATATTAAAATTGAATATCGTGACGGGGGAAATCTTTATGTGCTGGCGACGGGGCTGGATGTGATTCAAAAATATGCCTCGGCGGATGCAAGACGTCCTAAGTTAAATAAACTGGGTACTTTAGAATGGAGCCGTACCAAGAGCAAGGTTCGGGAGGCTACCGGAGAGGTGGCCCGGGATTTGGTGGAGCTGTATGCCGCGCGGCAGCAGCAAAACGGCTTTCAGTTTGGAAAGGATACGGTTTGGCAGAGGGAATTTGAGGAGCTGTTTCCTTTTGAGGAGACGGAGGATCAGATTGCGGCCATTGAAGCCACCAAAAAGGACATGGAAAGTAATAAAATCATGGATCGCCTGATCTGCGGAGATGTGGGGTATGGTAAGACGGAGATTGCCATACGGGCCGCCTTTAAAGCGATTCAGGAGGGAAAGCAGGTGATTTTTCTGGTACCAACCACAATTCTTGCCCAGCAGCACTACGGTACTTTCCTCCAAAGGATGAAAGATTTTCCCGTACGTGTCGATCTGCTTTCAAGGTTTCGAACAAGCGCCGAGCAGAAAAAGACAGTGGAAGACTTAAGGAAAGGTCTGGTGGACATTGTAATTGGTACCCACAGGGTGTTATCAAAGGACGTGGTTTATAAGGATTTGGGGTTACTCATCATTGATGAGGAGCAGCGATTTGGCGTTACCCATAAGGAAAAAATTAAGAAGATGAAAGAGAATGTGGATGTGCTGACGTTGACTGCAACTCCTATTCCCAGAACCCTCCACATGAGTCTTGTAGGGATTCGTGATATGAGTGTGCTGGAGGAGGCCCCTGGCGATAGAGTTCCTATTCAGACTTATGTGATGGAGTACAATGAGGAGATGGTCAGGGAGGCGATCGTTCGGGAATTGTCCCGAAACGGCCAGGTGTATTATGTGTACAACAGAGTAAATAATATTGCGGATATTACGGCGTCCATTCAGCAGCTGGTACCCGAGGCTGCGGTGGCCTTTGCCCATGGGCAGATGAAGGAGCGGGAGCTTGAGCGAATCATGTATGATTTTATCAATGGGGAGATTGACGTATTGGTGTCCACAACAATTATTGAAACCGGCCTTGATATCTCCAATGTAAATACCATGATTATCCATGATTCGGATACCATGGGGCTTTCCCAGCTCTACCAGCTTAGGGGGAGAGTGGGGCGAAGCAACCGTACGGCCTACGCTTTTTTGATGTATAAAAGAGATAAAATGCTAAAAGAGATAGCGGAAAAAAGATTGTCTGCCATCAAAGAGTTTACCGAGCTGGGCAGCGGGTTCAAAATAGCTATGCGGGATCTGGAAATCCGCGGCGCAGGGAATCTTTTAGGAGCAAAACAGCACGGGCATATGCAGGCCGTAGGATATGATTTGTACTGCAAAATGTTAAATGAGTCGGTAAAAAGCCTGAAAGGTATTTCGCTGGCGGAAGATTTTAGTACTTCCGTAGACATAGATGTGGACGCTTTTATTCCCCCCGCCTATATTGTAAACGAGGTGCAAAAGCTGGATATCTATAAGCGGATTGCAGGAATTGAAAACATGGGGGAGAGGGACGACATGCGGGAGGAGCTGCTGGATCGGTTTGGCGAAATCCCTGCTCCGGTGGAAAACCTTTTGCGGATTGCCATGATACGGGTGAACGCCCATAAGCTTTATATGACGGAGGTCAAGGGTAAAAATGGCGAGATACGGTTTACCTTAAAAGCGGATGCCAATATTACTCCGGAAGGAATACCTAAAGTATTAAAACGGCATGAGAAGTTATCCTTCAGTGCAAAGGGGACTCCCTTTTTCCTGTTCCGGTATAAGAAATGCGGCATGGTAGAGCGGGACGCGCAGATGCTTTTAAGCTTTACGGAAGATTTGCTTTTTTCCATGGGAAAAGAACTGATAAAAGACTTGGTTTAGCAAGATAACCCCAGGATATTAAAATTTGGGATTAATCGTACATTCTCTGTAAAATCAGGTCTGTTTTACAGAGAATGTACAAATTGTTCCTATATTTTTCCTGAGCATAGTTTACGGCTTATTTTAAGCCGGCCTGTTGGCGGATAATCTTTTCCATGTCAGTCCATTTCTTTTCCATATCCGCCACCAGTTTAAACTGAGTTCTTGCCCGGTCCAGATTGTGGTTTTCCCTGTGGATTTTGAAATAAACATCTCCTTCCAGGTAATCCGCCAAAAATCGTATGCCGCACTCATAAGTCATCAATTTTGCGCCCATGGGGAGCATTTCAATTTCCCTTTCCGTCAGGCTTTCGCCGCATCCCTTTAAAAAACCGCTGACAAAGGTCTCGAATAAAGATAAGTCCAGAGTAACTTTGTCTAAATCGGTTTCGTCCTCAGCTCCGGTACTGGCGCCAAAGCGGATGGAATCCCCGAAATCATAGAGAGAAAGGCCGGGCATTACCGTATCTAAATCAATAATGCACAGAGCTTTTCTGGTGTCTTTGTCAAACAGAATATTGTTTAACTTCGTATCGTTGTGGGTTACCCTAAGAGGGAGCATTCCTTTTTCCAATAGTGTTGTTAAAATAGAAGTATCTGATTCTCGCGCGAGGGCAAAGGCAATCTCAGGCTTTGCATTAGCAGATCTTCCAAGGGGATCTCTTTCCACCGCTTTTTTAAAATCTGCAAAGCGGGAGGGCGTATTGTGGAAATTCGGAATGGTTTCATGGAGCGTATGGGCGGGATAGTCCACTAACATTCTCTGAAAGTTGCCAAAGGCCACAGCGCTGTCATAGAAATCCTTTGCGCTTTCTACTTTTTCAAGGCAGAGCGTGTTTTCGATAAACAGAAACATTCTAAAGTAATTATGATTTTCATCCTCGTAGTAGCTGGCGCCATTTTTGGTTTTTATCACATTTAAGGTTTCTCTGTCAGGGTCGCCCCCCTGGGCGGCGATAATCTTTCTTAAGTATTCGGTGACGTTCACCATATTTTCCATAAGAAGCTTTGGGCGCTTAAAGATAGAATGGTTCATTCTTTGAAGAATATACTGTCTTGTCTGCCCGCCGGATAGTTCATAGGTGAGCAGATAAGTGTCGTTAATATGGCCGTTTCCGTAAGGTTTTTTTTCTATAAGACTTCCTTTTTGCGTAAACTGTGCAATGGCATTGTCTATTTTGTCATAAACTGTATTTTCGCTATTCATATTAATCCTCCATGCTTTATACAGCCCACAAATTTGGGCGTAAGCACAAATTTGTGATTGATAAAATCAGTCGCCGGAATGATTTTTCAATCTAATCCCTCATACCTATAAATTTTCCCAGCGCATTTCCATAGGCGCCATATCAAGCTGTTTTTTGAGCTGCCCGTTTACGTAAAGCTCAGTCTGCTTTGGTTCTTTAGAGTTATTTATAATCGCAATTTTCCCGGTTTTTTCAAAGGCTACCACCTCCGTGTCAACATTGGTGACATAGTATTTTTTGATTTCAGATTCCTGGTGGGCGGCAAAATAAATAGCGCGCAGCAGGATACGGCAGTTTTGGGGGGAATAAGGGAGACCTGTAAAATAAACGCTTCTTCCTTTTCCGTAGTTGTTGACTACCAGGCGGCTGTATTTCCCGTCCATATTTAGAATCTGATAATTCTCACCCTGGGCGTAAATACGGCTCTTGCCCTCTCCAAAATCTATTTCACCAGGGGTATCTTCCAAAATAAAGTGATTGCTGTTTAATTCATTGTATTTATCTGTGCTCATAGAAAAACCAAGCTCTCTGTCCACACCCAGCACGTCGCTGAGCTGGAAAAAGCGCCCCTGATATTGGCAGGCGCTGGGCTCGCCTACGCCGATAAAGCCGCCGCCCTGATCCACAAATCTGCGGATAGCGCATACCACTCGCTCATCTTTCCAATTGTCTGCGCCGCTCCATGAAGTATAAGCGTCCCCTGCGTTGATGATGACTTTAATATCGGGATCAAGGCCTTCCCGCACCTGGTCAAAGGTGATAAATTCTACGTCTATCGGCATTCCGCTGAGACACTCTATCACGCCCACATAAGAATAAATTTCCCGATACCAAAGGGCGTGATGAACCTGATTGGCCATCCATCTGCGCAGATTGCCCCAGCAATTTAAAATCGCAACCTTAAAGGGGGCGGTGTAAGCTTTGGTGCCCTGCATATTTGCGTGGATCTGACGAAATTCGCCGACTACCTTTTGAATCTGGTCAATGAATCCGGGCCACTTGGCGGCAAGCTTTAAATATCCGCCGTAGCCAATTCGATCTAAGGGAGAGCGCAAAATGGCGCGCCTTGCCTTCATCCAGTTATCCTGGGCTTCTCCGATGGGGTCTCCGCCTTCGGTAAAAACATCCGGGAAGAAATAGGGCAAAAGTCTCCCTTCCGTATATTTCACACCCTTTATATCGGAAATCATGCGCAAAGTAACGCCATCCCCGACGGAACCAACCACAGCGTCCAGTCCGATATTTGCAAAGTATTTTCCGAAAGGCTCCGTTCCAATCCAGTGATCGCCCAAAAACATCATGGCTTCCTTGCCGTAGCTGTGAACGATATCTACCAGCTCTTTCGCAAGCTTGCTCACTTCAATCTGCTGAAATTCAATAAAGTCCAGGAATTCCCTGGAAGGGACTCTGAAAATGGAATTGTGATAACCCTGATCAACAATAAATTCAGGACGGAATTTGTAGCCTGCCCATTTTTCAAACTGTTCTAATATATAAGGGCTGACACTGGCGCTGTAACCAAACCATTCCACAAATTTTTCCCGCTTTTTATCGTCAAAGGTAAGTGTAAACTGGTGAAAAAAGGTGGTAAAGCGCACCACATCCACTTTGGGGTTTTCTTCACACCATTTTTTTAATTTTTCTTTTACATAGGCTTGGGTTTTAGGCTGTCTCACATCATAGGTAAGCTGATGCGGGGCGTCCTTCCAGTCGTTGGTGATGAAGTTGTACATGTGTACCGGATCCCAGATTAGGAAAGCAAGGAAGCTGACCGTATACTGGTGATAGGGAATGGTTTCAATTACAACCTCGCCGGAGGTCTCATCATATTCCCACTTATCCGTGGGGACAATTTCCCCTGTGGTCCTGTCTATGACTTCCCACCAGCGCTTGGGGGAATCGATCGTGTTAACTTTAAGCTGCTGGGTATGGAAGCCTTTCATAAGTGCAATCCGGAGCTTTGTATCTACCGCGGTAACCCGGTCGCTGATTAAGTATTCCTGCTGGATCTCCTCCGGATTTTTCATGGCCCAGTCATTGTCTTTCCGGGTAGTGTAGTAGGTGGCATATATTTTGGCATCCTGGTCAAGAAGCTCCTGGGGCATTAAGGTTCCGTCACAATCCCTCAAAGCATCGGCCCCGAGCAGCTCCTTTAAACGTATCGTTTCATCAATCATGTCTAAATCGGTAGGAAGCGTCAGCCTACCTGTGTTTTCTAAATCCATTTCCAACCTCCTTTTCACCGGTACCCATAAATCCGGGCGTAAATATAATATAGTTATATAAAAATATTAATGGAATATATAATGTCGGTCAAGGGTTTTGTAACAGGCTGCTTTAAAAATACTTGTATCCAAAATGGATGAAATAGTGTAGAATAAAAAACGTAGGAAGTTTATGGCACATTCGGAGGAAGAAAGATAATGGATATCTTTAGTGTACTTACCATGATAGGCGGACTGGCGCTGTTTTTGTATGGAATGGATGTACTGGGCGACGGACTGAAAAAGGCGTCCGGAGGTAAACTGGAAATTATTTTGGAGAAGCTCACGGCAAACAAGCTGATGGCAATCCTCCTGGGCGCAGGGGTGACGGCAATTATCCAGTCCTCCTCTGCCACCACCGTTATGGTGGTTGGCTTTGTAAACTCAGGAATTATGAAGCTTGGACAGGCAGTAGGGGTTATTTTAGGGGCGAATGTGGGAACCACTGTGACAGCATGGCTTCTGAGCCTGACAGGGGTGGAGGGCTCAAGTCTTTTTTTACAGCTTCTCAAGCCATCTTCCTTTTCTCCAATTCTGGCGTTTGCCGGCGTAATTATGATGAGCATGTGTAAGCGGGAAAAGCATAAGGTGGCCGCAACAATTATGATCGGGTTTGCGGTACTTATGTTTGGTATGGAAACCATGTCAAGTACCGTAAAGCCGTTAGCGGAGAATCCTGATTTTATTGATATCCTGCTTATGTTTTCGAATCCGGTTTTGGGTATGCTGATTGGTCTTGTGCTTACGGCTATTATTCAATCGTCCTCCGCATCCGTAGGTATTTTGCAGGCGCTATGCGTATCCGGGGCAGTCAGTTATTCAACGGCCATTCCTATTATTATGGGGCAGAATGTGGGAGACTGTGTGGCGGCGATGATTTCCAGTGCAAGCGCAGGCAGACAGGCGAAAAGAGCGGCTTTTATAGGCCTTTATTATAAAGTAATAAAAGTAGCGGCCTTCATGGTGATTTTTTATACCTTGAACGCAGTTTTTCAATTTGAGTTTTTGAACAGGACGGCAAGCGCGATAGGAGTCGCGGTAATACATACCACATTTAATGTTGTGGCAGTAGTAGCTATGTATCCCTTTACATGGGTTTTGGAGAAGCTGGCTTATCTGACAATACCTGAAAGCAGCGAAGAGACGCCGTCGGTTATAGACGCTAATAAGGAAATCCAGATTTTGGACGCCAGATTTTTAAGTACCCCAAGGGTGGCCCTTGAACAGTGCAAAAACGCTGCGTTGGATATGGCGAATTATGCGAGGGACGGGTTATTTCTTGCTATGGAGCTGTTTCATAAATTTGACCCCAAAAAGGCGGATAAGGTAATAGAACTGGAAGATTTGGTGGATCATTATGAGGATGAGTTAAGTACCTATCTTGTAAAAATAAGCAGCAAACATCTTACGGAAAAAGACAGCCAGGAACTTACCATACTTCTGCACTGCATTGGAGATTTTGAGAGGATTTCCGATCATGCCGTCAATATTATGGAATCCGCCAGGGAAATGTATGATAAAGATTTGTATTTTTCCAAAAAGGCGGTAGAAGAGCTGAGAGTTTTTTCAGAGGCGGTGAGGGACATCATCAACGCATCTATTCAGGTGTTCCACGAGGAGGATTTAGAGCTGGCGAATATAGTGGAGCCTATGGAGGAGCTTATTGATTATTTGAACTCAGAGATTAAAAAGCGCCATGTAAAAAGACTGCGTAAAGGGAAGTGTACGATTGAGATGGGCTTTATCCTTTCGGACATTTCCACTAATTATGAGAGAGTGTCAGATCATTGTTCTAACATTGCCCTTTGTCTGTTACAGCTGAATGAGGAAAACTTTGGAACCCATGGCTTTCAGGAGCATTTAACAAATAAAAACTCCGCTGCATTTTTGGACGAGGTAAAGAAGCTCCAGGAGAAATATAAATTGCCTTAACAACGGCTTAGAGTCCGTTTTATAGGACTGCCATAATGTTATTCTGGTTATAACAGGAAATCAATCCAAATAACAGGAGGCAGGAATATGAAAGGATATTTTGTAAATAACGGGTATATGGGACTGGTAGAAGGAAAATATATGTTATTTGCCAGCGAGGAAGATTATCTGGACTATATAGGGGCATAGAGGTTCAATTTGCAGGCTGCCGGAAGTAGGAAGGGTTATTGTGAAAGGTTAATTTTTCACGGACTAATTTGTGCCTGACGTCCAAATTTGCGGGTGATTGGAAGCAAGGAGGATTGCTATGGGAAAACGAATGGGCAGGCAGGCGCTAAGCCGTCCCGCTAAGGAGCTGGCGCCGGAACTTTTGGGTAAACTGCTATGTAGAAAAACTAAAAAGGGTGTTCTTAAGTATAGAATTATGGAAACAGAATGCTATTGCGGTGAGAAAGATACGGCCTGCCATGCCAGCAAAGGGAAAACGGAGCGAACGAAAGTCCTGTATGAAAAGGGCGGAACTGCGTATATCTATCTATGCTATGGCATACATGCCCTGTTTAATGTGGTAAGTGGGAAGGAAGGATGTCCGGAGGCAGTGCTGATTCGTGGCGTTGCAGGCTATAATGGGCCGGGGAAGCTGACCCGGGCTATGGAGATAGATAGAACATTAAATGAGGAGGATATGGTGACTTCTCGGTTATTGTGGCTGGAGGACGACGGATATAAGCCGGAATATGTTACGGCAAAGAGAGTGGGAATCGACTATGCCACAGAAGAATACAGAAATATTTTGTGGCGATTTATTGTAAAAGATGGTGTTTATAAGCCCGCCAAATAAACTTTTCACGGGCAGAAAGTCAAGTTAAAATGCAGATTATATACGGAACGGGGAACGATGCAAAAATAGCTTACATGCAAAGAGTGTTAAGCGCTCTCCCCTGCAAAATTATCGGATTAAAGGATGCGGCCGGAGCAAGGGGAATTGTAGCGCCGGAAGTGAAAGAAACGGGTAAGACGCCTCTTGAAAATGCGAGGCTGAAGGCGGAAAGTTATTTTCAGATTTTTAAGTGCCCGGTATTTTCCTGTGACAGTGGGCTTTACCTGTGGAATCATACTACAGGGGATATGCTGCCGGAAAGTTTACAGCCGGGGATTCATGTACGAGGCGAAGGCGGGATAAGGCTCAGCGACGAGGAGCTTATTTTACATTATACCGCTCTGGTAAAGGAATATGGGCCGGTGAGGGGCAGGTATAAAAACGCTATTTGCCTGATTTGGGACGAGCAGCATAGGGAAGAAAGTATGGAGATGGATTTGTGGGGAGAGCCTTTTTTGTTTACAGATGTGCCCCATAAGAAAAGAGTGCCTGGCTTTCCACTGGACAGTATTTCCCTTGATGCCAAGACGCACAGATATTTTTACGACTTAGAAGATGATTCTCAGGATGGTTTGGTTTCAGAAGGTGGATTTGTGCATTTTTTTCGCAATTTTATGGAGAAATATGAAATTTTATGACACAAATAACGTATAATGCGATGAATTACAACTATTCACGGAAATTGACATAATTTATACTATAATTACTATTAAAAACAATCTTGAGAAACAGGAGAACGTAAATTATGCAGGAAAAAGACGACAAGAAAATAGAGCAGATGGTGTCTAACATGATGCTTGATATCGGTGTGCCGGCACATTTGAAGGGATACAGGTATGTGCGTACCGCAGTGCTTATGGCGGAGGAAGATATGAAAGTGGTGGGAAGCGTCACCAAACTGCTTTACCCGGAAATTGCAAAGAGGTATAATACTACGGACGGAAAGGTTGAGAGGGCTATACGCAATGCAATTGAAATTTCATGGGAGAGAGGAAACAAGAAGACGTTCGAAGGTCTTTTTGGATATTGCTGTGAAAATGGAAATGCGAGACCTACCAACAGCGAATACATAGCGGTAATTGCCGATACAATCAGAATTCAATTAAATGCGGAGAAGAAAGAGAAAGACAGTACAGGCTGAGGAAGGAGCAGGAGGATTAAAATGGAAAGACCGGCAATCGCAGGGGGAGTTCCTGTTCGGGAAAAGAAAATTTATTATGGGCACCAATACATTGACGAGACGGATGTACAGGCTGTGGTGGAGGTTCTGAGAAACGCTGATCTTACCTGCGGTCCTAAGATAGGGGAACTGGAGGAAAAGCTTTGCAAAATAACAGGCGCAAAGTACGCTGTAGTGTGCAGCAATGGAACAGCCGCCCTGCACTTGGCCTGCCTGGCGGCAGGAATAAAAGAGGGGGATGAGGTGATCACCACACCGATCACCTTCGCGGCGTCGGCTAACTGCGCTCTTTACTGCGGCGGGAGACCGGTTTTTGCGGATATTAATGAGGAAACCTATAATATTGATCCGGAACAGGTAAAAAAGCTTACCGGCGAAAGGACAAGAGCCGTAGTTGCCGTGGATTTTACGGGACAGTCTGTGGAGCTTGACAGTTTGCTTGCCCATTGCCATGAAAGCAATATGGTATTGATAGAGGATGGAGCCCATGTAATCGGAACGCGCTACAAGGGGCGCTGCAACGGGTCTATCGCGGATATGACCACATTGAGCTTTCACCCCGTTAAGACGGTAACCTGCGGGGAGGGCGGCGCGGTTCTCACCAACAAGGAGGAATATTACAAAAAGCTGCTTTTGTACCGTTCGCACGGCATTACGAGGGATCCCGGGCAGATGTGCCATGAACCGGATGGACCCTGGTATTACGAGCAGATAGCGCTTGGCATGAATTATCGTCTGACAGATATCCAGGCGGCTTTGTTAATCAGCCAGCTTGATAAACTTCCCATGTTTTCCGCAAGAAGAAAGGAAATTGTGAAAGCTTACGATGAAGCTTTTGGGAAATTGCCCCAGCTTATCGTGCAAAAGGAAATACCGGAATCGGATACCACAAGGCATCTGTATATTCTGCGTCTGAACCTATCAAAGCTGCGTATAGACAGGAAACGGTTTTTTGAGGCTCTAGGCGCGGAAAACATCTGTTGTAATGTGCATTATATTCCCACTTATTATTTCCCATATTATGAAAAACTGGGATACCAAAGGGGACTCTGTCCTAAGGCGGAAAAGCTGTATGAGGAAATGATTAGTCTGCCGCTTTATTACGCCATGACAGATCAGGATGTGGAAGATGTTATCAGGGCCGTTACCAGAATAGCGGAATATTTCGATGTGGAGAATTTAGATGAAACTTAGTGTAATTGTACCCGTTTATAATATGGCCGCCCAGAACAAGCTTACCTGGTGTCTTGACTCGCTGGTGTGTCAGACCATATCGGATTATGAAATTATTGCGGTGGACGACTGTTCAACGGATCATTCCCTCGAAATATTGTGCGATTATGAGCGTAGATACCCGGATAAATTTTGCGTGATAGCTTCAAAGGAAAATAAAAAGCAGGGCGGAGCGAAAAATTTAGGTTTGGCGAGAGCAAGGGGAGACTGGATAGGATTTATTGACAGCGATGACTGGATTACCCCTGATTTTTACGAAAAACTTCTTAACCTTGCGGAAAAAACCGGGGCGGACATGGTGGGGTGCGACTATCACCTTACCGGCGAGCACAGCATGGAAATAGGACAGATTGTGCATAACAATAAGCCGTCACAGACAGGAATTCTTACGAAAGAAAAGTATAAGTCGCTTATTCTGGACAGCGGCAGCCTGGTGGTAAAGATATATCGGCGTCATATCATCCTTGATTTTCCCAATCGTTTCCCGGAACATATCTTTTATGAGGACAATGCAATCGGTAATTCCTGGATGCTCCGGGCAAAGCATTTTGAATATTTGGAGGAACCCCTTTATTATTATTATCAGCATGATTCCTCTACGGTTCATACCATTACCAAAAAACGCTGTGAAGATCGAATGGAAGCGGCAAGGGTTATGGTAAGAGAGGCAAAGGAGTTTGGTTTTCTGGAAGAATACTATGCTGAGATAGAAAGCAGTTTCACCACTCTTTTCTATGTAAATACTTTATTTTCCTATATGGCAGGGGTGAAAAAAAAGGAATATGGTTTTGTGAAGGCCATGGGGCGGGAGATGCGGGAAACATTTCCGGGATTTATGGAAAATCCATATTACCAGGAACGAGTCCATGCGGAAGAGAGAAAGCTTATCAAAATGCATATGAGATCTACCGTGTTTTTTATGGCTTATTATAAATTATTGTGGGGATATCGGAACCTACGAAAGAGGCTTAAAGGAAGTAGAAGTGTGAAGAAGAGATGAAGATTTTCTAAGGCGTCAAAAGACGCCGCCTAAGA
>ERZ777011.800-NODE-800-length-43346-cov-3.792035_pt1 | contig 43346 bp, 45 predicted proteins | sample MGYA00374964_ERZ777011 | MGnify/ENA primary metagenome ERZ777011 (study PRJEB29310, sample SAMD00008975) | mouse gut metagenome | study: EMG produced TPA metagenomics assembly of the Metagenome analysis of fecal microbiota from mouse which was promoted...
GTAGGCGAACTTTTAATGGCCGTATTCAGTAACTATGAAGCCGTAGGCTGAATAGATAATATGCCGGTCAACATTTCAATATCTATAATATGGGCTGCCTCCGCAGCAAAGGCCGCCGCCTCCGCAGCAAAGATTACAGAGCAGATTTGCAATACATAATTTCAGGCAAAATCCGTTGCCCCCCATATAAGGCTGTCCATAGGTATATTGTCTTTGCCGATACCAGGCGCCTCCGTTTTCAAACTGATAAACCAGGGCGCTGTAGTCCCGGTTGCCCGGCTCCATTGTCTGAGCCCTTCTTGCATGCTCGAGAGCGGATACCTGGTTTCCCAGCCCTGCATGGGCCAGCGCGCTGTAATAATACCACCTGGCGCTGCGGGCTCTCTCTTCCATGCCGTCAAGCACATTTCTTGCTTCCTTATAGTAACCGTTCCTCACATAATTGCCTGCCGCCCGAAGATGCCCATCTTCCTCATAGCCGGTACTTGTACCGCCAAAAGCGCTTCCAAACCCGCCAAAGCCTCCAAAATCACCAAACCCTCCGAAACCGCCATAACCTCCCGAATTTCCATAAGACCCTCCCGAGGCGCTTTGCTGATAGCCGTACCCCTGTGTACGTTCCTTCATAATCTGCTGGTAAGCCTGCTGTATATCCTTAAATTTTTCTTCCGCATCTTCCTTGTGTGGATTATTGATATTGGCGTCAGGATGGTATTTCCTGCTAAGCGCCTTATATGCTTTTTTTATCTCTTCCTCCGTGGCATTTCTGGTAATGCCCAGCACCTCATATGGATCACGCATTTTTTACTCCCTGGCCGCCGTCCGCCGCACCTTTACTACTTCCTTCTCTCTTTGCCTTTACCGCCTCGTATCTGTACCAGACCCCTGAATAAAGGATATTTCTTAAAATCTCTACATTATCTATAAGCGGTAGTTTTTCAAATTCTTTGCAGCATTCCGCCATAATCATAGTAAGGATCGTCTGAATTTCTTCTTCAAAATCCGGATCGTTAAACTTTTTGATAAGGGGATTGTACCTGCCTCGTTTGATATCTTCTTCAATATCCTCATAAGCGTCAAGCAAATATATAAATTTGCCTAAGTAAAATCCCATTATCCTTAAGCTTCTTTGCCACTCGTCCTCCCATATGGCCATGATTTCACCCATAATGCTCCCAAAAATCCCGGCCATCTGGTCAACATCTTGGTTTTTCTTTTTTTCCTGCAAGGACAAATCCCGCATCAAGTGGTCAATCCTTCTCACTTTATCCGCGTATACGGCGCTGATTTTTCGTTGGGAGCCTTTCAGAAGTTTCCCATATGCAAGGCGCGTCAGCTTTTTCTCATCCTCCCAGTCGTCCTTACATTTATAACAGGCAAAAAGTATATTCATATCTGCCCCGTAGGAACAAAATATGTTGTCTCTGACCGTATGCTTTTCAAAGGGGTGGGCGATACATTTCATCTCCTTTACCTTTGTCTCAGGCTCGTACAGGCTGCTGAGCAACATCACCAGAAATGTCATATCATAAGTAAGGCTGAGCTGGCCCAATTTTCCATATTGCCTGTTCAGCGCCTGGCACAGCCCGCAGTAATAGGAGTGATAAATGTCAAACTCCTTAAACTTCATATCCCCCTTATTGATAATAATATATCCGAACATGACTTCTCCTGTTTGAATTTTTATTATGAAAATCGGCAGGCCGCCTCACGGCGCCCGCCCGGCTCATTGCCACGGCCATAAAACCGTGAGCATAAGACCGCCGGCATAAGGCCGTGGACATTAGCCTGTGGATATTAACTCCTTTTAATAAAGGTCCGGCCGCATTTAGGGCATCTGACTTCAATTTTGCCCTTTCCTCTTGGTATTCTGATTTTTTGTTTACAGGATGGGCATTTGTAAATATGGTGTGTCCTACGCTGACTCATATCCCGCTTCCAGGTTGCAAAGCGCTGCCTTGCCCTGTACTCATACCGCATATAAGCGGCATTTTCTTCTCTGCGCTTGTAAATATTTTTGGACAGCATTCTAAAATAGGCGTATATTAACAGCCCTATGCCTAATACATAAAAAAAACCCGCTCCCAATAATGATAAAGCAAAGCAAAAAAGAGCCAAAATCATCAAAAAACGATTAAACTGGTCGCCCCCGTACCTCCCCTGCATAAAGCGATAAAATTTTTCTCTCACTACAATCCCATGCCTTTCCGTAACCTGTTAATTTCTTTCGGTTTTTCGTTCTTTCTCAATCCTACTTCTTTCTTTATCACAAATCAATAAACGCAATATAAAGGAATCTAAAGAATTTCTAAAGACGCTTCGCGAGACAGCTTATTAATAAAAAGAGCAGGCAATGCCTGCTCCTGAAACTGCCCGCGGAATAAAAAGTTTAAAGCCACATATTTTCAGCTTAGTCCTCAATGTCCTGATCCGCCGCTACGGCCGATACCACGGAGGATACTACGGATACGATAACCGCAATAATGATAATTAACAGTCCGCCGCCTAATATTACAAATCCCATCTTAATTCCCCCATTCCTGCCAGCCGCCCTCAAATTGGGGCCGGGGCATAAATTTTTACCAACAAATGTATTGTACTAAATAAGCGGCGAATTTTCAACCATAAATATTAAGGATTATTTTCCGATTGTATGATTCCTACATAGTATGATTCATTCGCACTCATAAAATCAGCTATTGTCCATGCAGCTTTGCTTCCGTCTCTAAATGTCTTCTGATATGTGTCCGGTCATCATAAGGTCTGTTATAACAACAGTTGTCCATATATACTTTCATTATACTCTCGTTGTTCTTTAATTCTTTCCGGACATTAATAACCGATAGATTTTTCCTGTCAATATTATTCCCTATTGTTCCAATGCTCACAATCTATTTTTCTTTGTGAATCTCTCTTGTTTATTTATTATTAATTAACAAAATATAAAACAAATCATATTGCAATTTTAAAGTAAACTGTTATAATGAAATCAGACTTGATTCATTCGCATAAACACAATTTGGATATGGATAAAAGAAAGGAAAGATTATCATGTGGAAGAAAAGGGTTCTCATCGCAACGTTCATTGGCATTTTCTTTGCCGCTACTTTGACGCTTCCGGTATCCGCCCATCACGGCGGCGGGGGACATCATCGTAGGCAGCCCAGTCAGAGTCAGACCCAGAGCGCTCCCGTAACCTGTGGAGTTTGCCCGGTTGAAAACTGTACTGTCGCCGGAAGGCATACCCACGACGGCGCAACTTATTGCGGATATGCCCATGAAAATGGTATCTGTGACGGTTCCTGCGCCGCCCTGTGTACGGACGAGAATTGCACCATTTCAGGAAGACACACGCACAACGGCACGGCTTACTGCGGATACGACCACGAAAACGGGTTCTGTAACGGTTCCTGCGCCGCTCTGTGTACGGATCCCAATTGTACCGTTTCGGGCAGGCATACCCACAATGGCACAGCATATTGTGGATATCACCATGAAGACGGATTCTGCAACGGCTCCTGCGCCGCTTTGTGCAATGTTTCCAATTGTACTGTTTCAGGGAGGCACACACATAATGGCGTAGCGTATTGTGGATATGGCCACGAAAATGGTTTTTGCAACGGTTCCTGTGTTGCCGGTAATGTTTGCCATTAATTTCGTTTTACAATTTCGTATATAGCTTGTTGTTCTCATGTAACAGTTTGGCGAAAGCCGGACTGTTACATTTTTATATGCAATGGTGATGAATAACATATCTTACAAAAAATCATATCTTACCAGCGTCAGGCCGCAGGCCGGCGCCGTAGGTCCTGCCATCTGCCGGTTCTTTCCCTCTAAAATTGTCTTAACGGCTTCCGGCTTTAAATTTCCCCGGCCCGCTTCCATCAGCGTTCCCGCAATAATTCTTACCATATTATAAAGGAAACCGTTGCCGCAGACTCTTATGACAATTTCGTCCCCTTCTTTTTCTACCGTAAGCTCGTAGATTGTCCTGACCGTGGACTCCACAACCGCGCCGGCCGCGCAGAAACTTTTAAATTCATGCTCGCCTTTAAGATAAGCCCCTGCCTGCCGCATTTTTTCCACATCTAACGGAACATAGGTAAAATGGGCATATAATCTTTTGGTTGGAATGGGAAAACGTGTATTTAATATTCTGTACTCATAAGTTTTACGGCTGCTGCAGTGTCTTGGGTGGAAATCGGCTTTTACCTCCTCGGAGCTTTGGACTCTGATGTCCTCGGGCAATCTCTGGTTTAAAGCATAGGAAAGCTTCTCCGCCGGAATGCGGGTATCCGTATCAAATACCGCCACATTGCACAGAGCATGGACGCCGGAGTCTGTTCTGCTTGCCCCAATCACCTGAATCTCTTTTTGTAAAAGCGCACTCAAAGCTTTGTTTAACTCTCCCTCTATGGTGCGGCTTCCCGGCTGGAGCTGCCAGCCGTGATAGGCTGTGCCATCATAGGCAACCACAAGCTTTACTCTTTTCATAATCCTCCTGCCCTATGCCTGACCCGAAAAAACCGGAACCAAAATGTTGCTGTCTTGCGCAAAACTTCGATGTCAAACCCATAAGGGACCGCATAAGTTTTTACCATAAAATCTTTCCGCACACCACGCACAACACCAGGTAACAAAATACTGCGCCATATGCCAGCCCGTCTCTTTTTTTATAAATCAGGGGCTTCATTTTGGTTCGGTGCTCGCCGCCTCTGTAGCATCTGGACTCCATTGCCATTGCCAAATCGTTGGCTCTTCGAAACGCCGATATGAACAGAGGCACAAGCAGGGGAACCAGGCTTTTTGCCTTCTTTATCAGATTTCCGGTTTCGAAATCAGCCCCCCTTGCCATCTGGGCCTTCATAATTTTATCCGTTTCCTCCAGCAAAATAGGGATAAAGCGCAGGGCGATGGACATCATCATGGCTATCTCGTGAACGGGCACCTTAAGCGCTCTCAAAGGGCCAAGCAGCTTTTCCATACCGTCCGTGAGCTGGTTGGGCGTTGTGGTAAGAGTCATCACAGAGGAGCCCATCAAAAGAAACACAAGGCGCACGGCCATAAATACCGCCTGCCGTATCCCTTCTTTGGTAATCTGTAACTTCCAAAAAGATACCACCACTTCCCCAGGCGTCAGAAACAAATTAAAAATCAGCGCTATCAAAAGCAAAAACAAAATTGATTTCATTCCTCTGACCATAAATTTCACGGGAACCTTAGATAGTTTGATCACCAACGCCAAAAAAAGGCCGGCCAGCAGATAGCCCACAATATTATCTACAACGAAAAGTGAAATGATATAACACACCGTCGTCACCAGCTTAACCCTCGGGTCAAGCCTATGTATAATGGAGTCTGTCTGATAATATTGTCCCAGCGTAATATCTCTTAGCATATTCATCCCTCATTCTTGCCGGCAGTCCTCAAATTGGGGCCGGCACAAATTTGTTATGTAAAAAATCTATTTTTCACATGGTCCTCCATGCTTCCAACGCCCTCGAATTGGGGCCGGGCACAAGTTTACCTTGTGAAAAATTTTCAGAGGCCAAAGGCGCACTTTTTTCTCTCTGTTTTTGCACATCATATCTTTAACGCGTCAAGAATGGCTTTCTTTGCTTCCTCTATGGTGATAATATCCGTATCCACAGAAAAACCGTTTCTTTTCAGTTCCTGCATGATGTAAGTCACCTGCGGGGCTGCAAGGCCGACCTCCTCAAGCTCTTTGTAATGACGAAAGACCTCTCTGGGCTCATTGTCAAGCATAACCTGTCCCTTGTTCATGACAATGATTCTGTCCACATATTTCGCCACATCCTCCATACTGTGCGAGACGAGGATTACCGTCATCCCTGTCTCTTTTCGCAGATTGGCGATTTGATCTAAAATCTCATCCCTTCCCTTAGGGTCAAGTCCCGCCGTGGGCTCGTCTAAGATAAGAACCTCCGGCTGCATGGCAAGAACGCCTGCAATGGCCACTCTCCTTTTTTGCCCTCCGGACAAGTCAAAGGGCGACTGATAAAAATATTCATCCTCGAGTCCCACTTGCTTTAAGGCCGCATAAGCGCGCAGCTCCACTTCTTTTTTGTCCAGTCCAAGGTTTTTAGGGCCGAAGCAAACGTCCGAAAAGACGTCGATTTCAAACAGCTGGTGCTCCGGATACTGAAAGACGAGTCCTACCTTGCTGCGCAGTTCCTTCTTATTATAATCACTGTCATGGATATCTGCGCCATTATAATAAATATTGCCGCTTGTGGGCGCAAGCAATCCGTTCAGGTGTTGTACCAGCGTAGATTTCCCTGAACCGGTATGTCCTATCAGGCCAATAAACTGCCCGTCCGGTATAACCAGATTAATATCTTTAAGCGCCGTAAACTCCATGGCCGTTCCCGCTTCGTATATATGATTTACATGATCTAAAATAATTGACATTTTTATACCCCCGCATACCGCAAGCCGTGCTTGCGGTACTGCCACCGATAAAGAGTTTGGAAGTTTGCTTCCAAACCTGCCTCCATGGGTCAGGAGAACATGCCCGCATGTTCATCTGGCCCTCATCCAATCAATGACCCTTACGCCGTCTTATGGCGGTGAGGGACGCAACCAGTTCTTTATAAGTTAAAATACCTGCCGGGATGGAAAGGCCGCTTTTGCGAAGCTCGTGGGCAAGCAATGTGACCTGCGGCACATCCAGACGAAGGGACTTTAATTTATCCACCTGGCTGAAAATTTCTTTTGGGGTTCCCTCCATGGCAATCTTTCCTTTATCCATCACAAAGACCTTGTTGGCATAAATGATTTCTTCCATATAATGGGTAATCAGAATGATGGTGATTTCCTCCACGTCGTTTAATGCACGTACCGCACGTATGACTTCCTTTCGGCCATTGGGGTCTAACATGGCCGTGGGCTCGTCTAACACGATGCACTTCGGATGCATGGCTATCACGCCGGCAATGGAAACTCTTTGCTTTTGGCCGCCGGAGAGTTTATTGGGGGAGTATTTTCTAAATTCGTACATTCCCACCGCTCTCAGACTTTCCTCCACTCTCTGCCAGATTTCCTCCGTGGGGATGCCAAGGTTTTCCGGGCCAAAGCCCACATCTTCTTCCACCACCTGGCCGATGATCTGGTTGTCAGGATTTTGGAATACCATGCCCGCCTCCTGCCTGATATCCCACAGGTTTGCATCCTCGGAAGTGTCCTTTCCATCTACCCATACGGTTCCCTCAGTGGGGTAGTGGATGGCGTTGATATGCTTGGCGAGGGTGGATTTTCCTGAACCGTTGTGGCCGAGTATGGCTATGAAGTCCCCCTGATTTATCGTGAGGTTTACATCGTCTACGGCGCGGGTGATTCCCTCTACGTTGCCTTCCTCGTCCCTTCTTATATATTCAAATATTAGATTTTTCGTTTCTACAATTGCCATTTTGATTTCCTTTTTGGTTTTTCCTGTTTTGTTCGCTCTATATTGTACAGGATATTGTTTTTATTTGCAATAGAATGTGTTTTATCGTATGATTGAAAAGAATAGGGCGTTGGCCATCCGTCCGCTCGGAGCGAATAGAAATTCAGTCGTCACCGCGCTTTCGCTCTATAAAAACGCAGCAGACGCTAGGTTCGAAAAGACCTCACCAAGCGCTGGCGTTTTTATAGCCAATAAGCTGGCTCGCGAAGCGTGACAGTGTTTGGTAGGTTCCTCCCTGAATTTCTATTCGCTCCGAGCTATGTTTCTGGCTATCCGATGAAAAGATAACAGCGATGAGGAACTTTTCATGCATTGGCTATGCGTTGCGCTGTGTTTCCGGTTACCCATTGGGAAGTAACAATATAACGGCAAAAAGAAAGTATCTTTAAGATACGCAATTATCATAATAAGGAGATTGAGATGAAAAAAGGGGTTGGAGCGTTTGTTTTTTTGATTGTGATGATTATAGCTTGTTCTGTGGCTGTGAGGATGCTTGTGGGCGGGGAAACGCTTTCGGAATATGCGGAGGAGCATCCTGAAATTGCTTATGCGGCGCCTAAGGTATCCGGCGAATCTGTGGAGGCAACTCCTTTGGCGAAAGGGGCAGCTTCCGTGAAGGAAACACCTTTTATGCAAGCGTCCCCTTCTGTGAAGGAAACGCCTTTTGTGCAAACGTCGCCTTCCGTGGATGGGGCGGCATCTTCGGAGGCTGTGAATACGCCGGGAGAAATTTTAACGCCGGAGGGTGGGGCGTCGCCTGTTTCTTCGCCTGCACCCGGGCAGGAATTCGTTCCGGTTGATGGGGAAAGTTCTGATAGTGTGCATTATCAGGACGGCTTTTTTTACCAGCCTTTGACGGATGTGGTGATTGGGCGTATTACCGGGATTTCTTATCCGATTACCCAGACACGTGCTCCTCTTCTTTCTCTTAATGCGGTGAATGTGGTTCCCGATGATGAAGAGCTGGCGGTTGATTATGAGGATTTGCGTTATATGAATGTGCTTTATTATGATTTTGAGGGACAGGTGCGGACGGGGGAACTCATTTGCAATAAGGGAATTGCCCAGGATTTGGTTGAGATTTTTTATGAGCTGTATTTGAATGAATATCAGATCGAAAAAATACGGCTGATTGATGAATATGGTGGAGATGACACGGCTTCTATGTCGGATAACAATACTTCCTGTTTTAATTACAGGGTGGTGGATGGAACGAATAATCTTTCCAAGCACGCCCTGGGCTGTGCCATTGATGTAAATCCTTTTTATAATCCTTATGTGGTTTTTAACAAAAATGGCAGTGGGGAAACTTATATTTCCCCTGCAGGCAGTGAGAAATACGCTGACCGCACGCAAAATTTTCCTTATAAGATTGATGAAACGGATCTGTGTTATAAGCTGTTTACCTCCCACGGCTTTACTTGGGGCGGAAATTGGAACTCCAGCAAGGATTATCAGCATTTTCAAAAGGTAGTAAAATAGATAATAGTTTGTTTTTAGTGTTGTTATAAACGGAGAAAGGAGCTAAGCTCATGCATGCAAGTTCAATGTGTATATCCTGTATTTTATCCAAGCAGGAAAAATTAATCAGGCCCTTTGAGGATGAGGCGAAAAAGTCCCAATATTTGCATCAGGTTTTGGAAATTTTATATCGTGACGGGCAGACCCGGCAGGCCCCGTATCTTGCCGCCCAAATTGACCGGTTATACAATGATTTTTGGGGCAATGTGGAGGATTACGCGCCGCAGAAGCAAAAATATAATCAGCTGCTTCTCGGTCTGGAAAAGGACATTTCGCAAATGATCTATTCGGCGGAGGATCCTGTCAAAGAATGTATTAAGTATGTGTGCGCGGCAAATTATATTGATTTTTCCGCCGTTGAAAATGTCAATGAGGACACTCTGAAAAAGCTGCTGGCAAAGACGGCTTATGAGACGGTTCCGGCGGACGAATACGCTGCCTTTCAGGCGGATTTGGGCAGGGCGGCCTCTCTGGCTTATTTGACGGACAATTGCGGAGAGATTGTTTTGGATAAGCTTTTTATCAAATGTATGAAGGAAAGCTTCCCCCATTTAGAGATTACCGTTATTTTAAGGGGGGAGAATGTGATTAACGACGCTACTTTGTCGGACGCGCAGGAAGTGGGGCTTACGGATCTTGTCCCCTGCATTGGAAACGGCAGCGGCGCGCCCGGCACTATTTTGGAGGAATTAAGCCCCCGGGCAAAGCAGGTTTTATTAAACGCCGATCTGGTTATTTCAAAGGGGCAGGGGAATTTCGAAAGTCTGTACGGGGAAGGGCTTAACCCATATTATTTATTTTTATGCAAATGCGAACTGTTTGTCCACAGATTTGGATTAAAGCAGTTTGAAGCGGTATTTAAAAAAGAAGAAAGAATTAACATGAAGCATTCTTTTGTTTCTTAGGGAGCTTAGCAACGTAATTTTGCGCAAAATGGCAAAATTGGGGATTAAGAAACTTGGGGGAAACATGCAGCGTACTATGATCATTGAGGATGAACAGATTATCCGCGAGGAATTGACCCTTTTATTAAAGAATGAAGGGTATCATGTGCTGTCTGTCACGGATTTTACGGATGTGCCAAAGCAGGCGGACGACTACCGGCCTCACCTTATTTTGCTGGATATCGGGCTTCCCGGCCGGGACGGGTTTTCGCTGTGCGCCGGTCTTCGAAAATTTACGGATGTTCCCATTATTTTTGTCACCTGCCGGGACTGCGGGGCGGACGAGGTGAAGGCCCTCTGCTTAGGCGGCGACGATTACATCACAAAGCCCTACAGCGTTCCTGTACTGCTGGCCCGGATTAAGGCTGTTCTCCGCCGGAAAAATAAGGCTCTTTCCGCCGACGTGATAGAGGCGGAAGGTCTGTCTCTGGATTTGGCAGGGGGATCTGCGAAAGCAGACGGCAAAAAGGTTATGCTGACGCGAAATGAATTGCAGATTTTAGCCTGCCTGATGGAACATGCGGGAGAAATCGTCTCCCGCTCCGATTTGATGGAAACGCTGTGGGACAATCAAATATACATTGACGACAACACTCTCAGCGTCAATGTGACAAGGCTTCGGGGAAAGCTAAAGGAGCTTGGCAGGGCCGATTTGATTAAGACCCGCAGGGGATTGGGGTATCAATTATGACTTTGGGGGAATTTTTCTCTGACCGTTTGGAACGGCTGCTTTTGCAGGGTGCCGTAATGGTTGGCGCATCGCTTTTCCTTTTGGCTGTGGGAAATCAGCCGGGAGTAATCATGCTGCTTTTGCTGATATTGTTACTTGTCTTTGCGGTAGTGGAGCTTCGGGATTTTTTTATATGCCGAAGGCGTTTACAGGAACTGGAAAGTATTTTGGATGGTTTAGACCGGAAATATTTGTTTGCAGAATGTATTCCGGGAGGGCGGACTGTCTATGAATGTAAATTACTGGATCTTTCCCGGAAAGCCGGGCGCGCCATGATCAGCGCCGTTTCCGACGCACAGGCGGCCCAGCGGGAATATCGGGAATATGTGGAAAGCTGGGTTCACGAAATCAAGACGCCAATCACAGCGGCCCGGCTCGTCTGTCAAAATGCTGACCCCAAGACGCGTTCAAAGCTTACCTGGGAGCTTGCCCAGATTGAGGCGCATGTGGAAAGGGCCTTATTTTATGCCCGGGCGGAAAATCCGGAAAAGGACTTCGTCATCCGTCAGGCGGATCTTGGGAAAATTGTGGCGGAGGCTATCGGCCGTCATAAAACCCTTATGATTCAAAAGGGCATTAAAATAGAAACAAAAGATTTGGGAAAAACTGTTTATACGGATGCAAAGTGGGTGAATTTTATCCTGGGGCAGCTTTTGCAGAACGCCGCGCGCTATCACAGCGAATGCCAAAGCCCTGCGGTCATTCTTTCGGCAGAAGCTCTTGGAAAACAGGTTCGGCTAGCTGTCCGTGATAACGGCATTGGCATTCCGGCCCACGAACTTCCCCGTGTCTTTGACAAAGGCTTTACCGGCAGCAACGGGCGCGCCCGGGGCGGTTCTACGGGAATGGGGCTTTATCTTTGCCGCAATCTGGCGGACAGTCTTTCCATCGAATTGGAAATTGATTCAAAAGAAAAGGAAGGGACCACCGTAACCCTGACTTTTCCCTCTGTCGTAACAATTCCATCTTCAGCAGAGTTGACGATGTCCGGTAATAAATCTTACCCTTAGTAAATCCTACCGATGACTAATCTTATCAGTAGCAAATCTTACCGGCAGTGAATCTTATCGGTGACGAATCTTACAAAATTGTAAGGTAAATCAATAGAAATTCAATACCACAATCCTTGTGCCTGATGTATGATTACAAGTATATACGATAGTCAAAAAACCTTCAGCGGAGCTGCGGGGTATTTAACCCTCGCGGCATTCGTCAAATGGATGCTTTGCATCCGCTTGACTCATTGCTCGCGGGAATAAATAGCTTAGTTTAAGGTACGCTGATGTACTATGTCCGTGTGCCGCGTCGGCCATAAGAAAGAAATCGTCAGAAGCAGGGGAGAACCGTCTATGCTGCAAATAAAAAACATTGAAAAATATTACGGCAACAAAAATAATGTTACAAAAGCCCTTGACCGGGTGAGCTTTGATGTAAACGACGGGGAGTTCATCGCTATTATGGGTGCTTCCGGCAGCGGTAAGACAACTCTGCTTAACTGTATCTCCACCATTGATACGGTGAGTGCCGGGGATATTCTGCTGGATGGGGAAAATATTGCGGATTTGCCGGCAGACCAATTAGCCCGTTTCCGGCGGGAACGGCTGGGATTTGTGTTTCAGGATTTTAATCTGTTAGATACGCTTACCATTGAAGAAAACATTGGTCTGGCGCTGTCCATCAACCACAAAGATGCCGCACAGGTGCAAAAGCAGGTGCATGCGGTGGCCTCAAGACTTGGCATCGACGATATTTTGACAAAATTTCCTTATCAGGTTTCCGGCGGGCAAAAGCAGCGGGCCGCCTGCGCCCGGGCCATGGCGGCCGGACAGTCCCTTCTTTTAGCCGACGAGCCCACCGGCGCATTGGATTCCAAAGCTTCTAAGAATCTTTTGGAAATTATGACCGGAATGAACCGGGACATGGGGGCAACTATCCTGATGGTCACTCATGACGCTTACAGCGCAAGTTACGCGGGACGGATATTATTCCTTAAGGACGGACGCATTTTCAATGAACTGCTTAGGGGAGAGCGGAACCGTTCCGTCTTTTATCATGAAATTCTGGATGTTCTGGCTCTGTTAGGGGGTGATGTCAGTGACGTTATCTAGCTTATCCCTACGCAATGCCAAACGCCAGACCGGGGATTATCTGGTCTACTTCGTTTCCATCACTATCGTAGCGGCGCTGATTTACGCTTTCAACGGGCTTATTTTTTCAGACGAGCTGCAAACCTTGTCCCAGCGCCTTAAACAGCTCCCACTCGTAATTATTTTAGCCAGTATCGTAGTTATTTTTATTATGGGCTGGCTGGTTTCCTATACCATAAACTTTATGCTCACAAGGCGCAGCCGGGAATTTGGAACCTATATTCTCATTGGTCTTGAAAGCAAACAGATTGCCCGGATGTTTTTTATGGAGAATCTGGCGGCAGGCGGATTTGCGCTGGCCCTGGGGATTCTTCTTGGGAATCTTTTGTTTCAGGTTCTTCGGGCCATTGTGTTTTCCCTTTTCCATACGCCTTATCATTTTTCCTTTTACTTCTCCTTAAAGGCAATGGGGCTTTCGCTGCTTTACTTTGTATTCATCTATCTGTTTGCCCAGCTGAAAAGCCGGAAACGTATACGAAAGTTGAAGATTTACGATCTCATCTATTATGAGAAAAGAAATGAACGGGAGGCTATCAAAACCAGCCGGAAAAGAAGAATGATTTTTACTTTGTCTATTGCTCTTGGAATCGTGGGAACTTTATTGCTTATGGCAGGTTCCTTTCTGCCGGGGCTTATTGGAGCAGGGTGTATTATCGTTTTTCTCTATGGCTTTTTTATCAGCTTTGCCTCCGGCGTGCCCGCATTTTTTGATAAGCGCCCCGCCCTGAAATATCAGGGTCAAAATCTTCTGGTTTTTCGTACCCTCACAGCCAAGCTCTCCACCATGGGAATCCTTATGGCCACCATTTCAATGCTCCTTGTGGCCACCATTATTTCCGAAGGAGCGGGAATGATTTTCCGGGGCATATTCACAGGAAGAACCAGGCAAAACAGCTGCTTTGACATTCTCCTGAGCGCTGAGGATACCGACGAGGAGATTTTTACCGCCGGCCTCCAATATATCAAAGACAACATTCCGGTTAAAGCAGGGCTGCAGTATCCTGTTTATCTGACGGAAAACTCCCGGTTCATGGATTATATAGAAAATCACACCGACTACTATCGCACTTATCCATATGACACCGTTATGCGGGAAAGCGACTATTCCGCTCTGCGCGCAATGCTGGGGTATCCCCCGGTAACAATAGAGGAAGGCCAGTATCTGATCCACTGCCAGCCTTATATTGCCAAAGTCTTAAAAGGCTGGGATCAGACGATAACTCTGGGCGGAAAAACACTGACTCCGAAAGGACTGTGCACGGAAATTTTTGCCCAGTATTTGTACAGTGTCAACGGCAACGGATTTATACTGATAGCGCCGGATGACGCGGTAAAAAATTGTCCTGTCAGCCACACCATACAGGCATTTCTTACCCCAAAGCCGGTGGAGGAAGGCCGCTACCATGCCCTGTCCGCTTTAGCGAATGAAATATTTGAACGCAAAGGATGGCAGGACAGTACCTTAATTTACGTAAAAGCCGCCGATGAGGCCGACGCCGCTTCCGCAACCGCCATGCTCGTGTTTCCGCTGTATTATCTGGCGCTGGTTCTGACCATCACCGCCGCCACCATCCTGACCATACAGCAGCTTAGCGAAACGGACCGCCTGAAACGGCAGTGCAAGCTTTTGCAAAAGCTTGGAATGGCGCAAAAAGAAATACGAAAGGCCCTCCATACACAGTTTGCCATTTATTATGCCATGCCTGCGGTTCCTCCGGTTCTCATAGGCATTCCCTTCATTATCAATATGGCCCGGGTAGTGGAGCCCGGAACCTTAACGGGCGTAAACCATCCGGCGGTCATTACGGGCACATCCCTTGGCCTGTTTTTCCTGATATATGTGATTTATATTCTGATGGCTATTACCAGCCTGAAAAAGAATATCTTTTTATAGGCCCTGCTTTAAAGTCCCTACGGCATCCTCCAATTGCCCGCCGGACAATAAGAATTTTTTCATTTCCCGCTGGAGGGAGGTATTTTCCGGCAAATCCTTTAGCGGGATATCAGGCCGTTTAAAGACCCAGGTGATAAATTCGGAATTCTGCGCGATTCCCACCGTCTCTATTTCAAAAAGCTCCTGAAATCCTAAAATGCGGGAGGAAGCAGGAAGCAGCTTTTTCAAAGTGGGGGAAAGAAGCCATGACTCGCAGCACACCTTCGCGGAGCCGTAAGCCGGATATTTTTCCCTGAGAAATTTCCTTGCCCTGTCTAAGGATTCCAGCAGACTGTCCCTGGTAAGATCTGCGTCCGAGGGGATATGCAGTTTTATCTGCCCGCCTCCTGTCTCCGAATACATTTCATACTCTAACTCTCCAATCCGCATAATCTCCCCTGCAATCTGTCTGGAAGTCCACCACTCCCTGTCAAAGGCATAATTTCCGTACCCTTCCTTGTGCTCGTTCATAAACCTGCTAAAGCACTTCATGGTATCAATAAAAATCTGCTCCGAAATTCCCCGCTGCTCATAATTTTTCCACGTTTTCAGCGCGCACCGCAGCATACAGGCAAGTATTTTCAGCCCTTCCGGATCCTCGCCCAGATATGCCTTGATTTCCCTGCACCCTTCATCCCATGCATTCCTTAAAAAGAGCTTCTCCATAGAAGGCTCTATGGGCTTATAATCAAAGCACGCGTCAAAGGCCGCAACCTGCGCCGCCACTTCCTCCGGAATTTCAAATTTTTTGCATAATTCCTCAATCGTTTTCATTTTCTCTCCTCCATAAAATCATTCTCAAAAACTCTTTTTTTAGTTTCATGCCGTGACCATATCTTCTTAGCGCCCGGTTATAGAACCAATTTTAGTTTCATTTCCAATTTTCTGTGCCAGAACGTATGAATATCTTCCGCCGGAATAAGCACAGGCGCCCAGAGAAAGCTCTCCTGCTGTCGCGCAAAAGAAATCCTCATTGCCGTCCCTTGCTTCAATCGGTTAAACTGCACGAAATAGGTGCTTCCATAAGCTTCCTTTCCAAAATCCGACCACACGCCGCCCCTTGAGCCCCTATAGGTTAACAAATAACCCTCCTTCTCCTTCATCCAGTCATAGCAGTACAAATCCGCGACGTTTGCATGAGTCATATATTCCAGACACTCTTCCAAAGAATAATGCGTCTCATAATAAAAATCCAAAATAATGCTCTCAAATACGCCTCTTACCATCTGCAGAGGCATATACAGTTCATTTTCCACCGTCACATCAACCACATTCTTTTTGTTCCATCCCGCATAAATTCTTCCTTCCAGAATTGGCAAATACCCCAGCTTAAGCCGCCTTCCTCCAAAAGGACTCTGCAGCACTCCCAGATGAAAGCAGTCCTCCCCCACCGTTCCGATATAATAGGCGCGCATTCCATGAAGATTCGTTGCCGGAGGCGGCGATATGGTGACGGCCCTAAGCCGCTGCGTAATTACCTGTGCGCTGTTAGATGTTTTGTAATACCACTTTTCAGTCTCCATAAGTTCTTTTCCATTTATTCCAAAGTCAAACCTTCGCGCCATTCGTCTGCTCACATCCGCTTGGCTCATTGCTCAAGGGAATCATTCACATACTGTTTATGTCGCAAAAAGGCATGTCGGGGAATATGCAAAATCAGTTTCACAATTCTGTGCATAACCATTATAACCCAAACCCCCGAATGCTGTCACGCTTCACTGGTTATCTTAAATAAAAATAAAGTTATTTTTCACTTGTTGGCCAACCGTCCGCTCGGGGCGAATAAGAATTCAATCGTCACCACGCTTTCTCTCTATAAAAACGCAATTGTTATATTTTACGGACTTTTTGTTATTGTACGCCCGTCGGGAATATCTTATAATAAAATTTACAGGGTAACTGCAAGGAACTGTGGAAAAATAACCTGTGCGGAGTGGGCAGGATATTTTGTAAAGCGTACGGTTCAAAAACACATTAAATTTTATGGAGGTTAAAAATGACAGAACAGGAAAAAATGAAAAAAGGATATATCTGGCTGGATGATGAAGAAAATATGGCCTTACAGGCACATGCCAAGGGCCTGATACGTAAGTTTAACACTTTGCCGCCGGAGGATATGGAAGGGCGCGAAGCGCTTCTTAAGGATATCTTTGGCGAAGTTGGCAAAAATGTGTGGATTGTGCCTCCGCTTACGGCTGCCGTTGGCAAATATGTGTCAATAGGCGAGGGTACATATGCGAATATGAATCTGACTTTAATTGACGACTGGCAGATCACCATAGGAAAACATGTCCTTATTGGCCCTAACGTAACAATCTGTACCACGGGACATTCCATTCATCCGGAGCATCGCGGAGACGGCATGTACTCCTTCCCTATTACCATCGGGGACAATGTATGGCTTGGCGCTAATGTCATTGTTTTGCCCGGAGTTACAATAGGTGAAAATTCCGTTATCGGCGCGGGCTCCGTCGTGACAAAGGATATCCCCGCAAATGTAATCGCATTTGGAAGTCCCTGCAAAGTATATCGGGAAATCAATGAACATGACGCCGAATATTATTTTAAGGACAGGCGGTTTGACGAACAGCCGAAGTAATCCTGGCGCCAAACAACTGCCTGCAGGCAATTTCTTTTGGGGGAGCACAATACGAATCTCTTTCGACAGACAGTTTTTTCTGCCTGCAAAGAAGCTTTGAACGCTGAATCCTAAGACGATTATTTCCGTTCGGACATTTTATTCCTTTGGCATGATAAGTCCATGGATTCTCCGTTCGGCTTCTCTATGATAAGAATCATAAACCTGCATTCACAGTTTATGCAGATTAAGCCTGTTCCAAGGAGGAAAATTTTATGTCATTTAAAGTGGCTTTTATCGGCGCGGGAAGTATTGGTTTTACCAGAGGGCTTTTAACCGACCTTCTGTCCGTTCCCGAATTTCACGATATTGAGGTAGCCTTTACCGATATCAATCCCGACAACTTGCGCATGGTTACCCAGCTCTGCCAGCGGGATATTGACGAAAACGGCTTATCTATTAAAATCCACGCAACCTTAGACCGCAGGGAGGCTTTTAAAGACGCCAAATATGTTATCAACTGTGTCAGAATCGGCATGCTGGAGGCCTTTGCAACGGACGTGGAAATCCCGTTAAAATACGGCGTTGACCAATGTGTGGGCGATACTTTGTGCATTGGCGGCATTATGTACGGTCAGCGCGGTATCCCCGCTCTGCTCTCCTTCTGCGAGGACATCAGGGAAGTGGCGGCCCCCGGCTGTATTTTGCTCAATTACTCCAACCCCAACGCAATGCTGACCTGGGCCTGCAACAAATATGGTAAGGTAAAAACTTACGGTCTGTGTCATGGAGTACAGCACGGTCATGAACAGATTGCCAAGGCCCTGGGCCGGGACAAAAAAGATGTGGACATCATCTGTGCCGGCTTAAATCATCAAACCTGGTATATCAGCGTAAAAACAGACGGTATAGAGCGCACGGGCAAACTCTATGAATTGATGGAAAAAGCCGATTTTGCAAAGGATGAAAACATCCGTCTGGATGTAATGAAAAACTTTGGCTACTACTCCACGGAATCCAACGGCCATCTCTCCGAATACCTGATGTGGTACAGGAAACGCCCGGAGGATATGGAGCGGTGGATTAATTACAGCAGCTGGATTCAGGGTGAGACCGCCGGCTACCTGCGCGTCTGCAAGGAAAGCCGCAATTGGTTTGAGACCGATTTCCCCAACTGGATGAAAGAGCCTGCCAAAAAATTCTCACCCCAAACACGCTCAAGCGAGCATGGCAGCTACATCATCGAAAGCCTGGAGACCGGGCGCGTATACAGAGGCCATTTTAACGTTATGAACGAAGGCGCCATCACAAATCTCCCTGACGAATGCGTGGTGGAGGTTCCCTGCTATGTGGATTACAACGGCATCTCCGTTCCCAAGGTGGGCGATCTGCCTTTGGGGTGTGCGGCCATCTGCTCTCAGAGCGTCTGGGTACAGAAGCTGGCGGTGGAGGCGGCGGTGCATGCAGACCTTAACCTGCTTTATCAGGCCGCTATGATGGATCCCCTGACCGGCGCCGTATGTACGCCCCAGGAGATCAGACAGATGGTGGACGAGATGCTTGTTGCCGGAAAGCAATGGCTGCCTCAGTATGAAGATGTCATTTTAGACGCGCAAAAACGTCTGGAAACCAAGGCCGTGCCTTACCGTCCTGTAAAGGGGTTTAGCCTAAAAACTAAGACAATAGAAGAAATGGCTGCGGAAAAAGAAAGATACAGAGCTATGGCCGGGGCTGCGGCCAAAGAAAATGTGTAATACGGGCAGCGGGATAAGTCCTGAGGTAAGCTTCCAAACTTTCTATTGGCGATAGTACCGCAAGTAAAGCTTGCAATATATGACAATCAGATTTGCTTACCGTACATGATAACAGGCTCTGCCTGTTGTATGCTGGGGGTATAGACATGAAATCAGGAAAAAGAAAAGAATTACTCCATATTCTGTCGGCCATTACCGCCGTGATATTCGTATATGCACTCTTTACTCTGCTGGGAATCGGCTGCCCCATTAAGTTTGTCACCGGTATTTCCTGTATGGGCTGCGGTATGACCAGAGCATGGCTCTGCGTTTTACGCCTTGATTTCAAAAGCGCTTTTTACTATCATCCCGGCTTTTGGATTCCTCCCCTTGTTCTCATTCTTTTCTATCTAAAAAATAAAAAAATTATTAAAAATTATAAATTTTTTATGTTTACAGCTACCGCAATTTTTGTTATAATCTACCTCGTTAGACTCATATATTTAAACGATGACATTGTTGTTTTCCAGCCGGAAAATAACATCCTGTCAAAAATCTCAAAAAAATTTATACACTAAGAGGAGGATGTCATGTTTTGTAAAAAATGCGGAAAAGAGGTTCCTGACAACACAAAGTTTTGTCCTCATTGCGGGGAAGATCTTTCTTTGGAAAGCAGAGTTGCAAACGCCGCCAATAATGTATTCCATGCTACCGAAGAGGAATTAAAAAGCTCTATCAATGAAGTACATCAGTCTTTTACCGGCCAGCAGACGTCGTCTGGCGCAAGGCTTAAAGATGACAGAGGATTGCTTTCCTATATTTTGCTTTCTCTGATTACATGTGGTATCTATAGCTACTATTTTATTTACAAAATGGCTGCCGATGTAAACGTTGCCTGTGAAGGCGACGGGGAGGAAACCGCCGGATTACTTGCTTTTATTCTCTTATCATTTGCCACCTGTGGTATTTATGCCTGGATTTGGTATTATAAGTTAGGGAACCGCTTATCTTCTAATGCCGGACGCTATGGCCTATCCTTTCAGGAAAACGGCACCACCGTGCTGCTATGGTTAATTTTCGGTTCGCTCTTGTGCGGAATTGGCGCATTTGTTGCAATGCACATCCTGATTAAAAATACAAATCAGATTTGCAACGCTTATAACCGCGCTCATAATTTATAAGCTAATAAAAACTTTAAGGGGATGTCGCAAAACGGCAGGTTCATACAATATATAGCAGCCAAACGCCAGAAAGTTTGGCATATATTGTATAACAGCCAAGTTTTGCAACAGCCCCTTATCTTTTTGCTTCATATTTATACCCCCGCATACCGCAAGCGCAGCTTGCGGTATGCGGGGGTATAAATATGAAAAAATCCGCACTTCCTTTTCATTATTTATTAGAAAGCTGCGGATTTTATTAAAATTTATTTATTGTTCCCTATATTTAGTCTGTAAAACATTGTGTCCAATAAAAGCCGTACTTATCACTTGCCTGATAACAGCCTACTCCAATATGACCAAACTCAGCCCGCAATATATTTGCCCTGTGCCCGGGAGAATTCATCCATCCCTCCATAACCTCCGCCGGTGTATCCTGACCTGCCGCAATGTTTTCTCCGGCCGTTCTATATTTTACGCCATTTTGGTCAAATGCCGTAAAACATGCCGTCCCATCCGGTCTCGTATGCGAAAATAAAGTTACCGTTTCTTTTGCGCGAACCAGCGATGTTCTCATCAATTCCGGTGTTGTAGAAATCTTTCCAAGACCATTCTCCTCGCGAACTTTGTTTACAAGTTCCACCACTTCATAAGCAAATTCCAAATTGTTTTCATCAGAAGGGTTTATATCTATATTTGTTTCCGTTGGTTTATTGTTTGCGGGCGCAGGTGCAGGAGCTTTTGTAACGGTTCCATTGCCAATACGTCCTTCCGCTTTTCCAATGGTTGCATAATGCAAATAATAGCTTGGAAGATCTTCGCCAAATGCCGCCTGTAAATCAGGATACTTTTCTTTGTAATACCGTACGTTAAATTCTTCGTTCCCCTGACGCCCTTCCGCCATTCCGGATGTCAGAAAATGATTGAATAATGAATTGCTGTTGTCTCCAATTGCCGCCTGCAAATCAGGATTATGCTCCAGATAATAAGCGCTGTCGAACACCGCCTCATAAACAGACTTGTCATTTTTCGCCGCTTCCACCGGAAAACCTATCGTAATAAACAATATTACGGCAGTTAAAACCAGCATAATCTTCCTTGAAATACCTGTTTGTTGCTTTCTCATACCACCTCTCCTTTCGCTAATTGCATAGCCATAAACTACAACTTTTCAGTTACTTTATCCTTTGTAGAACTGTAATAAGTATAACCGGATTTTCATATTTTTTCAACGGGGTGATGTGATATTGGGATTGTTTCCTTGTTGAAAGTCAATTATAATAATAACTGAAAATCCGGATTGACCGGGCAAAGTAAAGGATGCTTCTTGTCCGAAGCTCAAGAAAACGGGCGTTAAAAAAGCGAAAAAATCGGGAGTGAATCTGCATAGGAAACGGAGGAAAGAGTGAAAGGTTTTCAACCTTTCACTCACAAGTTTGTGTCTGCGCTGCATCCACAAACTTGATATGCGAAAGAAGCAGCGCAGAAATGAGGAAAAACATAAATGGTTTTAATGGTTGATACGACAGCAAAACATACGGGAAAAGCCATAACGGAGGAATTGCTTCGCAGGGGTAAAAATGCTGCCGGGTTTGAGCTGATTGACACCGATGGGATGAACATTTCGCACTGTGTCGGGTGTAATTACTGTTGGCTGAAAACGCCGGGAGTATGTGCTATCCGGGACGATTATGAGCCGATATTAAAAAAAATGAGCAAAGCCGATCAGGTTTGGCTGATTTCGGATACACACTTTGGATTTGTTTCCTGGCAGACCAAAAACATTGTAGACAGAATTATGCCCCTTGTCACCATGTATCTGAAATTTAAAGATGGGCAGATGCGTCATGTAATGCGCTATAATCATCAGCCGGATATTGGAATTATCTATACCGGAGACGGCGACCAGGCTTACCTTGAACGGTGGTGTGAGCGTACCACATTAAATTTAGGGAGTCGTTCGCTGGGAGTCTTTTCCGAAAGCAACGGAAAGGGGGCGGTTTCATGCATGTTGTAATTATCAATGGAAGTCCGCGGATACCAAAATACAGCAATACGGAGAAAGTCATTGCGGCCTTTGCCAAAGGGCTGTCAGAAAAAGGAAGTACCTTTGAAACATATGCAATTTCCAACCGAAACACATGGGATAAAATTCGTTATGCTTACATCAAAAACGATGAAATCCTCATTGCCCTGCCATTATTTGTAGAATGTGTGCCCGGGCTTCTTTTGGAATTTTTGGAAACACTCCCCCAAAAGGATCAACGGACAAGGCTTTCATTTCTTTTGCAAAGCGGCTTTGCGGAGGGGTGCCAGCTTCGCTGCGGCGAGGCATTTCTGGCAAAATTGCCGGAGTATTTGGGCGTTCGTTATGGCGGCTGTCTGGTAAAGGGAGGTAATTTCGGAATCCGGATTTTGGACGAAGAAAAACAGGCTCAGGCCACAAAGCCGTATCAGGCAATGGGGAAACTGTTTGCAGAGGGAGACGGCTTCTTCCGTGAGGAGGCCAAAAAATTTACCGGCCCGGAATATTTGCCGCTTCCTATGCGCCTGGTGACGGGATTGATGTTCAAAACCCTTGCGAAAAAGATGTTTCAGAAGGCGGCGGCATCGTGGGGGTGTCGTGTGCCCCTTGATGAAAAAGTTTGGGAAACAGGCCGTAACGGGTACTGATTTTGCATTTTACATTGTCAGGAGGTTTATACTGTGAAAAATAAATTTTTCACAAACGAACTTGTTCGTTTTGCAAATATTGTGCCTGCGGCCCAAAGTTTGCAGGCTGTGAGAAAGGCATGGTTATTTGTATGTTTGAAGAAATATCATTTCCTGAACATGAATATGCGTCAATACAAAATTATTTAAATAAACTGGGGTATTGTTATACCACAAGGGTCTATAAAGAAATCGGGAAATATAAAGTCGGGCAATTCTATACTGCCCCTTGGGGTGATATATTAAAAATAGACGAAGTGAAAACATACCGGAAAGTATCGGATCGCCCTTTCTATGACGAAATGAATGAGGACGTAAAGATAGAAATCCGTAAATACTCCGAAGATATAGGATTGCCGTATGAATTTATAAAATTTTCTAAAAGTACAGTTTTGATGACGGAATCCACACCATAATCTTTCCAGTCTGAAAATCATCACTTGTAACAGATAAAAGATATGGTAAAATAATCAGCAGCCTGAAACTGCCATTTGGGGGAATTATTTCCTTGTTGATAGTCAATTATAATAATATCTATAAATCGGAATTTGCAAAGGTGAAACTATGCGGGAAGATATTTTGGAGAATTTGCAGCATGAAATATATGATAGATGCCAAAAACAAACGAATAAGTTTGGAGTAGGCTGCTATTATCACATTATTGCGGTCGTTAATAATGCAGAAATTCTGGCGGAAAAATACGGGGCAGATAAGGAAATTGTCATGATTGCGGCTTGGTTGCACGATATTGCTTCTATTACAGATTACAGCCTCTATGAACTTCACCATATCCATGGGGCAGAAATGGCACATCTTATTCTAAAAGAATATGGTTATGATGACAAAAAGATTTCATTGGTACAAAAATGTATCAGAAATCACAGAGGTAGTATCAGTTCGGAAAAAATTACCCCTGAAGAATTATGTGTTGCCGATGCTGATGCAATCTCACACTTTGATAGTGTTCCGAGTCTCTTATATTTAGCCTACGTTCAAAAAAGTTTAGGAATTGAAGAAGGCAAGACATTTGTAAAAGACAAGTTGACGAGAAGTTTTCAAAAATTATCTGCTGAGAGCAAACAACACTATCAAGATAAATTTGAAAAAGTTATGGAAGTTTTAGGTTGAGAAAGTGAAACACAAAAATCCGCACTCTCTTTTTGTCAGAAAGTTGCGGATTTTCTGTAAAAATCAGTTATCTAAAATGTACGGCATCATCTTATTTTCAATTTTTTATCTGTCTTCCCTCATGATTCATGTGATATCCTTCCTTATAAATCAGCTCGGAAATTGGCACAAAAGTATATCCCTCATTTTTCAGGGTGGCAATCAACGTGTCTAACGCCTGTGCCGTGTATTTTGCGCCATTGTGGCATAAAATAATGCTCCCGTTTCCTAAGTGCTTGTGCTGGGTTACCGTCTTGATGATGGAATCCACACCATAATCTTTCCAGTCCAGAGAATCCACATCCCACTGAATAGTATAATACCCACAATCCTTTGCCACATCTACCACCGCGTTGTCATAGTCCCCATAAGGCGGCCTGAACAAAAACATATCATATCCGGTCAGCTCCTGTACCTTCGTGTGTACCTTCATCAGTTCCTCTTTTTTTTCATCATCCGACAGCTGACTCATGTTCTTGTGGTTTTCGCTGTGATTTCCCAAGTCGTGGCCTGCGGCAAGAATCGCCTTCACATCGTCCGGATAGCTTTCCACCCATCCCCCGGTCATAAAAAAGGTCACATGTACATCGTGCTTTCCTAAAATCTCAAGAATTTTTGCCGTGTCTTCGTTTCCCCAGGGGGATGTATGGTTGATGGATAGTTTTGATTACGATACTTCCGGTTCTTCTGAAAATTTATAAACAATCCTGACCACATTATTCTCATAAACATAAATCGCAGAAATCATTTCCGCCACGATTTCCCTGTCAAGATAACTTATCCGTTCACACGCAAGTAATTTTTCTATCCATGTGTTTGAATCGGGCTTTTCTGCTTCTTTTTCCTTATGCAAAAGGTCAATCTTTAGCTGAACGGCAAGAATCTGATTTTCATATTTCCCCTTATATTTCAGATAATCCTCCCTGGAGATAACGCCATCGGAATAATCCTCGTAAGCCCGCTCTTTTTTCTTTGTCAGGCGGTCGATTTCCAATTGATATTCCGTCAGGCGGGCCGGTGAAAGATGCGGGTTTATCTTTTGTCTTTTTTGCTCTTCTTCCACCAGCTGTTTGATATCTTTTACGGACTTTATCAGGAGATTCAGGTCATCTAAAAGGATTTTGTTCAGCTCCCATTCCGTAATCTTATGTATGGTGCAAATCTTTTTTCCATAGCGGTTATAGCTTCCGCAATGAAAGCAGGCAGTGCCCTTGCGGCTGACCTTCACCATGGCGCGTCCGCAATCGCCGCATTTTAAAAAGCCGGCGAACAGATGCATATTGCCGTCTAAGCCGGTCTGTCTGGCATTTCTTTTTAAAAGGTTCTGAACCTGCTCCCAGGTGAGCTTGTCGATTATGGGCCGGTGGGTGTTTTCAACCACAATCCATTTGTCCCGCGGGAGGGAAACCGCATTTTTTTTACATACCTGCCGAAAGCTTTTATTCTGAACCATATTTCCGATGTACATTTCGTTTTGGAGGATTCGGCGCACTGTGGAATATGTCCAGTAAAAGGTTTCGGAAAGCTGATTGCCGTTATGATAATTCAGGCCGCATCTTTTTTTGTATTCGGCAGGGCAGGGAATGCCCTCATCATTCAGCCGTCTGGCTATGGTATTTTGTCCACAGCCGTCCAAATACATGGAAAAAATGCGCCTTACAATCTCCGCAGCATATTCGTCCACCTCGAGCTTGTTGTGATCGCTCCCGGATTTTTTGTAGCCAAAGCAGGCGAAGGCGCCGATGAACTGTCCGTTGCTTTGTTTGGATTTGAAAGTGGAACGGACTTTTTGGGAGATGTCCCTTGGGTAAAATCCGTTGAACATATTTTTGATGTCCATCATCATGGCGCTGCCGGTGTCTATGTCGTAGTACTGCCGGTCAATTCCGTCGCTCACCGCGATAAACCGCACTTTTTTATCGGGAAAATATTCGTTGACATACTCCGAAACCTTCGGCATATTTCTGCCCAGCCTGGATAAGTCCTTGACAATGACGCACGCTACCTTTTTCGCTTCTATATCCTCCAGCATCCTTTGAAAGCCGGGTCTGGCAAAGCTGGTGCCCGTATAGCCGTCATCAATATACACATCATACAGGTGCAAATCGCTCTGACTTTCCACAAACTTTGTGAGCAGCATACGCTGATTTGCCACGCTTAAGCTTTCGGCCTTATCGCCGTCCTCCCTGGAAAGCCGGATGTACAAGGCCGTATTTTGCTTTAATTTTTCTTTCTTTCCTTTGGTCTTACCCGTCATATTCTCCATGACTGCCTGCTTCACCTTCCTTGTGTCCCCATTGCTCGCTTTTTTCACAGGCATCTTTCATGTGATGACGGATAATACGTCTTAGCAGCTCTTCAGTATCGTAAAGGCATTGGTACTCTCTAACCACCGTATAATTCTCATTTGATTTGGTCATTTTACGAACCATGCTCCTTTCATGGCCTGCGAATATATGGTAAACCTGAATCATATTCTTACAAAATACGCTGCTCGTGCGCATTCCTGGGCCGTGAACAGTAACGGTAAACCACATTACAAATTCGTCAGGGAAAATTCTTTTTACTATATATATGCAAATGGTTTCAGCCAAAATAACACTTGTCTGTTTAAATGGCGGTATTCCAGTATTCCTCATATTGCTTTATAAATGTCTCCCTGTATCCTGCCGTCACGGACAAAGAGCGGTTGTCTATTTCAACCTTGTTTTTTCTCACGGACCTGATATATTTCATGTTTACAATACAGCTTTTGCTTATCCTCGCAAAACCCACGTACAGCCTTTCCATCTCCTTTTGAAGCTCGTCCATTTTTTGGTAATAATATGGAGGTACTCTCTCCAAATCTCCCACAATATAGATTTTTCTTGCCATTGAATGGAAATATTTGATTTTTCCTGTTTCCACGCCGTATTTCTTTCCCTTAAAAGAGAATGTCCAAATTTCCCTTCCGCTGATTCTTCTCACCCCATCCTCGAGGGCGCCGGCAAGCTGCCTCTCAAGCCCCGGTATATCCGCCGCATCTTTGGGAATAAACCGAAAAGGCTCTGCCTGGACCATATCCACATAATAATCATCGTAAGCTGAAATATAAATCATCAGCGACTTTGGATACATGGTCTTTATGGTTTTTCCGAGCATCATTCCGTTTTTTTCCCCCAGCTTTATATCCATATAAACAATATCCGGCCTGTGCCCGCGGCAAAATTCCAGCAACTCCTGCCAACTGTCAAAACCTGTAACGGCTGCCTGATAAAAACCGGCATACTTTTCCAGCAGCAATACCATCAGCTTGAGGAATTCCTTGTTGTCGTCACAAATTAAAATCTGATACATTTCTATCCCCCACCTTTCAGGTATTAAGGCTCCAATACTCCGCACACTTTTCAACAAACTTTTCCTGATATTTGGCTGTTACGGCAAGTACCTTATGCTCTATTTCAACCTTGCTTTTCCCCATAAACCGTATATATTTCATATTGATAATATACCTCTTGCTGATTCTGACAAAGTTTCCATCTATCCGCTTAAGCTCCATCTCAAGTTCATCCAGCCTGCCATAATAATAATCAGGCGCTTCTCCCAAATCCCCCGCAATATGTATGGTTCTTGCTATAGAATAAAAATACTTTATTTTTCCTAATTCTATGTGGTATTTTTTTCTGTCAAAGACGTAGCTCCAAGTTTCCCTTCCATTTATTCTTTTCATAGCCGCGTCAAGGGTATCTGCAATTTGTCTCTCCAGCTTTGGGATATCGGAAGCATCCTTGGAAATAAACCGAAAGGGTTCGGCCTGAACCATGTCCACATAATAATCGTCATAGGCCGAAATGTAGACGATCAGCGCCCTGGGGTTCATTGCCTTTATCGCCTTTGCAAGGGACATTCCATTTTCCCTCCCCACTACAATATCCATGTAAATCAGATCAAGCTTGTTATTCCAGCAGTAAGCCAGCAAATCATGCCCGCCTTCGCATCCTATCACTACGGCATCATAAGCGCCTGCATATTTTTCCAGCAGCAATACCATCAGTTTAAGAAATTCTCTGTTATCATCGCAAACCAAAATACGATACATCTATACCTCCATGCCTTCAGCAGACGGTTAAAAAACTCTGTTTGTAACTATTCCTTCGGCTTCATAAGTTACCGAATCCGGCTGGTAAAAATTCTCTTTGGCGAAAAGCCGCGGCATCCGGTACGCCCTCCGGTGCGCCTCCGGCCGTATTTACTCTTGGCATAATATACGTTTTCTCACGGTCCCCACAGTAAATACGCAGCCTGGCCCAATAGTTACCTCTGATTACATCAATTCATTATACCGTGACGCCATTGTTCCACATTAGGTGTATTATGTAATATTCCTTCATTTTTGCAGAAACTAATTGTTTATATACGGTTGTCTATCCGACCGTCTTGCAAAAAGCAATCTTTTATAAAAGAATTGGGTAATTATTCCGCCTTCGGCTTCATAGTTACGGAATCCGGCTATTAGAAGTTCGTCTTCGGCGAAGAGCCGGATTCTCTTGGCACAATTTACACTTTTCCGCGGTCTGCGCAGTAAATACGCAGACCTGGCCGAATCAATGTCATTAAGTTAACGGCTGCGGACGCCGGGAGGAAAATAAAATTCTCCGTCGCCGCGCTCTCGCTCCGTAAAAAGCGTAGCGGACACTAGGTTCGTGAAGTACCTCACCAAGTGCCGACGCTTTTTAAGGGGCTCCCCCAGAATTTTATTTTCCTCCCGGCTGGTTTTAGCGCTAAACTTAATGATATTGCTGGCTGAATAGTTACAGAATTAACATATATTTTCGTGCGTTGTGTTGACAATTTACGAATTATGTGTTACTGTTTCCCTGTAGAAAGGAGTAACATATGGCTAATTTAAACATTCGTGTGGACGACACCTTAAAGCAGCAGGCGGAAATGATTTTTTCCGACCTTGGCATCAGCCTTTCGGCCGCCACTACCATGTTCTTAAAACAGGTGGTGCGCTACAACGGCATTCCCTTTGAGCTTCGCGCCGACCCCTTTTACTGTGCAGAAAACCAGACCCGGCTTTCCATCGCCAAAGAACGCATGGAGCGAACCGGCGGCACAGTGCATGAACTAATCGAGGTGGAGCATGATTAAAGCGTGGGACGACTTTGCCTGGGAAGACTATCTCTACTGGCAAAGGCAGGATAAAAAAACATTAAAGCGCATCAACCAATTGTTGCAGGACATTGACCGCAACGGCTATTCCGGTATCGGTAAACCCGAACCCTTAAAGGGCAATCTGCAGGGCTATTGGAGCCGCCGGATAGACGACGTCAACCGCCTTGTCTACCGCATCATCGATAACCGGATTGAGATCCTGCAATGCCGTTCCCACTATAGCAATCTTAGCAACTATAGCGGCAGATAAACGGCGGCGTTTTCTCCTTCGTCCAAACGTTACGATAAACGCCCAAAGGACGGCTGTTTGAGGTCGGACGACGGCCCCACATATATTCCTGCCGCATAGCGCTATGGGTATATAATACTTGAATTAATTCCGTCAAATCAATAATACCGGAAATGGTAAATTCCCTTAAAAGCCCTTTTTCCCCGGCTTTTTTATTCATACTGACGGCCTTCATGTCAAAAAAATACTGTTTCATGTAAAATATTCTTTTTTACTTCATAAAAATTTTGTTACAAATTTTATGGAAGCTAAGCAAAAAACATTCCACAGTCTGCCGTCCGTGCCTGCTTTAATGGCCTATTTTCTTTGTATTCCCTGTGCAAAAACAGGGCGGATAAATTGTGCTTCTTACCGCACAAATTTATCCGCCCTGTCTAAGAGCTCTCTGCCCACAAATTTATTTCGTGACAGCTCCTTATTCTATTCCACTACCAAATTGTCCGCCAGTATTTCCGGCTTATACTTCATACTGTCCCTTTCGCCGATCTCCCTGATTACCCTGCATGGAACCCCGGCGGCAAAGCTGTCCGGTGGTATGTTCCTTGTCACCACGCTGCCCGCGCCAATCACGCAGTTATCCCCAATGGTCACGCCAGGACAGACCGTCACCGAAGCGCCAAACCAGCAGTTGCTGCCAATGTGTACGGGTTTTGCATAGCAGAGACGTTTTTTCTCGCCTTCCGCCGTCAGGATTTCCTGCCGCTCATCCGCTCGCATAGGGTGAATCGGCGTTACGATTGTCACATTCGGCCCAAAATTGCAATTATCCCCAATGGTAACCTCCGCGTCGTCCTGAATGGTCAGATTAAAATTGCCAAAGAAGTTTTTGCCGATTTTGGTGTGGGTACCATAGTGAAAGGCCACAGGGCCCTGTATGAATCCTCCCTCGCCAAATTCTCCAATCATTTCCGTAAGGATTGCCGCGCGTTTTTCGGTTTCATCCTCATAGGTCTTATTATAATCCACATTCAGATTATGCGTTTTCAGCTTCATCGCCTTTAATTCGGGGTCGCCGGGACAAAACAAAACGCCCGCTTTGATTTTTTCTTCTTCTCTCATAACCCTATCCTTTATGAAAATTTAAAACTTTCGAAATCTTCCGCAAAAAAGGTGCAAAGCCTTCATCATTAATAGACTTTACACCTTTTTATAATGTATTAGTTTACTTCTTTATTGTTTGCAAGAATGTTTTTCTTGCGAAGCTTAAGCTTCTCTCTTTCTTTCTCGTCCTGCTCTTTGTCTATTAATTCGTCTACAAAATTTAACAAAGCATTATAAACTTCAAATTGCAGATCGCTCATGCCCATATAATCACCTGCTTTCTATGGAGCTATTTTTGATTATTACAACACAAGCATACCCATCTCCTACATCAGTATCAGCTTTCGGATAAAATCAATGGTGTAATCCACGCCTTTATCTCCCAGCTCCCCTTTCCAGTTTGCGGAATGGGGCTCGATGCTCAGGCCTTCCTGATACCCTTTCGCATATAAGATGGCCAGAAATGCGCCCCAGTTGGTCATGTCCATCCCTGCCGGCGGATCGTCAAAACGCTTTCCGTCAATCGTGAGCGCACCTTTGATGTGGACATGGATAAAACGATCGCCCCAGTCCCTTGCCTCCTGCAGATAATCGCCGCCCGCATAGATACAGTGGGAGGTATCGTATTTGATATACAAATCCTTCAAATATCCGTGGATTACGGTAAACGCCATCGGATCGCAGACAAAATTGTTCCATCTGCAATTATAGGTGGCGATTCTGACGCCCTTTTCCTTCCCATAAGCAATCAGCTTTTCAAAATATGCAATTGCCAGTCCGCAATTCTCATAATAGGAAAGCTCATCCACGTAGTTACAGCCCGTAATGTAAATGGTACAGCCTAACTTGTTCGCCGCTTCAATCAGCCGGCACTCCAGAGAAAGCTCATCCTCGCAAATACCGTCTTTGCTGATGCGCCCGCTTCCCCAGCGGCCGATTGCCCGAACAGGCAGCTCATATTTCTCGCTGTATTCTTTCACCTCGTCCACATGCGCCAAAAATTCCTCCGCCCGGTCATTTACATCCAGTTCCACAAAGGAAAGTCCTTTTTCCTTTACCTTAATGAAATCCTCTTCCTTAATCCAGGAAATAATTCCAAGTGTCATTTTTACACCTCCTGCATATTGCAAGTCTTGCTTGCAATACCTAAATTATTCGAAATAGATGGTCTTTCCTGTCTTTGCGGATTCGTAGATTGCTTCCAGAATCTGTGTCACCACCATAGCCTGTTCCGGCAGTACGGTTAAAGGTTTTCCATCTACAATCGCGTCATAAAATACCTTCTGTTCTTCATCCTCAGGTCTTTCGGCGTCGCCGTCATAAAAAGCAACCCCAGCCGCGTCCAAAGCCGGTTTCTCCACGCACTGTCTGCCATACTGAACACGGTTGATGCGCAGTCCGTCTTTCATGTCCGCCCCTGCCTTTGTTCCGCACAAAGTTGTTTTTGCTTCGTCTACCTCAAGGCTGTTAAGCGCCCATGCAGCCTCAAGATGAATGGTTGCGCCGTTTTTCATCTTGATAAAACCAAATGCGGAATCTTCCACCGTAAAGATTTCCGGATCCCAATCGCCCCATGCATTTCCCGTATCCTTCTGATCCGCCAGTTTACGGAATACGGAGCCGGTTACGGACACCGGTTCATAATTGTCCATCATCCACAGCGTCAAATCCAGCGCATGAGTTCCGATATCGATAAGGGGACCGCCGCCCTGCTTTTCCGCATCCAAAAATACGCCCCAGGTAGGGACTGCTCTTCTGCGGATTGCATGCGCCTTTGCATAATAAACCTCGCCAAGATCTCCATTTACGCATGCTTTTTTCAGATATTGGGAATCTCCCCTGTAGCGGTTCTGATAGCCAATGGTCAGAATCTTCCCCGTTTCCTTTGCGGTCTTAACCATCTCCTGAGCCTCTGCATAAGTCTTTGCCATGGGTTTTTCACACAGAACATGTTTGCCCGCTTTCATTGCCGCAATGGCAATCGGCGCATGAGAGCTGTTGGGCGTAAGTACATACACCGCATCCAGATCTTCCTTAATCAGCTCCTGATAATCCGTATAAACACGGGCATCCGGTGTGCCGTAGTCTTCTTTCGCCTTCTGTGCGCGTTCCTCTATCAAATCACAAAACGCCACAACGTTAAATTTCCCGACTCTCTTCATAGCGGGCAGATGCTTATTGTTCGCAATACCGCCGCACCCTACAACGCCAACATTTAATACTTTCATGATTTTTCCTCCTTCCGCCTTTCGGCGCATCCATTTTTTATAACCTGGCATAACTTAAATTATACATTTGTAACAGTTCTGCCTTTGGCTTCACTGTTACATACATTTCCTTTTCATTTCATATGCATAATTCGTGAGCCTCACCAACATGCCGCCTCGCGGCACAAACAATACATAAACCATTCAGAAGAATCGCCTAAGGCGATTCTTCGCGAGATGACTTAGATTTTCTTAGGCAGCGTTTTCTGCTGCCTTAGAAAATCTTCATCTCGTTTCATTTCGTTTTTACATGCTTAAGGCTCTTTTCCATATTTTCCATGGGACTCCCGAAGGTATGGGTGTCCTGCTCAATCACCAGCCACTTTGCGCCGCTTTCCACAGCTGCGGGCACAACCGCATCCGCGCCGACCTCGCCGTCTCCCACTGCCACCAGCACCACTTCGCCGTCCTTACGGATAAAATCTTTCACGTGCACTAAAGGGCAGCGTCCACTATATTTTTTCAGGTATGTAACCGGATCTGCGCCGCCAACCTTCACCCAGCACAAATCAAGCTCTGTCTGCAGCTTTTCCGCCGGGATTGTCTCATAGAGCGCATCCAACTGATAGCCTCCCTCAGGCGTCTTTTCAAACTCAAAATTGTGATTGTGGTAAAGCAGTACCATCCCTGCTTCCCGGCATTTCTCAGATATTTTCGCAATGTTCTCAAGGGTATTTTGGTACCTGCTGCCGCCGTACCACCTTTCCTTGTCCAGATAAGGAATAGCTACATACTTACAGCCAATCTCCTTGTATGTACGCACCGTTTTATCGAGATCTTCTTCGAACTCAGCCATGGGTACATGGGCGCTTACTGCCTGCAGCCCTGCCTTTTCCAAACTGGCGCGGATTTCTTCCGGGGATTTCCCGTAAAGCCCTGCAAGCTCCACACCGTCATATCCCATATCCGCAAGCTTTTGCATTGTTTTTTCAAAATCCGCAGCCGCCTCCTCGCGCACGGAAAATACCTGTGCCGCAACCGGTAAATTCATACGAAACCTCCATTTCTGCCGGCAGTCTGTCAATTTTGCCGGACATCAATCAACTGTTATAACTGCTAATTTTCAAAGTAGATAACCTGCCGCTTCTTAGCGGATTCAAAAATGGCTTCCATCACGCCCATAACCCGCGCCACTTCTTCCAGCTTAATCAGGCTTTCTTCCCGGCCTTCCAGCACAGCCATCACGTTTCGGTAAAAGTCACAGATATCACTCTTCTCTTCCGGCCTCAGCTCCGTAAAAATGCTGTCCTTACGCCGGGGCGCCATGGTCTTTGTAAGTCCTGCGGCGGTCCGCACCGGAACCACGTCCTCCTCGTTCGTACCGCAGGCTCTCACAATCTTCATGTCCTCTCCCCAGTCGCCAATCATTGCCGTGCCGTCCGTTCCCAGCACATACCACCGGGGAAGGCTGATAAAGTTGCTTGTGCCCACCTCTACTATCATATGGATTCCGTTTGCAAAGCCCAAATCCGCCGTAAAGCCGTCGTCCACCAGCTGGTTGGTCACATTGGTCAGGGTTGCATACACGGTTTTAAGCGCTACCCCGGGAAAAAGCATCAGCGCCTGGTCTAAAAGATGAACGCCCCAATCAAGCACCATGCCGCCGCCATGCTCCGCTTCCTGCCGCCAGTCTCCCGGTATTCCCCGGGAGCCGTGTACTCTCGATTCCAGCCGGAATACTTCGCCAAGGGTTCCCTCCTCCATGAGCTTTTTCACGGTGAGGAAATCTTCATCCCAGCGGCGGTTTTGATGTACCGTCAAAAACCGCCCGTATTTTTCGGATGCCTCAATCATTTCCCGCAGGTCCGCCGAACACAGCGTAACAGGCTTTTCGCTCACCACGTTTTTCCCGGCTTTCATCGCCTCTATTGCAATACTTTTATGTACATCATTGGGAGTGGCTACCAGTACCAAATCCACTTGCTCGTCCGCTAAAAGCGCCTCCTGGCTTTCATACACGTGGATTTGCCGGGAACGCGCATATTCGCGCCGCTCTTCCTTAATATCCCAGACGCCCGCCACGGACAAATTCTCCAGCTTTTCAATTAAATCATAATGCCAGCCCGCCATACCGCCGAAGCCGACCATTGCCAAAGTATGCGTTTTCATGCCCAGTACATGCTTCCTCTCTCTTCAAAAATAAGTACGTTCTTAAGACACTCAATTGCTTTGAGCAGTCCTTCCCTGCCGGACATAAGGCTGTCCTCATGCTCGATGCTCACCGCATAGTCATACCCTGCCAGACGCAGTTCCGAAGCGATTGCCTTCCAGAATTCCTCCCCATTGCCGTATCCTACGGAACGGAAAATCCAGGAACGCTCAATCTCATTGCCATAGTGGGTTGTATCCAAAACGCCGTTAAGCGCCGTATTGTAAGTATCTATCTTTGTGTCTTTTGCATGGAAGTGGAATAATGCGCCCGCTTTTCCAAGTTCCCTGATGCATGCACAAGGATCCATCCCCTGCCAGATTAAATGGCTGGGATCAAAGTTCGCTCCGATTTCCGGCCCTACCGCCTCACGCAGACGCAGCAGCGTTCTTGTATTGTAAACACAGAATCCCGGATGCAGCTCCAGCGCAATTTTGTGAATGCCATGCCCTTTCGCAAAAGCCACCTTCTTTTTCCAGTAAGGAATCAGAACTTCGTTCCACTGATATTCCAAAACTTCGGAAAAATCCTCCGGCCAGGGGCATGTTACCCAGTTAGGCATCTTATCTTCCGGACTTCCACCGGGGCAGCCGGAAAAGGTATTTACTACCGGAACGCCCAATTTTTCCGCCAGCAAAATTGCATTGGTCAAATCGTCGTCAAATTTCTTTGCAATTTCCGGATTCGGATGCACCATATTGCCGTGGCTGCTCAGTGCGCTGATTTCCAGATTGTGTTTGTGAATTGTGTCCAAAAATTCTTTTTGCTTCTTCTCGTCCGCCAAAAGCTCCGCCGCATCGCAATGAGCCTTTCCCGGGAAACCGCCGCATCCGATTTCCACCATCTGCACGCCGTTTGCCTCCAGAAAACCGCACGCCTCATCCAATGCCATATCGCCAAGCACTACCGTAAAAGTTCCTAATTTCATTTTTTTACCCTCCTGTTCCTTGTAACTTATTACTCACGACTCTGTTTTCGCATCTACAAAAATGTATATTTTCGTACTGCGGAAATTGAATTTATTATACAAAAAGACAGCAGAAAAAAGATAGCTTTCTTCTGCTGTAAACTCATACAATCCTGCTATTTTATTTCATGTTACAATGCATCCTAAAGTCGGTTTATCAGGGCTTTTACCGTTTATCCCGTTATCCCAGCCCTTTCCTTGCCTCCGACGGCGTGCACCCAAAATATCTGCGAAACATGCGCCCAAAGTTGTTATAATCCAAAAAGCCCACTGCCTCCGCCGCCTCCGTAACGGTAAAACCCTCTTTCTTTAAAAGCTTCATTGCCTTGTTCAGTCGAATCTCGTTAATATATTGTAGCGGCGAGGCCCCCGCGCTTTCCTTGAAAATATGGCAAAAACGCCCCTCGCTCAAATGCACCAGCTCCGCCAGCTCCCGGTTTGTGACAGGCTCCGCATAATGGTTTTCAATATACTGGTAGACCGTATTGAGCCTTTCTAACTTTTTGCGCCTTTTTAATACATCCTCCTCCGAAAGCATTTCCGCTGCATCGTTGCGGGCCAGATAAGTAACAAGCTTTAAAAGCTCTCCCTTACAGACAAGCTGATAGCCGATTTCCTTTCTCATATATTCCTCATAAATCCGCAGCATAATCTTGGAAATCTCTCCGTCGCCGGAAATAAGCGGACGGAAAATAATATTCTTGTCCGCAAATTCTCTGGAAAAATCTTCCATATCAAAAATGGCCACCATAACCTCCATTTCCCTGCCCCTGCAATACCCCTCATGCAGCACATTGCTGTTTGCAACAACAAGCGCCCCTTCGTCAGCCGTCATCTCTTCCTGTTCTAACCTGATCACCGTCTGACCGCGCACCACATAATGAAGCTCAATCTGTTCATGCCAGTGGGCGCCGAAATATTTTCCCTTATTTTGACATCTGTTGATAATCAGCTGAATGGGAAATTCTTTATCCTTCAATATTTTCTTTTCATAAAGCTCCAGCTTCCGTTCCATCACCGAAATCCTCTCCTGCTTTCCTTTATCTGTCGGAAAGTGCAACTCATAAATCTGCCTGAAAAAAATATTCCATCAACAACTCATTCCCCCAGGCCGCGTCAAAACTTAAGGCGATTTTCTTTTCATCCGTCTCCACACAGTAAATCGGCAGCTTTCGTCCGTCCACGCTGTTGCTCACCGTCATGCTCCCCCCTACTACTACAAGCACGCCCCGCAGCACCGCAAATGCCGCCAGCGCAAATACGCCGTATTTCACGCCAAGAAGTACCCTTTGCCTTGCATACTCCTCTCCGCTTTGTCCCTCCTTCTTCGGAGGAAAAATTTGAACCATCTGTTTTACTTTTTCTATGTACTTTCTCATAAAGCCCTCCCTTCGCAAAATATTATAAATTACCTGCCATAAATATTGTTACAGTTTATGACATAGAAGTTTGGACATATGTCAGTCCTTCTTTATTTTCAAAAGATTTATTCTCATAATCCGGCCGGAGGGTTACGAATCCGGTTCCTTTACGAAATCTCCTGGCTTTTTATCATCTGTCTGATTACGTCAAAAATATAAGGCTTTAACTCCTCTATCCCCACAGGCTCGTTATACAAAATAGCACTATAACAAGTAGCGCTTACAAATTCCACTATCATGAACAAAAGCACCTCAGGGTTCTTAAAAGTTCTGGGTGAATTTTCCAAAACTTTATATATATTATAAAAATCCACATCAGAGCTGTCCCCCAAACCAATCAGCTCATTCTTAAAAATGCCCCAGCTTAAATTTTTGGAGATAAAAAGAAGCAGCGACTTGTCCTCCTGAAACTGCCCCAGAATATGATCCACCAGAAAGATAATCCTATCCTCTAACTTTGTTAATCCGGTTTTGGCAAGCGCTTCATCCGCAGCGGAAAAAATAAGCGCGGCCTTATGGGCAATCAGTTTATTGCGGATATCATACTTATCCTTAAAATAAAGATAAAAGGTCCCCTTCGCCACCCCTGCGGTCTCCACAATATTATTTATGGTCGTCTTATGAATCCCCTGTGTGGTGAACAACTCAAATGCCGTATTCAAAAGGGCTTCCCGCTTCTTCCTCTTATTCAAGTCAATTTTCCCCATTCAAAACCTCCCCGCTGCCGCTATCTGCAATCCCAAATAATGTCCTTACCGCCCTGTTTCCTGCATCCTATAAACTTCATTATAAAATAAAGCACTAAAATGTCAAAACATTTCATATAATACTACCTTTATGTTACCTTTATATGCTGACCATTGTACGCTCACAGCTAAGTTTCAGACTATCCGCTTAAAAGCAATCCTCTCGCCTTCCTTATAACATTTTTCAAGGCAGCCAATAACCAACCACCTCCATATTTTTTTATATTTTTTTCATATTTTATTTATTGACCATTAGTCATTTTTATGTATAATACTAAATAAAAATGACTATTAGTCATAAACCAAAAAAAGGAGTGATCCCTATGCAAAATTTCGGTAAAAAAATAGTACGGCTCAGAATCCCCATCCTGATTTTGGGCCTGCTCCTCCTAATCCCATCATTTATCGGGTATGTAAACACCAAAGTCAACTATGATATCCTTTCCTACCTGCCCGGGGACATTGAGACAATGGCAGGTCAGGATATTCTGGTAGAGGAATTTGGCACAGGCGCCTTTTCCATGTTTGTAGTACAGGGAATGGAGCCAAAAGAAAGCGCCCGGCTGAAAGGGGAAATCGAGCAGATTGACCATGTGGAAAAGGTTCTCTGGTACGATTCCGTTATGGATCTTTCCATCCCCATGGAATTGATGCCAAATGAGCTTTACGAAGCTTTTAACAGCGGGGACGCCACCATGATGGCAATCATATTTGATGAAACCACCTCCGCGGACGGCACCATGCAGGCCATAGAGGACATCCGAAAAGTGGCGGATCAGAACTGCTTTTTAAGCGGAATGTCCGCCGTTGTGACAGATACCAAAAAACTTTCGGAAAGAGAAGCGCCTATTTATGTGTGTATTGCAGTGTTGCTATCCTGCCTGGTTTTATCCCTTACCATGGATTCCTTTCTCATCCCCTTCCTGTTTTTGTTAAGTATCGGGATGGCCATTGTTTATAATCTTGGCAGCAATGTTTTCATGGGACAGATATCTTATATTACCAAAGCCTTAAGCGCCGTTCTCCAGCTTGGCGTCACCATGGACTATTCCATCTTCCTGTGGCACAGCTATCAGGAAAACAGAGAAAAAACACCGGAGAAAAAGGAGGCAATGGCAAAGGCCATTGGCGAGACCGTTACCTCTGTGGTGAGCAGCTCCATGACCACGGTAGCAGGCTTTATTGCCTTATGCTTTATGAGCTTTACCCTGGGAATGGATTTGGGAATCGTCATGGCCAAAGGAGTGGTGTTTGGCGTAATCACATGCGTCACCATCCTCCCCTCCATGATTTTGGTCTTTGACAAAGCGCTGGAAAAGACCCGGCACAAAGCCCTCCTTCCCGATATGAACGGCATAGGGGGCTTTATCGCAAAACATTACAAAATATTTATGATTTTATTTGCGGTCATGTTATTCCCGGCCATTTTCGGCTACCGGAATACAAAGGTCTACTATAACCTGGATGAAACTCTTCCGAAAGATCTTCCCAGTATCGTGGCAAACCATAAGCTCAACGAGTCCTTTGATATGAATGCCACCCATATGCTCCTGATAAGCGCAGACCTTCCGGCCAGGGACGTGCGGCACATGACCGATGAAATGAAAAAAACGGACGGCGTAAACTGGGTGCTTGGGCTCAATGCCCTCAAAAGTGATTTTATTCCGCAGGAGCTTTTGCCCTCCGGCATGACGGATTCCCTTGTAAATGAAAACTGGCAGCTTCTGCTGATCGGTTCCCAATATAAGGTGGCCTCCGACGAGGTCAACGCCCAGTGCGAAGCCTTAAGCGCTATCTGTAAAAAATATGATAAAGCCGGCATGCTGGTGGGGGAGGCGCCCTGTACAAAAGATTTAATTGAAATTACGGATAAAGATTTCAGCACCGTCAGCGTCGTATCCATCGGAGTCATTTTTATCATTATATTATTTGTGTTCCGATCCCTTTCCCTGCCGGTCATTCTGGTATCCGTTATAGAGATGGCTATTTTTGTAAATATGGGAATCCCTTATTATACGGGAACGGAAATCCCCTTTATTGCGTCTGTGGTTATCGGCACCATCCAGCTGGGCGCAACCGTGGACTATGCCATTTTAATGACCACCAGATATAGAAAGGCGCGCTATACCGGGGTGGAAAAGAAAAAGGCTGTTGCGGATGCCTGTCAGGGCAGCGTGAAGTCCATCATGGTCAGCGCATTATCCTTTTTTGCGGCGACCTTTGGCGTGGGATTATATTCTAACATTGATATGATCAGCTCTCTTTGCACTTTAATGGCCCGTGGGGCGCTGATCAGCATGGCGGCGGTCATTTTTGTACTGCCTTCCATGTTTATGGTATTCGATAAAATCATTATCAGAAATACAAAAACAAAAAGGAAGCTTGTAAGCGCAGTGTCCCAAATTTGAGGGCTGTCAGTAAGAATGGAGGATTTGATATGAATAAAACCAGTAGAAACAGAAAAAAAGAAAAAAGAACACTATGTCTCGTCCTGAGCGCCGCTATGGTTCTGGGGCTTGCAGGCTGCGGCAAAGAGGAAGCCCCCTCATCCCCAATCACAAACGAAAATCAGGAAGCCGTTTTGGAGCAGGTGCTTAACGCACAGATAAACCCGGCTCACAGCAGCGAGGCCGGAAAGGAAGAAACCGTCTATGTCCTTGCCGATGCAAAGGGCAGCGTAAATCAGATTATTGTCAGCGACTGGCTGAAAAACAGCGATGGCGGGGAAAGTCTCATAGACTCCTCCGACCTGAAAGATATCCGGAACGTCAAAGGATATGAAACCTATGAGACGGATAAAAATGGCAATATCCTCTGGAAGGCAGAGGGATCCGATATTTACTATCAGGGAACCACCGATAAAGAAGTTCCCGTTCAGGTAAAAATTTCCTACCAACTGGAAGGAAAAGAAATAGCGCCGGAGGAACTGGCCGGAAGGAGCGGCAAGGTGACCATCCGCATGGACTATGAAAATCACGAGACTAAAATGGTAGAAATAGGCGGAAAGAAAGAGGAAATCAAGATACCCTTTGCCATGATATCCGGTATGGTACTGCCTCAGGATACTTTCTCCAACATTGAAGTGACCAACGCAAGACTTCTTTCGGAGGGCAACAACTCCGTTGTGGTGGGCGTAGCTTTTCCGGGCCTTAAGGAAAGCATTGACGCGGAAAATCTAAAGGAAAAGCTTGAGGATAAAACAGGCGGTGAGAAAGCGGATGATTTAGACATTCCTGACTATATTGAAATCACAGCGGACGCTGAAAATTTCGAACTGGGAATGACCATGACCGTAGCCATGAGCGATATCTTATCCGACATTGCGCTGACAGATTCCTTTGATCTTTCCGCCCTCAACAATTCCATGGACGATTTACAGGATGCCACCAACCAATTAAAGGATGGCGCCGTGGAATTGAAAGACGGCACACTGCAGTTAAAGGATGGCAGTAAAGAACTGCTTTCCGGTACCCTAAAGCTTTGGGACGGTACCGTGGAGCTTAGGGATGGCACCCAGGAGCTGTCAGATAAATCCGGAGATTTAGACGAAGGAGCCCAAAAGCTGGATGAGGGCGCTCTGGCGCTTTATGAAGGAACCGCTTCTTTAAAAGATGGCGTACAAAGACTGACTTCCGGAACGGATGAACTGCAGGATGGAGGTTATAAACTGGCAGCCGGAACAGAAAGTCTGGCAAATGGCGCAAAGAGCTTAAACGACGGCGCTCTCCTCGTAAAAGACGGGGTAAATCAGGTGGCCGGCCAAATGAATACCTTAAAAGCAGGCATCGGCACACCGGTAGCATCGCCTGGCGACATTGATCCTCATAACCCCACTACCTTGCTGCAGGTCTCCTATCTGTTAAATCAGTCTCTGAAAGCCCTAAGCGCTGATGCCGGTTTGATGGAAACGTCTTATAACAGCATTTTGTCTACCTTACAGCAACAGACAGCGCTGGCACAGGCCGACCTAAACGCAGCCCAGGCAAACCTGGCCGCGGCGCAAAGCCAGGCAGCAGCAGCCCGGACACAGTTATCGGACGCATGTAAGGCCGATATCCTGGAAATGGAAGTTGTAACACAAACCCGTATGGAAGAAGAGGCACATGTCGTAACCATTGATGCGCCTGTCACCGTAACTACAAAGGTCATAACGGAAAGCATAACAGAAACGGAAAATGAGGACGGCGAAACCATAGTGGAACGGACGATGGAGGATGAGCCGGAGGTTTCCACAGAAACCTATACGGAATCCTTTGAAGAAACAGTTACTGTGCCAAAAGAAGTCGTAGATACGGAAACGGTAACGGTACGGTCCATAGACATAGACAATTTGCAGCAGCAAATAGACGCCTATCAGGACGCCCTTCTGGAAACCGCCCTGTGCCAGGCTGAAGTGGAAGCCTGCTCCGCACAGGTTGAGGCGCTTAACAATACTATTACGGATTTAGAAGCAATAAAACAGCAGCAGCTGGCTTTAAGCCAAAAGTGGGGGCCCTCCATCACCTATGCCGCAATCCTGGACCAGAAGCTTAACGAAATCTCCGGTCAGTTAAATTCCCAGGAAAGCGCCGGGGGGATGGCCGCCCTGGTAAAAGGAGCCGGGGATTTGGCTGATGGAACACAAACCGCACTGGCAGGCGCAACACAGTTAAACAATGGAGCCAACGAATTAAAGAAAGGGATCGACACCCTAAGTAATGGCGCCGGAGAATTGGCGGACGGCGCAAACAGTTTAAACGACGGCGCAGCAGCCTTAAAAAATGGCACAGGCGAATTAAAAGACGGTACAAAAAAACTGGTGGAAGGTGCCACAACCTTAAATGACGGAGCCGGGGAATTAAAGGACGGAGCCCTGGAACTAAAAGACGGTGTGCTTACTTTAGAAGAAGGAGCCGGAGATTTGGATGCAGGCGCACTTGAGCTTCTTAACGGTATGTTTGAATTTGACCAGGAAGGAATCAGTAAACTGACAGATTTGTTTGGGGACGACGTTCAGGATGTAGTCGACCGTTTGGAAGCGGTGTCCAATGCAGGTAAGGCATATAACACCTTCACAAAATTGCCCGAAAATATGGATGGCAGTGTAAAATTTATTATCAAAACAGATGCCATCAAATAAGTTCTTCAGACAAAATTTTTATCAATGTAAAATTTCCTCCTGGTACAACGAAAATTAAGTTTCTGGTACATTGACGCAGAATGATTGTTTCAGATGC
>ERZ777011.801-NODE-801-length-43308-cov-56.051395_pt1 | contig 43308 bp, 38 predicted proteins | sample MGYA00374964_ERZ777011 | MGnify/ENA primary metagenome ERZ777011 (study PRJEB29310, sample SAMD00008975) | mouse gut metagenome | study: EMG produced TPA metagenomics assembly of the Metagenome analysis of fecal microbiota from mouse which was promoted...
GAGGCTTTTTTTATGTAGTGGCGTTAACACTTGTTATTAAACACCCTCTAAATTTCAAAGTATATATTATTTATGTGTGAGGCGGCGTTGCCACTGAAGGTGGTACCGGATGCTCGTCGGTTTGTCAGCCTCAATTCGTAAAGGGGGCTTCAACTAACGAGCATATATGACGACGGTTCGTGCCTGAGTCAGGAATGCCCCCTGATCAATTATCCCTGCACCTGGGATGTAACGAAAAAATTTGCTCTTAGTAATTTTGGCTCAAGGGCAAACCGTAGGTGTAATCCCCTTTGGGAAAAGAGGTGCATCTATTATTTGTTACTATTGTGTGTCGAATTCCTTGTCGTTTATGACAGGGAATTCGTTTTTTATTTGTAAATTTGCACCTTAAGAATTGTTATATCGTCCCGTATCTACAGGGCTATTTATCACGTTATACATATTTATTTTAAATCTATCAATATAATGAATCTAACAGCAGTTAATCATGCGGCAGACAATATCCGAATCCTTGCCGCTTCAATGGTTGAGAAAGCGAAATCCGGTCACCCCGGAGGTGCTATGGGCGGTGCTGATTTTGTAAACGTCCTTTACTCTCAATTCCTTATCACAGATCCCGATGACGGAAAATGGCTTGGCCGCGACCGTTTCTTCCTTGATCCCGGTCACATGTCTCCTATGCTCTACAGTGTGCTCGCACTTTTCGGCCACTACACATTAGGTGAGCTGCAGCAGTTCCGCCAGTGGGGGTCTCCCACACCCGGACACCCCGAGCTTCATCCCGAACGTGGCGTTGAAAACACTTCAGGTCCTCTCGGTCAGGGTCACACAATGGCTGTGGGCTGTGCCATCGCAGAGCGTTTCCTCACTGCACGTTTCGGTGAGTGGATGAGCCACAAAACCTACGCATTCATCTCCGACGGTGGTGTTCAGGAAGAAATTTCACAGGGCGCAGGTCGTCTTGCAGGATACCTCGGTTTGAATAATCTTATAATGTTCTATGACAGCAACAAGGTGCAGCTTTCAACAATGGTCGATGCCGTTGACCGTGAAGATGTGGCTGCCAAATATCGTGCATGGCATTGGAACGTATTGGAAATAAATGGTAATGACCCCGAAGAGATAGCTAAAGCCATCGTAGCTGCACAGGGTGAGAAAGAGCGTCCTACTCTTATCATCGGTCACACCGTAATGGGTAAAGGTGTCGTTAAGGCTGACGGCTCAAACTTCGAAGGTCAGTGCAGCACTCACGGTCAGCCATTGAGCGCATCAGGTGCTGACTATGCCGCCACTATGAAGCATCTCGGTGCCGATCCCGAAAATCCTTGGGTGATTTTCGACGATGTTAAGGCTCTTTATGAAGCTCGTCATGCTGAACTTCGTGAGATCGTGAAGGCTCGTCGTGCCGAACAGGCTGCTTGGGAAGCAGCTAACCCCGAACTCGCAAAGGAACTCCATGAATTCCTCGACAATAAGCTTCCCGCCATCGACTGGAAGGCTATACCTCATAAACCGGGCATCGCAAGCCGTCAGGCTTCTGCCGATGTTCTTGGCGTTCTCGCCGAGAAGGTTAACAATATGATTGTTTCTTCGGCTGACCTTGCCAACTCTGACAAGACCGACGCATTCCTGAAGAAGACTCATCCGTTTGTCAAAGGCGATTTCTCAGGTGCATTCCTTCACGCAGGTGTGACTGAGCTTACAATGGCTGCTGTGATGAATGGTATCGTTCTCCATGGTGGTGTCATCGGCGCTTGCGGTACATTCTTCGTCTTCAGCGACTACATGAAGCCCGCTGTTCGTATGGCTGCTCTCATGGAACTTCCTGTTAAATACATCTGGACTCACGATGCATTCCGTGTGGGCGAAGATGGCCCTACTCACGAACCTGTTGAGCAGGAGGCTCAGCTCCGTCTTATGGAAGAGCTTCGCAACTTCAACGGCGAGCCTTCAATGCTTGTGCTCCGTCCGGGCGACGCTGCCGAAACTTCTGTGGCTTGGGCTATGGCTATGGAGAACTTCAAGACTCCTTCTGCTCTCATCCTCTCACGTCAGAACATACCTGACCTTCCCGCAGCTTCCGGCGACCGTTTCGCAGAGGCTAACGCAGGATGCCGTCGCGGTGGTTATGTTGTGGTTGACGCAGAGAATCCCGATGTTACTCTCGTGGCTAACGGTTCTGAGGTATCGCTCCTCTGTGAGGTAGCCGAGAAACTCGCTGCCGAGGGTAAGAAAGCACGTGTGGTTTCAGTTCCTTCAATCGGTTTGTTCAACATTCAGGATGTTGATTATCGTGAAGCTGTGATACCTCGTTCAGTTCCTGCATTCGGTCTTACCGCAGGTCTTCCTTCCACTCTTCGCGAACTCGTAGGTGCAGGTGGTGTAGTGTTTGGTCTCGATCACTTCGGCGCTTCCGCTCCTTATAAGGTGCTTGATGAGAAATTTGGTTTCACAGTCGATGCTGTAAAAGCTCGTGTTGAAGCCTTCCTCGCAAGATAAATAAACGATAAGAAGTAGACATTCTATAGCAGTGCTGCAATTGGTGAAAAATTCAATTGCAGCACTCTTTTTATACTTAAATGGAAGAGAATTTTGGTAGAAAAGTCGTAATTTTAGCGTTTGTTAAAAAAAAATTTGATAAAATTTAGATTATGTGAAAAAAATGTTATACCTTTGATGTTGGTTTTCGGATTTAGGTATTGTCATCCGGAGGGATGACGCAATATGACACTCACGTTTCCGATTATTTCTATAATCTGTAATAACAAGACATAAAAATAAATTCAACTATTACAATAATTTAAATTATTATGAAAAAAAGTTCTATCATTGGCTTGGTAGCTGCTCTTTTCATGGGTCAAAGCGCAATGGCTCAGAGCACCCAAGAAATTACCTATGTGGAAGACCCCACTCAGGGTTATCTCTTTAACAGTTTTGATAACAACTGGTTTATTTCTGCTGAAGCAGGTGTGAACTATCATTTTGACAGCAACAACGGCGAGCGTTCATTCATGAAACGTTTCTCTCCTAACGCTGGTCTTTGGGTCGGTAAATGGTTCTCTCCCATCATCGGTCTCCGTGCCGGTTTCAACTACACCGCTCTCAAGTCACTCAGCCATGCTACTAACGAACCCGGTTACATAGGCACTTATAAAGGATGGAATGATTTCAAGCGTAACGAATTCGGCGGCAACGTTGACGTTATGGTAAACCTTACCAACTGGTGGTGCGGTTATCGTCCCGGTCGTATCTACAACGGCATCTTCTACGGTGGTGGCGGTATGCAGGTACAGTATGTTCCCAAGTTCGACAGCCGTAACAACCGTGACGGATGGAAGAAGGGAGGCAACACCAATCTTACCGCTCACGTAGGTCTTATCAATAACTTCGCTCTTACCAAGAACTTCAGCATCTATCTTGACGTTCGCGGTATGCTTCTTACTGACGAGTGGATCAACGCTAACAAGAAGAAGATGGACCTTCAGGCATACGTCGGTGTTACTTACAACTTCAACAAGACTGACTGGAGCGCACCCATTGTTCCCGTTATTCCTGAAATCCCCAACTGCGACGCTATCGAAGCTCGTCTTCAGGCTGCGAACGCTCGTCTTGCTGACGTAGAGCGTCAGCTCCGCGACTGCCTCAACCGTCCTGTTGAAAAGGTTGAAGTTGAAGAAGGTCCCCTCTGCACCATCTACTACACTATCGGTCGTTCAAACATCTCTCGTGTTGACCGCAAGGTCCTCGGCGCTGTTGCTGAACTCATGAAGCAGAACCCCAACCAGAAGTACACCGTTACAGGCTGGGCTGATAATTATACCGGTTCTGAGCAGGTTAACATCCGTCTCCGTAACGCTCGTGCAAAGGGTGTAGAAAAAGTTCTCCTTCAGAATGGCGTTAACCCCTCACAGCTTGACGTTACTACCAACAATGGTAACCTCAATGACATGGGCGAGAAGTTCGTATCTCTTGACCGTGCCGTTACTATCGAAGAAAATAAATAATTTGCGCACTTCGATCTAAATAGAATCACATTCTGATAACTCAGAACAATTCTAAAATACAATGCCGACAGCGAGCCATTCGCTGCCGGCATTTTTTATAGTTGAAGTCACTATGATACTCGAAAAGCCAACTAAAACAGTAAAAAATTGAACACTAAAATATATTTGATATGTTTTAGTGTTCAAAATTTTACTGTCAGACGTGACTGACTTCTTAGATTGGGCGGCGGGGGAAGGCGTCGATGTAGGACGCCGGGGTAGAGTTGTAGATATTGACACCTTTTGCAGAGGCGTATGCGGCAATTTGGTGATAGGCTTTAAATGCGACATGGAAGCTCATCAGTATCTCATGCAGCCGCACATTCTTATATACGGACGCCACACGTGAGTGCTCCTCATTATTGTCCTTGTAAAAATGTGGCTGAATCGACACAACCTCATTGTTCTCATTCACATCCAAAGTCTTTATCCAGCTATGGTCGGCACCTATAATATATATATCCTTAAATCCCATAAGTATCCCTAACATTATAGCCGGAACAAGCACATTGCGTGGGCGCGGCATCCCAAGCCCTGCCGAGTAGGCAGCCGATGTGAACCATTGAAAACCTTCAATCCCCACGAGATTAAAATGCTCGACCTTTATATGCGGGTTGGTGATGTCAAGCGATGAGGAAGGGCGGTTGACAGGCACAAACAGCGTCATATCCCAATCAACAGCATCGTTGAATCGCTTGAAAAGCCTCCCGACATTAGGGTCACTCTCCCTCCCGATGAAAAAATGCGGATCGGCAAGCAGATAGAAATTCGGTTTAAGCTCGGTAAATTCATCGGCATTAGCCGCAAAATTCACAGCCAAAGTCTTATCCTGCGATAATTTGTCCCGGTCGTTGCGTATATTGTCGGCGAGCGAAGGTCCGTTGCCCATTATTATGAGCCGTTCTCCCGCTTTGGCTACGGGCTTCACGGTGCAACGCCTTGACTGCGCCACCATTTTTACAACGCTTTTAATCGAGGCACCCAACTCGGAGCTGAATTCAGCTGTTTTGTCAGAAAGTGTTTGTGACATATATCGTGTTATATGTAGTTCATTGACTCAGAGCCACAAAATTACTTAAAACTTACCGTTTGTCCAAAAATAATACGGGTTGCGGAGTCTTGCGACCCGCAACCCATACTAATTGTGTGTCAAGGATTCCTTATCGTTTACGATATGAGACATTTTTGAATATAAATTCAATTTTGCTCATGAACCCTTAGTGTTTTTCGATGCATTAGTCAACCACATCCACCCTCGCGCTTGAAAAAGCGTTTAACTGGAGCTGATTGAGTATATCTTTGATTGCTTTGGCTGCCTTTACAGGAACTTTCGCCTCGTTAAGTTCAGGGGAGAAAGCAGCTATAGAGCCAAATCCGGGCACAACGGCTATGAAACCGCCGGCGAAACAGCTCATGGCAGGTGTACCGGTTAAAATCAACCATGGACGACCCATTTTCTTGGGACCCTTGGCTGCCATCATAGAGCATACTGTAGCTGAGAGTGTGCCGTCAAACACAACCTCCTTGGTATACGGGTTGATACCGTCGGCGGCGATTGTAGCACCCATCTCGGCAAGTTTCTCTGTGGTCACGAGCATAGAGCGAAGACGTGCGTAAAGGTCAACAGCGATTTCTGACGAATCGTAGATTTCAAAATCGTTAGCCGCAAGCTGGTTGATCACGTCATTATCCACATTAGCCTTCTGCTCTGCCTGATAGAGTTTATCTTCCAATATCGGTGATGCACCCATGAGCGAGGTCATAAGGTCGGAAAGTATTTCCATCTTTCCGTCATAGTCGCCGATAGGCTCCACAAGGCTGACAGCACGCACGCCGCGAGCATGTAATTTCTTATGCTTCTTCTCGGTGTCGCACTCCTGTGCCGCACTCTTGCAACAGCACCCCTTCTTTCCGCCACCCATCTTCATTACCAAATCCTCAGGATTCATCTGGGTAAGAAGCTGGATCGATACCGGAATACGGCTGATACCTTCCATCGGGAATTGTGCTTGCGTGTCACCCACATCAACTTTCCTGCCGTCAATCAGACGCAGGGAGATGCCAAACTTACCGTCGTTCATGCCGGCTACACGTTCATCAACCGATCCCTCAGCGAGATCTTTATATTTATTGTATGCTTCAGATATGGCAGCTTTGACATCTGCCATTTTTATTCTTCTGTCCATAGATTGATATATATTTATAGATACTTGGTTATTCAAATGGTCTGTATAGATAACCTCTGCGGCGCTGCCAAAGTTCCCTATAGAGGGTAGGGTTTAACATTAATTGGATTAGGTGTCAAAAATATTTACACTTTTGTTTTTAGTGTGGATGCGTATTTTGTTGAGTATCAGCGTAATGATGCGAAAGTGCGAAAAATGCTATTAATTTTGTGGTGTAAACTTCAAAATTTATCAATCAATTGCTTTGGAGAAATGAAATTCTATTATCTTCTTCACACAATGCTTGCGCAGAAAGGCGCTAACGCTGTCAAGATACTCTCGGTATCTGTAGGGCTTCTTGTGAGCTGCATTATCTTCTCTTCCCTCGCTTATATATACAGCTATGACACTTTTTATAAGGATTACAAGAATCTTTATGCCGTTCAGACCACCTACGATTTCGGAGGGAAGGTCGATGGTCCCACAATCGGTTCAAACTGGATTCTTTCCGGGGCGATAGCGGAAGAGTTGCCTGATGATGTCATAGCCTCAGGGATGCTAAGGATGTTTGAACGCCAGCTTAAGTGCGGTGAGAAAATGATAGAAACGGATGTTGCGCTGTCTGACTCAATGATATTTGAGACCACCGGGCTTAAACTTATATCCGGCTATCCCCGCAAGGATCTTGCTGTGGCTGATGTCATATACCTGAGCCGCTCATTGGCTCGTGAATTTTTTGGCGATGAGGATCCCATCGGTAAGACAATCAAGATTGATGATGTCACTTTGACAGTCAAAGGGCTATACGAGGATATACCTGAAAATGTGACGAGAGTAGGTTACAAGGGTATTATATCATATCCTACTTATCGTGCTCTCGATGTGAGAGACCCGATGGATATACATGCGTTTGGAAGGACAGATGTGTTTATTAGAAGACTGCCCGGGTCAAAGATTGCGCCTGAGGTTATAACAAGCAAGCTCAACGAGATTCAGCAGCGGCTTAGTCCTGATGAAGATTCACAAATGAAACTCACCTTTTCGGTAATACGGGTTGATAAAATATTCCTTAGTCATGATAGAACGAAGCGTACCGCCACGGTGATGTGGGTTTTAGGACTGTCACTTTTGCTACTCACCACCCTTAACTACTCGCTCATCACCATAGCGTCGTTGAGCCGCCGGGCTAAGGCTATAGGTGTGCATAAATGTTCGGGAGCGAGCGGGCTGAATGTCATATCGATGTTCCTGAGCGAAACTTTGCTGATTCTTGCCATCTCATTTATCGTTATGCTGGCATTGGTGTTTGCTTTCCAGCCGTTGTTGGATAGTATTCCACAGTTTAGCGTTGAACGTATGTTGTCACCCCACTGGCTTTGGGTCATCGGGGCAGTCCTGCTGTTTTTCTTCCTTGTGGGTGGTATACTTCCGGGCATACTGTTCTCAAAGATTCCCGTCACACAGGTGTTCCGCAGGTTCACCGACAGGAATGGAGCATGGAAAAAGAGTCTTCTTTTTATCCAGCTCACAGGTGTGTCGTTTATTGGCGGCATACTCGTGATGCTCTCCACACAGTATCGTGAGGTTATGACCCATGACATGGGGTTTGACCTGAAGAATAAAGCGATATTCGGTATGTACATGTCTGAAATGAAGCCTGAAGTGATGGAGAGTGCCTTGAAGTCGTTGCCGTACGTGAAGTCGGTTTGTACGGTTTCCGGGATGCCGATGAGTGGGAAATCACAACGCATCTTCTATAGCAGTGACGGGAAAATAGCACTTACATGCTCATACGTGGCATATTCTCCGGGGTTTATGGAAATGATGAAGTTTCATCTGCTCGAAGGGAGGTATCCCGATAATATATCTGAGGTAGTGGTCAATGAAACTTTCTGTAAAAGAATGAATTTTGGCGACAGCATAGTTGGCAGAAAAGTCGATAATGATCACCTGACCATAGTGGGGGTGGTAAAGGATTATGCGCAGTGGGGATTCATGGAAGAGATCGAACCGGCTATGATTCAACCCTCTTCCGCATCAAATGCACAATGGTTAGTGGAGTTGGCAGAGCCGTCAGATAAAAATTATGAAAAATTCGTAACTTTTCTGGAAGAGAAATTCCCGGCTGAAAAATTATATCCCCGAAGTTCGAATGATATAATGGATAGATTTTACATGGAACTTAAATCCAACCGTGATTCCTCACTCATTGCTGCGGTGGCTTTAGTGATGATTGCATTGATGGGGCTGATTGGATTTACACGTGACGAGGTTGAGCGTCGCCGTAAAGAGATAGCCATCCGCAAAGTCAACGGTGCCACAGCCGGAACCGTGATTTCGATGATGTGTGGCGATTTGCTGAAAATCAGTATCCCGGCAGTCATCATCGGCTTGGCTTTCGCATGGTATCTGGGGCAGATGCTGATAGAAGTTTTCACCGTCAAAGTGCAACATCTTCCGGTATACATGCTACTTGCCGGCATGGTGATTTTAGCGGCAGTCATGTTGTGTGTGGTCTTGGTGTCACGCCGTGTGGCAAATGAAAATCCCGTGACTCAGTTGAAATCAGAATAGTCAGCCGATAAACAACGCATTAATATATTTCATAAAAATTTTTAAAACAGTTAATTATGAAATTCTATTATCTTCTTCACACAATGCTTGCGCAGAAAGGCGCTAACGCTGTCAAGATACTTTCGGTTGCGATAGGGCTGCTTGTGAGTTGTCTCCTTTTCGCAAGTCTCGCATATAACCACAGTTTCAACACCTGCTTCAAGGACTACAAAAATCTTTATCAAGTATGGAAGACCGCTTACGTCAAGGATGAGGTGTGGGGTCCCAGCACAGGGTGTGTCGGGAAACTTGCCGGAGGTATTCTTGAGGAATTTGGTGATGGAGTGACTGCGACGGCATTCACATCGTCAATGGTTTCTCCTATTTATAAAGGTGAGATAAATTGCGATGCCTCCGTCATGGTATGCGACTCAATGTTTTTTGAAACCATGGGGATAGAGGTACTTGCAGGTGTTCCTATACGTGATTTGACACAACCTTCAATAGTATATCTAAGCGAAGAAGCTGCTGAAAGGATATTTGGCAATGAAGATCCGATAGGTCAGACCCTTACTTATGGCAAAAATGAGACGACTCTGACTGTCAAAGGTCTGTTTAAAGGTATTCCGTCTAACGTGACGATTACTCAGCCTGACGCAGTGGTCTCTCTCCCAACATTCTTCTTGGTAGGTAATGACCGATGGTATGATTGGATGGGTAACGATGGTTGGCAGGCATGTATGCGTTTCCCAGATGGTTATAAGGTGAATACCGCAGCTGTTGATGAACGAATCAATGCCATATCACAGCGTCATGCTCCGGATAAGGATTATTGGAAGATTCGTTATTCCGTGTCTCCGATTCATGAAACATATCTGAAATATGAGAAGGTTAAGGATCGTAATACTGTTATGTGGGTGCTTGGTATAGCCCTCCTCCTCATGACCACTCTCAACTATGTGCTTATCACAGTGGCATCATTGAGTCGCAGGGCTAAAGCGATAGGTGTGCAGAAATGTTCAGGTGCAACAAATCTTTCAATCACAGGGATGTTCCTCGGTGAGACTGCCATAATTCTCGGGCTTGCATTGGTGCTGATGGCGGCATTGCTGTTCGCTTTCGAGCCGCTTGTGGAAAAACTGATAGGTCTGACGGTCGCTCAGATTCTTGCTCCGGCTCAGTTATGGGCAGTGGGATGCGGCATCCTGTTCTTCTTCCTGACAGGCGGACTGCTCCCGGCTATGCTTTTCACCAAGATTCCGGTCACTCAGGTGTTCCGCCGTTTCACTGATCGTAACAGCGCATGGAAAAAGAGCCTACTTTTCATACAGATAGCGGGCGTGGCGTTTGTCGGTGGTGTCCTCTCGGTACTTTCCGGACAATATGATGAGTTAGTAAACCACGATATGGGATTTAACACGAAAAACAGGGCGGTGATTGACATACCGAATGAAGAGATAGTTAAAGGTGACGCTCTCCTCTCCGCCCTTAAATCCCTCCCTTACGTTGAGAAAATAGGTTCCGGAAAAATGTTACCCACATCAGGATATGCCGGTCAGAGTATACATTTTGATGACGATTCCGAGGAATATACTCCTCGTTTTATGTCAAGGATTACTTTTGCTCATGAAGACTATTATGATGTGATGGGTATACCATTGGTAAAAGGTCGTTTGCCGATAAAGGACGATGAGGTTTTGGTGAGTGAGGAGTTTGCTCGTCAGATGAAATGGGATGACGAACCGTTGGGACAGGTGTTCGGAAGCAAGACATTCGGTTTGCCACTTACAGTGGTCGGCGTTACCAAGGATTATATGTTGCGAGGTTTCGTCCAAGAGATGCGTCCCATACTCCATCTATATGTTGATGAACCGTTTTCCGGTTACGGTATACTTGAATTGGCAGAGCCGTTTGATGAAAATTATCGAAAACTAACACAATTCCTTTCCGACAATTTCCCGGCTTGTGATTTTAAAATTGACACGATGGATGGCAAGACCCTCGCTCTCTACACGGAGCTTCTTACCACCCGTAATTCAGCCCTTGTGGCTACATTCGCACTGATTGTCATAGCTTTGATGGGACTTGTCGGTTTTACAGGTGATGAGGTTGAACGCCGCCGTAAGGAGATAGCGATACGCAAGGTCAACGGGGCATCAGCAGGAGATGTGTTGACGCTTATATGCGGTGACATGCTCCGGATATGTGTGCCGGCAGTCATTGTGGGGAGTGTCGCTGCATGGTTCGTAGGGAAGTGGTGGATTCAGGATTTCACCGTCACGGTTGAAAACATGCCTCTCTATTGCGTGATATCTGCTCTGATAATCATACTGTTTGTGCTTGCCTGTGTGGTGGTAGTCGCACGTAAGGTCATAAATGAGAATCCCGTGGAGCAGCTTAAATCAGAATAATCTTACGAGTCGGTAACTTTTGACAAATCAACAACATAAGAATATATGAAATTCTATTATCTCATTCATTCGATGCTTGCGCAGAAGGGTGCCAACGCTATCAAGATAGTGTCGGTGGCTGTCGGATTGCTTGTGAGCTGTCTGATATTTACCCGCCTTGCGTATAACTACAGTTTCGATACATGTTTCCGTGATTACGACCGCCTTTATCAGGTTAGGATGTCTTACGAGGTCAACGGTGAGAAGATGGGTCCGTTTGAATCGTGTGTCGGGAAGCTCTCGGGTGGTATCTACGACGAAATGTCGGAGTATGTTGCCGGGGCGACCAATATTTTCCGTGGGGCTGGAGGTATTCAGCTATATAATGGTGATGAGCGTTTGGACATACCTAAAATAGGGAGCGACTCACTGTTTTTTGAGACCATGGGTATTGAGGTGCTTGTCGGTCAACCGAAATATGACCTTGCCCTCCCTAATATGATCTATCTAAGCGAGTCATTGGCAAAACAGCTGTATGGCGATGAAGCTCCCATAGGTAGGACCATATCTGCTGAAAATGAAATCAATCTCACAGTGAAAGGTGTGTTTAAGGACCTCCCTGAAAACGTGACCCTCTATCCGTTTAAGGCGGTAATATCGATGCCTACTTTTCCCCGTCAGATAGAACGGCGTTTTCAATGGGCGGGAGCTGACAGTTGGCCCACATACTTGCGCCTGAGACCGGACTGCCGACTCACCGGCGAACAGCTTGACCGTATATTGAACCAGATGTATCAGACGCATAATCCGGACACGGAGGAATATAAAACATTCATATCATCCATGCCTATCCGGGAGATGTATTTGGATGACGATGAGGTGAAAAAGATGAATATGGTGATGTGGGCTTTAGGCTTGTCATTGCTGCTGATGACTGTGCTTAACTATGTGCTTATCACTATCGCATCGCTCAGCCGCCGTTCCAAAGGTGTGGGTATCCATAAGTGTTCGGGTGCGACCGGCTCTACGATCATGGGTATGTTCATGGGTGAGACATTTATCATTCTGTTATTGGCATTAGTGCTTATGGGTGCGCTTCTGTTCATCTTCGAGCCGCTGATAAAGGATATTATCGACCTTGACATCTCACAGATTCTTGCACCGTCACGCCTTTGGGTGACAGGGAGCATACTGCTATTCTTTATTTTGGTCGGCGGATTTTTACCCGGCAGGTTATTTGCCAAAATACCGGTCACTCAGGTGTTCCGCCGTTTCACCGACCGTAATAGCGCATGGAAACGTAGTCTGCTTTTCGTGCAGATAGGTGGTGTATCATTTGTCGCCGGATTGCTTGCTGTGGTGGCTGTGCAGTATCACGATGTGATAAACTATAATAAAGGTTTTGACATTACAAATCGTGTGACATTCAGTATGCCCACTGCACAGATGAACCGGGATGCGAGGAAAAACATTTTCCTCGGTGGAATAGCGCAGCTGCCATACGTTGAGTCTGTAACATGGTCCATTGGCTCTCCTTTATATGGATTTAGCGGAGATTATGTATATGACGCCGCTGATAATATAAAATTTAATTCCCGCATTGCATGGGTCGATGCCGAGTATGTGAAATTCATGGGTATGAGTCTCATGCAAGGTAGCTATGACATGAAGAATGGCGATGTAATTGTCAACGAGACTTTCGCCAAACGTATGGGCTGGGGTGACAATGCCATCGGGCAACATGCCGAGCGTGTGGGAAATAGCGACATCCTGAATGTTGTGGCTGTGGTAAAAGACTTTGTGGTCGGAGACCTCTCTCAGGAGATACCTCCGGTTGCATTTGTGGTGACAGACTCGTATCTCTCCGACGGCTATGCTTTGCTTAAGGAGCCGTTTGATGAGAATTATAAAAAACTTGAGGCTTATTTTAGCGAGACTTATCCGAGCTATAACCCTGAACTCACATCGTTGAAAGAAATTCACGATTACGCATATCGTCAGGTGCTCCTGTTCCGAAACTCTGCGTTGGTTACGGCGGTCGCCTTGATTTTCATAGCTCTGATGGGTCTTATAGGCTTCACACGTGACGAAGTGGAACGTCGCCGAAAGGAGATAGCCGTGAGAAAGGTCAACGGGGCAAGTTCGCTTTCCATTGTGGGGCTTATCACAGGCGATGTGTTCAAGGTAGCAGTCCCCTCCACCATAATAGGCACTTTGTTGGCTTGGTATGTGGGGCATCTGTGGCTTGAGAATTTCAAAATTACCGCCGACAATATATGGGCATATTATATGCTTTCGGCTGTGATAGTGCTGATGCTTGTGACACTGTGTGTGGTCAGCGTGACATGGAGAGTGGCGAATGAGAATCCCGTGACTCAGCTTAAATCGGAATAAAAAAGGGTGTTCAGTAACAATAAAAAATTAAATAATCAAAATATATACAGCTATGATTGAAACTAAAGATCTTACCAAGGTGTTTCGCACAGACGAAATTGAGACTGTGGCTCTCGGCGGAGTGAATCTTAAGGTTGACAAAGGTGAATTTCTTGCCATAATGGGACCGAGCGGTTGCGGAAAGTCAACACTGCTCAACATCCTCGGTCTCCTCGACAATCCCACCTCGGGCAGCTATCTGCTCGACGGTAAAGAGGTGGCTCAGATGAAGGAGAAGGACCGCGGACAATTGCGCAAGGGAAATGTAGGTTTCGTGTTCCAGAGCTTTAACCTGATCGATGAGATAGATGTGGCTCACAATGTGGAGCTGCCGTTGATTTACCTCGGTCTGAGCCGGTCTGAACGTAAGAAACGTGTGGCTGAGATGCTCGAAAAGGTACACATGAGCCATCGTTCACGTCACCTCCCTCAGCAGCTTTCAGGTGGTCAGCAGCAGCGTGTGGCTATCGCTCGTGCGCTCGTCACTTCACCCGGACTGATACTTGCCGACGAACCTACCGGTAACCTTGATTCGAAAAACGGTAAGGAAATCATGGAACTTCTCACTGAGCTTAACCGTGAGGGGACTACCATTGTAATGGTGACCCACTCTGACCGTGACGCTGCTTATGCCGGACGTGTCATTGATCTTTTTGACGGTGCAATAGTTGGTCAGACAGTAAAAAAATCGTAGATTTGTGGTGAGCATTTAGCTCGTATGTAGAACTGATACTGATAAAATGGATTCGCCGAATCTTGGTACACTTTTGGTGGTCGATGACAATCGCTCTGTGCTTGCAGCGGTGAAACTGCTCGCCGAGATGAAGTTTGGGGAGGTTGTCACCACCACATCTCCGTCACGTATCCCCGGATTGCTGCGGGAGATTAATCCCTCATGTGTGCTTCTCGACATGAATTTTGATTCCACCGTCAACAATGGCAATGAAGGGCTTTACTGGTTGAGCGAGATTCAGCGTCTCGCTCCCGGTGTCCCCGTGGTGCTCTTCACGGCATACGCTGATGTGCAGTTGGCTGTCGAGGGATTGAAGTCAGGGGCATCCGATTTTGTGACCAAGCCGTGGGACAATGCGAGGTTGCTGCTCACATTGTCAAGAGCGGTTGAGGGCGCTCCGTCCCGTCAGGTGGTCAGTGATTCGTCACGTGTGACGCTCGACGAGATGGAACGGCGTATGATCGAGGAAGCGCTTGCCGATAACGGCGGTATTCAGTCGGCAGCGGCGGCTCAGCTCGGCATAACCCGGCAGACTTTGTACAACAAAATGAAAAAATACGGACTGTGAGCATCGGTCAGATCATAGTGCTTGCCTTTTTCCTCTGCCTGATTTTGGGGTGGGGGATTTGGCGTGCTTATAGGTATATGACTCGTGTCACACGCCGGTTGCGCCTTCTCCTTGAGTCGCTTGATGCCGGCGACACGTCGCTGCGTTTCCCTGAAACGCCCGATGCGAAGGTAAACGGCACGCTCAACCGCATTACCGAGCGTCTTTCGGAGATGAAGCGGATAGCGGTGGAGAATGACCGTTTTCATGAAGCCGTATTGACCGACATTGCAACCGGTGTCATGGTCTACGACACAAGGGGATATGTGATAACCCATAATCCGGCATTGCTGAATCTGCTCTCACGTCCTGCTTTGGCTAATATAGAGTCTTTGCGGTCGAGTGACGAGACGTTGGCTGACTTCCTGATTAATGCCAAGGCGGGAAGCTCTGTGCAGTTAGGCAGATTTTCCATTAAAGTGACGGTGTTTAACCGTCATAACGGAGAGCAGCTGCGCATAGCCACCTTCGATGACATATCGTCGCAACTTGAAGGGAAGAGCGTGGAGGCATGGATGGATATGAGCCGTGTGTTGACCCATGAGATCATGAACGGCATAGCGCCCGTGCTCTCCGTGGCTGATTCGTTGCGTATGCGTTACAAAGGTGACGAGGAATACATATTCACCGGATTGAGGGCGATAAGCGAGTCCTGCGAAGGGTTGAAAAATTTTGTGGCTCGTTATAATTGTGTCACCCGTGTTCCCAAACCGGAACCTGAACTATTTGATATATTCCCGCTTTTGGACGATTGTATCTCCCTCGTGTCGAATATGGAGGGACTGACTAAGCCGGAGCATGTGAGTTGCTGTGTGCAACCCGGCGGTGTGCCGGTGTATGCTGACAAGGGGCAGATACAGCAAGTGATGATAAATCTTATAAAGAACGCATTTGAGACAGATGCCACTGAGGTGAAGGTGATATGTTCCCGCTCGAAGTCGGGCTACACCACTGTGACGGTAAAGGATAACGGCACTCCCATACCGCCCGAGATTTCCGAGCGTATCTTCACCCCGTTCTTTACTACGAAAAGCACCGGTTCGGGAATTGGGCTGAGCCTTAGCCGCCGCATGGTAATTGAGAATCATGGATCGCTGACTCTTGCCACAAAAGGTAATGAGACCCGGTTTGTATTGGCATTGCCGGCATCGGAATTTGCATTTAATCTGAGAGTTGACAAAAAAATTTAAAAATTTTACAGGTTTGATTCAACTTTTTAAGTTTAAATCTGTTTAAAATTCATAGTTAACTTTCAATTCCCTCCCTATGTGCCGCAAACAAATATATTTTTTAGCTCCGTTATTGTTATTTATCCTTTCTGTGGGAGCATGTTCTAACAGTGTATGGGACGAAATACCGTCACCAATTGCCGATTTCATCTCTGAATATTTTCCCGGGAGCGGGGTAAGCACGTTCAATGAGAATGAAAATAATTATTATGTGAAGATAAAAAACGGACCGACATTGATATTTGATAAGGAATATAGCTGGACCGAGGTGGACGGCAACGGTGTTCCCCTGCCGGATGTCTTTGGCTATGACCAATTTCCACCCACTCTTTACAACTATCTTCAAGGGAGAGAACAACAGGGAGATGTGTACAGTGTGAAACGTGATAAGGACTATTACAAGCTCACGATGCACGACACCGTACTTACTTACGACATAAAGACAGGGAAAGTAATCTACCCCAACGGCACTACAGCCGACCCGGAGTAATCTGTTCGGGTCATAAAATTTTGCTTTCAAAATTTTTTGTCACAGTTCCTACTTCCCGGTTCCGAATCGGGAGGTGTCAATCTGATTGTCATTTTTAGGCTTGAAGCCGTTGAAACGCCATATAAATGTCAGTTTGAGGTTTCGAGTCATGTCGTGCACTTTCATTCGGTAGTCCTGACCGGCATGGTTGATAGTCATGGTTGGCGACCATTTATTGAATATGTCATCGGCTTTCAGATCAAGTTCACAGCATCTTTTCTTTCCGAACTGCCATTTGACGCCGGCATCAAGCTCCCATATCCCTGACATATTTGCCATACCCTGCAATGAGGGCGAGATGTAGCTTAAATCCAAAGAAATTGATACCGGACTATTATGGCTGAACTTTAATGAATTGCTAAGTTTTCCATAGAAAATCCATTTGCTGTTGTCGAAACTAATGTCATGGAAATGGTCAGCCTTGGCACGCCTGTTCATTAGGTTTGTCGTGATTGTGGCGTTCCAGATATATCCCACACCGAAGGGGGCATAGAGATTTAGTCCAACCACACGCTCATAGTTCATGTTGATGGTCTGATAGATTAGATTGAGAGCGTCAGACGACTGATAAGGCAATTGTACCGTTGTTTTGTCACCATATTGAAAATAGAGTGTCGCCATATATTTCTGCTTCAGGATGTAATTGAATTGGGTATCGTATTGGATATACGGCTGTAGATTCGGATTGCCTATTACTGTCGAGTAGTCGTTGATATGGCTCGTTCCGCCATGCAGTTCCCAATATGAAGGATAAATGCGTCGGGTGTTGAAATTGAGCTGGAATATGTTTCTGGGATTCTCGTAGTAGGTGGCTCCGAGTTGAGGTATGAAGTTCCAGTTGTGTTGATATTTATTGTGATAATATTCGCCTTTCGCAGAGAGATTGAATGAAAGTCCACAGTCGAACGAACGTTGGGTACCGGCATAGAAACTCGCCACGTTCTCATTTAGAATATCATCGAAATCAGGAATGTCAGATATGCGGTAGTATTGTGAACTGTGGTCTTTCGAGTGCTGATACTCCATGCCGTAGTTTAGTTGCCATTTGCCAAGCTGATGTTGTTGGTCGATGTATATATGCCAGCGGTTTATCTCCTGACGGTTTTCTGAGCTAAGCAGAAAGTCTGTTCCCTTAAATAATGATTGGGAACGATTCTCGGAATAAACAGTGTAATCACCTCCGACAGTCATGTCGAATGGAGTGGCATAACGTAAGGCGATATTATGGTAGCCGATCGGCGACAGCATATTATATGCATTTGTATAGTTGCCCAAAGTGCCTGACGATAGACTCCAACTCTTTGAACCGGAGATTATCTGACCGTTGTAAGTGAGTTTGAGCGTTTTCCAAGCGGCAGATGCAAATATTGTATTATTCCAGTTTTCACTGATACGCCGCATATCGTCTTCAATCATTGTGCGCTGGTCGTTATATAGATGATTCGACCATGTTTCCTCGCAGTTCCATGATTTACTACGAGAGAGTCCATAGTTTAAGTCAAAAGTCCAGTCCTTGATTGCGTATGAGGCAGCAAAACCTCCGCCATACGAACCATAATGGGCTTGATTATACCCGGCTCTGACCTGTCCCTGAAGACCGTCGAGAGGTTTGGGCGTTTTCAGGATTACATTTATGACGGCACCATTTACATGATATTTCGCCGGAGCAGAATACATGATTTCTACATTTTTCAGTCTATAGGTCGGAGTGTTGTAAAGGAGCTGATACAGATTTTGGAGAGGCATATTGGTCTGTTCACCATTAAGTATAATGGTGACGTTGGATGCTCCGGTGAGTCCTATCATGCCATTATTGTTAGTTACTCCCGGCAGATAACCGAGGGCTTCGAGAATATTAGTGACAGGTTTATCCTTCACAATTCCCGGAAGATCAACGACCATTATGCCGTCCTCACCCCTAATTTGCGGCATCTCTCCCTTGACGACAACCTCGTTTAGTTGTTGGTAGGATATGGAATCAGGAGTTTCGGTCTGAGCGACTGCCGATATATATGTGAATAATGAAATGAATAATATAGCTTTCCTCATAAGAACTTGATTTTGTTTGATACAAAATTATATGCGCACGGTTTTATGTCGGCAATCTCTATCCTTATTTAGTCTTAAGAACACCCTTATTTAGTCTTAAATCGAAGCTGAGATAGACGGTTGTATGACAGATTATTGCTAACTTCGCATTATGAAACGCTTTAAGACCATATCAACTACTTTCATCGTTGCCATTGTCGCAATTTTTGCTTGCAATATCTATTTTCTTGTAAGCCTTTACAATTCGATAAGGGCAGACGTGGAACGCGAGGTGATGATAGCGATTGCCGATGCGGATCTTGATGAACTATGGATAAGAGCTGAAAGGGCTAAGGCAGGGACACCGGAAGATCTTAAAGAAAAATATGGGGACAATGGCGACAGACCTCATGGAGAAGCCTCTGTCTATCAAGATTCGAATGGTGATATGGTGGCTACCGCCCGACATCCTGACGGAACAGTAGAATCTCAAGGATATGTTGTCAGCGGACAATCATCATTCACTAATAAATTTATTGATGCAGTAAGTCAACAGTTTCATGGCATTATCGACCCATACTTTCATGTAGATGTAATGGTTATGGATAGTGTACTTACCAAACGGCTAAACGACAGATACATATATCCGGATTTTGTTTTGTCTGAAGTGGTTGATTCCATAGGAAATATTGTTGTGAAGAATACAGGTAAGTTGCCCGATAAATATGACGATTTCTCTTATTGCTTTAATCTTAAATCCGGGTTATCTTATCATATATACATGACACCGTTGACACGACACATCGTTTCAGAGATGTCGGGTGTAATCATTACAGTCTTTCTTCTTATGTTTGCCTTTTCTCTTGCGTTCCGGTATCTATTCAGTACAGTATCGCATTTACGTACCATTGAGGAGATGAAAGATGATTTTGTCAGCAATATGACCCATGAGTTGAAAACACCGATTGCGATAGCCTATTCAGCCAATGACGCTCTGCTCAATTACGACACAGCCAACGACCCCGACAAAAAGACAAAGTATCTGACGATTGCAAACAAGCAGCTGAAACGTCTTGGCGAACTTGTGGAAAATATCCTTGCAATGAGTATGGAACGCCGAAAAACCATGAAACTCACCCCGGAAGATATACAATTGCGTGAGTTTGTAGATGAAATTGCAACCGCCCAGCGTATGAGAGGCGATAAGGATATAACCATCAATGTGATCGTGACTGATAATACACTCGTAGAGGTAGACAGAACGCATTTTGCAAATGTACTGAACAATCTGATTGACAATGCCATCAAATACTCCTACAATAGTGTTGAGATAACCATAATAGGCAATGACAATGAACTGTCAGTAAAGGATAACGGCATCGGAATCCCGTCAAAGTCGATTCCCTATCTGTTCAATAAGTTTTATCGTGTTCCACATGGTAACCGTCAGGATGTCCGGGGTTATGGCATAGGATTATATTATGTGAAAAGTATTCTTGATAAAATGGGCTGGACGATCGATGTCAAAAGTACAGAAGGAAAAGGTTCGACGTTCATTATAAAATTCAACAAAGATGATCAATAAGATACTGTTTGTAGAAGACGAGGAAGACCTGACTCTCATTGTCGCCGACACTCTGCGTAGTCAAAGCTATGAAGTTATCATTGCAACTAACGGCATAGAGGGAATTGATAAATTCAAATCCGAAGGAGCCGATATTGTAGTGGCTGATGTCATGATGCCCAAAATGGACGGATTCACCATGGCAAAGGAAATAAGGAAATTGTCACAGACGGTACCATTGCTTTTCCTCACCGCAAAAAGTACGATTGACGATGTGGAACAAGGTTTTGAAATCGGAGCCAACGATTATCTTAAGAAGCCCTTTGAATTGCGTGAGCTTATCATAAGGATAAAGGCATTGTTGCGGCGACGCAATGATATGGAGCGAGGGATGGGCGAGAGGTTCATGATAGGCAGTTATACATTCAATGTGACAACTCAGAGCCTTTCCTTCAATGGTAAGGAACAGGACCTGTCAAATATTGAGGCTCGTATACTTGAACTGCTTGCCGCAAATATCGGGCGCACTGTTGATGCCTCTGCTCTCATGATAGCCGTGTGGCAAAGAGACGAGCAGAGCAATCGAAATTCTCTCCACGGTTATATTCACAAGCTCAGGCGAGCATTGCGTCATGACCCTGCTATAAGTATAATAAATCAACGAGGATTCGGATATATGTTGTCAATAAAGGATTTTGACTCTTAAAATTTTGCCGTCAGACATCACTAACTCAATTCAATGGTGAGATTTTTCCAAGTCTAACAGGAACTTTTTGATATGTAATCCCCCTCCATAGCCGGTAAGGGAATTGTCGGAGCCGATTATTCGATGACAAGGCACAAATATAGATAAGGCATTAGCCCCATTGGCATTTGCAACTGCACGTATGGCTGTTGGCTTGAAGATGCTCCTGGCTATTTCTCTATAGGAGACAGTAGTACCATAAGGCACATTCAATAACTCCTTCCAGACCTGTTTTTGGAATTCAGAACCTATGAATTTCAGTGGTATCGAAAACTCTTTTCGTATGCCTGAAAAATATTCGTCTAACTCATTGATGGATTGGCTTATTACGGAAGTAATACCTGTTATAAATCTTTTGTCTGTGGCACGGTGTATGCGTTGGACTACTTTATCATGATGTTTCTCCACCTGCCAGTCACAAAGACATAGTTTATCGTCAATGGAGCCTAACAGTAAAATCCCGCATGGTGACTTATAATTGTGTACGATGATTTCAGAACCCTCACACATATTATTTGCCCGGTCTAAATGAATTGCCAGATGAGGATTATGGCTATGAGTATCGGGGAGATCCATTTTATCATGAATGCCATGATTCCGAATGTGCGCGTGCGCAGGGTTCCGTTGTTTGTGATTTCATTGTAGAAGAATTTGCGAGGTGCGACCCATCCCATGTAGACGCATAGCAGTATGCCGCCGACAGGGAGCATTATATTTGTTGCCACAGCGTCGAGGAAGTCGAAGATGGTTTTACCGCAAATGGTGAAATCGCTCCATGGTCCCACTGACAATGAACATATAGAACTTAGCACGAACAGTGGCAGGATTACCACTACGCATGCTTTGATGCGCTTCATCTTAAAGTGACATTCCATAAATGCCACAGACACCTCGGCAAGTGATATGGTGGATGTGAAAGCCGCCACGGTCAGCAGAAGGAAAAACAGTGTTGACCAGAACTGTGTGCCACCCATCTGTGCGAAAATCTCCGGAAGTGTTACGAACACAAGGGCTGAGCCTGCAAGCTGATGGTCGGCAAGACCGAATGTCATCACAGCCGGGAAGATGATCACACCCATTAGTATCGCCACCATGAGGTCAAGCAGCGACACTGTTACAGCGGTGCGTGTGAGTTTTGTATTTGCCGGATAGTAGCTGGAATATGTGACAAGTATACCCATGGCAAGGCTCAGGGAGAAGAACGCCTGTCCGAGTGCGTTTACAAATGTGGCAGGTGTCACAGCCGAGAAATCAGGCTTTAGGAAGAATGAAAGACCTTCGGATGCCTTGGGGAGTGTGAGTGAGAATGCGCAGAATATAAGCAGAAGCACGAAGAGCACGGGCATCATCACATTCGACATCTTTTCGATACCTTTCTGAACTCCCAAAGCAAGTATGCAGAGATTAGCCACAAGCATTACGTAGGTCATCACCAACGGACGGTAGGTGCCTGTGATGTATTGCGCCATGCGGTCTTGGAAGAGTGCCTCTTCACCCTCTATCCCTACGATTCCCTCCGCAGGTGTTGTCGGGGTGTAAAGATTGCCTGTGATGGATTGGAACAGATATTCAAGCGTCCACCCGGACACCACCATGTAGAACGACAGGATGAGGTAAGATGCGAGTATGGCAAGCGCACCAGCCATCCACCACCCTTTGCGATGAGGGGTGACATTGCGGAACGCGCCAATAGCGTCGGAGTTCCCGCCGCGACCCAATGAGAATTCCGCAGTCATTACCGGAATGCCGAGAATAAAAATACAGAGGATGTATATTAAAAGAAACACCGCACCGCCGTTAGCCTGTGTCTCTGCCGGGAAACGCCATACGTTTCCCAATCCTACGGCTGAACCTACGGTTGCGGCTATTATGCCTATTTTAGAACCGAATTTAATCTTCTCAGACATTTTGATATTGCATTATTGTTTAAGTACATACAAAGGAAAGGTGGGGAGAGTGTGTGTTAAGGGGAGAGGTTATCCGAATTTGGAAATCTTTCGCAATTCCGGTTCGTTGAGGATTTTTATTTTTCGGCCGTCCACTACAATCAGCTTGTCGCTGACGAAGGTTGAAAGTGTGCGGATGGCGTTTGAAGTTGTCATGTTTGAAAGATTGGCAAGATCCTCACGTCCCATATAGATTTTGAGGGTCATGTTGTCATCCTCTTCATATCCGTAATTGTCACGAAGCACCATAAGAGCCTCAGCGAGACGTCCGCGAATATGCTTTTGCGTCAGGTTGACAATCTTAGTGTCGGAACTGCCGAGATTGCGTGACAGCTCGTGGATGAAGAACATGGCGAGCTGATTGTTTTTTTGCATGAGATTCTCCACCAGCGTCATAGGAAGAGTCCCTAAGGTTGACGGTTCGAGCGTTGCCGCACTTGACACGTAATGCTCACGGGCGAAATAGGCTCTGTAACCGAAGTATTCCACGGGCTTTATGAGGCGAATAATCTGTACCCTTCCTCCGATTCCGTCTTTATACTTTTTTACCTTACCGTCGAGTAGGCACCAGAGAAATTCCGGTTCATCCTTCTCGGCATAAACAATCTGATTCTTCTTATAGTGACGAATGGTGAAGTTTTCAATGATCAGACGCTTGTCTTCAGCACTTAAAACTGACCAAAATTCGGCTAAATCCTCTGTTATTATTTGTTCAATAGTGCTCTTAATCATAGGGCAGTGTTTCGCAACTATGTTATAAAACATACAAAAGTAATATCATTTAATTAGTAAAAGCATCAAATTGTAGTTAAAAAATGTTAAGTAAATGACAGGTAATAAAAAAGGAGGCATTTTGTTAAAAATACCTCCTCGATTATAAAGATTCCAACCGTTAATGCGTAAGATTTAATGCTTGTTATAGAAGAGAAGAATGCGGTTGCGAAGTATCATTTCATACTTGGCTTGCACCTGTTGCGCAAGTGAAGTGATGTAGGTTGACTGGGTTTGTTCCCATTCTGTTGCGTTAGCCTTGCCGTAATTATATTTCTCTGTCATGGCGTCAAGCGCAGCCTTGGCGGCAGACACAGCTGTCTCACCTGCTTGATATTTCTTTTCAGCGCCTAAAGCCTGATAATATGCCTGCCGGATAGTCTTGTGCAACTCGCTCTGTTGCTGTATGAGGTTCAGTTCGGCATTAAGACGACGCACCTTTGCCTGACGTATCTGATTGCGGGTTGAGAACGCGTCAAAGATAGGTACCGAGAGTGAGAAACCGAGAGTTTTTGAAAAATTATCACGCATCTGTTTCCCGAATGACGAACCATCCATGCCCGACACCGTGTAGTAGCTGCTCCCAAGTCCGGCATTGAAATTCAGACGGGGGAGATAGCCGCTCTTAGCCACAGTGATAGCCTTGTCAGCCACATCTATACTTTGACGTGCGGCGAGAATTGAATGGTTTGAATTCAATGCGTTGTTATATACCTCGTCGGCGCTGAGCAGATTGACAGCCTCGTCGGGGAGAGGGAGTATTTCGAAATTCTCCACATCCTCAAGTTCCAGCACTTTCGCAAGGTCGATAAGAGCGAGCTGATAATCGTTGCCTGCGGTCACGACCGACAGTTCATCGTTGGCTACCTGCGCTTCTGCCTGTATGACATCCACTTCGGGTACCTTGCCGGCTTCGAGCAATGTGCGCTGGCGTTCAAGCTGTACTTTTGAAAGACGTGCCTTCTCCTCGTTCACAGCCAACATTTCACGGCTGTAAAGAGCCTGCAGATAGTATGATATGACGCTGAGTGTAACCTCATCCTTGGCTGCTTCCTTCTGCTCGGTGAGCATCTTCAGGTTAGCGTGTGCGTATTTCAGTTGGCGCACTGCGCTAAGTCCTTGGAACAAAGGTAGTGACAGGTTGGCATTCCATCCGAACATAGAGGTGTTGCGGTTGGCGTATGTGTTTTCCGATGTAAGACCTCGACCGAAGTCCCAGCTCTGGTTGGCGCCAGCCGACAGGGTGGGGAGAAAACGGTCTTTCGCTTCTGTGACGGAAAGCTCGCCCCCCATCTGCTCTATATCCTGCGACTTGATGGTCAGGTTGTGCTCGATGGCGTATGTGATGCAACTGTCAAGGCTCCATGCTGTGGCATTCGCACTGAATCCGGATATTAGCAGAAGCAATGATATGACTGTATGTTTCATTGTCGATTATTTTTTTACTGCCGCGCCGCGGACACGTGATGAAGAGTCTAAACCTTTAGTGACCTGAATGTTTATACCGTCGGAAGTGCCGGTGGTGATGTGGGTGCGTTCGAATTTCTGTTCCGGAACGGTGTCAGTGAGGACATATACGAAAGTACTGTCGCCTGCCCATTCGATCACGCTTTCAGGTATTGTGAGCACATCTGCAACTTTGCTTAATGTGACTGTGGCGTTTGCGCTGTATCCGGCACGTAATTTATCACCGGTGGGCACATTGACAGCCGCTTTGATCTCAAATGTGTTCGCACCGTTGGTTTCAGTTCCTTTCGGCGAGATATTCTCGATTACGGCGTTGAGCTGAAGGTCGGGGAGTGCGCCGATGGCTATTTTCATATCCTGACCTACGGAAAGCAGACCTACTTCGGTTTCGTCAACCTTCCCTTTGAATATAAGATTGTTCATGTCGGCAACAGTAGCCACTGTTGTACCGTCGTTCATAGTGTTTGCCTGAATTACCGAGCTACCTACCTTTACAGGCACATCAAGTACCAATCCGGTGATAGTGGCGCGTACAAGAGTGTTGCTCTCCTTGGCGTTTGTCTTTGACACACCCTCCTTGACGATGGAGTATGCGTCCTGAGCTGCGTTCAGTTCGGCTTTTGCCTGTGCGAGAGTCGTGGCGGTGTTCTCAAAATCTTCACGGCTGATCACTTTCTTGTCATAGAGCAATGAGTTGCGCTCATGTTTCTGCTGTGCGTCGGTGAGTGCGATTTTGGCATTTTCGATGCGTGAGAGGGCTGATGAGAGCTGCGCTTCATCGGGAATGATTTTGATACGTGCCACGACGTCACCTTCCTTCACCATGTCGCCAGCTTCAACATTTATCTCTGAGATGATACCTGATACCTGCGGCTTGATTTCAATTTCGTCACGAGGCTCAATCTTACCTGTCAGCACTGTGTTGCGTTCGATATTCCCTGTGGTCGGGGTTACGATCTCAAAACTCTCTTTCTGAGGTTTGGAATTTATAAACAGATACACGAAAGTGCCTACAAATACTGCTGCGATAAGGCACCACATAAAAATCCGCAAAAATTTCTTCATGTTGGTTATCTTTAATTTGATTTTTTATTTATCGTTTAATGCTTCAATCGGTTTTATTTTCATTGCCTTTATGGCAGGTATCAGACCCGCAGCCGTGCCAAGTACAAGGAATGTCACAAGTATGTAGATGGCTTCGGTAAATGACAACTGGAATGCTATGGTTCCCTTTTCATCGGCTGTGAGATGCTCTGCCAGTCCGAGTATTATGGCTGCGAAGCAGATACCGGCAATACCGGCGATGGTGGTCAGCACCATACTCTCTGAAAGGATCTGTATGATTATGTCACGTGGTTTTGCTCCGATGGCGCGGCGTATACCTATCTCATGGGTGCGCTCACGCACTATAATCCACATTATATTGCCTACTCCGATGATACCTGACAGGAGGGTTCCCACACCCACGAACAGGGCGAGAAGGCTTATGCCGAGAAACACGTTGTCAACCATCTTGAATTGCTCCGAGACATCGAAGTAATGCATTGCGCCGGGATCGTCGGGAGAGATGGGGTGGTTGTTGACGATGAGGCGGTGTACGGTCTTCTCATAGTCGCCGGGCGCATATCCGCTTTTAAATGTCATCAGGAATATGTTTACATCCGATCCCATATTGTAGCTGTTGCGCATGGTGTTATATGGTATCACGATGGATTCATCGAGCTGAGAACCGATGCTTATTTCCGAGGTCTGAGCTGCCACACCGATTACTTTATAGTAAATGTCGTTGATTGACACCTCTTTGCCTACGGGAGAACCTGAGCCGAAAAGTTCTTCGGCTACTTTCTTCCCTATCACACAGACTTTTCGGTTATTGGAGTTGTCGGATTCGTTGATGAATCTGCCTTCCTTGATTATAGGGACGAAGATTTTATCATAGCCGCTCTCCACGCCGGTCAGCTGGGCGTTTGATTTCTTCTGTCCATACAAAGCGTTAGCCCACAGAAAATTCACTGCCGAGGAATTCTCAATCTGAGGTAATGCACGGCGTATGTTCACCACATCCTGAAGATTCAGTTTAAGCTCCATACCCTTGTTAAAACCTGCGTATGGCATTGTGGTACGCCCCGGAAATACCATTGCCACATTTGTGGCGAATCCTTCGAAGTTACGGCTCATGAAATGTTTCAGTCCCGAGGAGCCGCCGATGAGTAAAGCGAGAATCGCTGTGCCCCAAAATATACCGAAGGCGGTCATGAAGGTGCGAGTCTTGTTTTGTGCAAGTGTAGTGCCGATCTCGCGCCAGTTTTCTATGTCAAATATCGGATTTCTCATAATTTACTCGTCACGCAACGCTTCTACCGGTTTGATTTTTAGTGATTTCATTGCAGGGAAAAGACCTGCGAGCGCTCCGGCTATGATAAGAACCACTGTCACCTGGACAGCTATTGCAATATCCACGGTGGGATCCTTAAGCACTCCACCTTCGCTGAACGCCATGGCTATGACCTTGGCGGTTATGACACCCATCACAATGCCGATATATCCGAATAGGGTGGTGATAGCCACACTTTCAAGGATTATCTGTTTGAGGATGCTCAGCGGCTTGGCTCCGATGGCACGTCGCACACCTATCTCATGTGTGCGCTCACGCACGGATACGAACATGATGTTGCTCACCCCGACTATACCTGAGAGCATGGTAAGTATACCGATGATCCATACGGCGAATATGATGGCGTTCATAGCTGTCGAGGTGGTCAGATAGTCGTTGAAACGGTTCCAAATCCACAGGGCGCTTTCATCTGACGGATCAAATGAGTGAACTCTTCCGAGGGTGGCACGGAAATCGCTTTCCGCCTTTTCTCCCTCTTCAAGATTGGTGATACCCTTTATTTTTGCATGAATACGTCTCACTTTATCGCTTCCGCCACTCATGGAGCGGGCAGTGGTGAACGGGATGAATGATCCTCGTGTCCATTCGTGGTCATAGATACCGACCACTACAAATGAGAGGTCGTTGACTTTGACCTGTTTGCCTATGGCATATTCTTTGCCGAACAGGGTCTTTGCCGACTCCTTGTTTATGACTATCACCCGTCGGGAGGAGTTGATGTCATTCTGGTTTATAAATCGCCCTTCAGCCATGGTCAGACCATTGGTGGCTTGCGCTGAGGGATACACACCTTTATAACCATCGGTTAGATAGTCCTTCGAAGTCATGATGATAGCTGAGTCGCTGTTGATTTCCGCAGACACTTCGGCTATCACGTTTGCATCCTGCGAAGCAAGGATACCCATATCACGGTCTTTCAGCTCTATCCGGCGTTCATTGGTAAGCCCCTTATAGGGTTTCTGCGCCCAGCCTCCGCTGATGGATATTATCTCGTTGTCGCGCGACGAGAACATATCCTCCATCTTATTGATCAGCCCTCGTGACACGCTTAGCAGCACTATGAGCAGGAATATGCCCCATGATACGGCAAATCCGGTCAGAGCTGTGCGCAGCTTGTTGTGGCGCAGTGTGGCAAGTATTTCGTTAACAAGATCAATCATATTCTTACGGCAAGATTCGCCCGTCGGTTATTCGGATTATACGGTTTGTCTGCTCGCCCACTCCGGGGTCGTGGGTCACGATCACGATGGTCATTCCCTCTTCGTTAAGGTCACGGAACACCTGCATCACCTCACGTGAGGTTTTCGAGTCGAGCGCTCCGGTAGGTTCGTCGGCAAGGATGATTGACGGCTTGGTGATGAGTGAACGTGCGATTGCCACACGTTGTTTCTGTCCGCCGGAGAGTTCGCTTGGCAGGTGAGTGGCACGGTCAGCCATTCCCATGCGTTCAAGCTGCTCCATTGCGAGCATATTGCGCTTTTTTCGTGACACGCCTCTGTAAAATAGCGGCAATGCCACATTTTCAAGAGCGTTTTTATAGTTGATGAGGTTGAACGACTGGAAAACGAAACCTATCATGTAGTTTCGGAGGTCGGCAGCCTTATTTTCGCTCAGATTCTTGATGAGGACACCATCGAGGTAGTATTCTCCGGAATCATAATTGTCAAGTATTCCGAGAATGTTAAGCAAGGTGGATTTGCCTGAACCGGAAGCGCCCATGATTGCGACAAGCTCCCCCTTGTCGATGGTGAGGTTGATATCCTTAAGCACATGCAAAGGCACTACGCCGGGATAAGATTTGTTGATATCTTTTAAGTCGATAATCATAATTGATGAATAGAATTCGCATTGTGGTTTTCGGGATCCCCTTCTTCGGGAACCCTTTCATCCTATATGACGCAAAAATTCCCAAAAAGTTACACATCCTCAAAAAAATTATTGAACTGATTAAAACTTTTTATTTTTTAAGGTTTGATGCTATTTTCGAGATGAATTACCAGCTCGATGAGGGAGCTTAGCGAGCTAAGTGACCGAAGAGATGCTGATAATTCAGCCGAAAAGAGCTTCAAAGATTGAAAACATGGTAATTTTCAGTCTGAGTTTAACATTTTATAAAAAGTTTAAATCAGTTTATAATAGAAATAGTTTTTTGTGTACTTTTGTGGCGGAAAAATGAAAAAGCGATGGATTTAAGCAAAGTTGAATTGGATGTGCATACTCACACGATAGCCAGCGGTCATGCGTTCAGCTCATTGCAGGAGATGGCTAATGCTGCTTCGGAAAAAGGATTGAAACTGTTGGGCATAACCGAACATGCCCCCGGAATCCCCGGTACATGCGCTCCCATATATTTTAGAAATCTGCACGTGGTTCCCCGGCAGATGTATGGCATTGACCTAATGCTTGGCGCAGAGATAAATATTCTCGACGGTGATGGCAACATCGATATGGACGATGAGATGATGGCTCGCCTTGATATCAGGATAGCCGGTATCCATTCCTTATGTTATAAGTGGGGCACAAAGGAGGCGAATACCGCCGGGATGGTGAAGGTGATCGGCAATCCATACATTAATATAATAAGTCATCCGGGCGACGGCACGGCAGAGCTTGACTTTGAACCAATAGTGTTGGCTGCGAAGGAACATCATACACTTTTGGAAATTAACAACAGCTCCCTGAAACCTGTCCGCCATAAGGATTCAGCCCGTGCGAACAATATTGAAATACTGAGGCTATGCAAGAAATATGATGTCCCGGTGATACTCGGAAGCGATGCGCATATCTCATTCGACATAGCAAATTATGAATTTCTTCCACCTCTGCTTCACGAGACTGAGTTCCCCGATGAACTGATAATAAACAGTTCTGTCGCTGATTTCAAATCATATCTCAAACTTGACTGATAAGGTCTCTTTATCCCTTTTTTATACTTTGACAATAGGATTTTGCAAAATTTTATGTACTTTTGCCCTCCTAAGGTAAAAAGGGCGTAAGCCTTAATGTCGTATTTCAAACTTAACCAATAGTGGAAAAGAAAGCAAAGAAAACCGCTATCCTGCGAATGCATTGTCCCGACCAACCCGGGATTATCGCTGTAATCACCGAGTTTATCACCACCAATCAGGGTAACATCATCTACCTTGACCAGTATGTTGACAGGGTGAACGGTATTTTCTACATGCGTGTTGAGTGGGATTTGGAACGATTTGTCATACCTTCCGAAAAGATTAACGAGTATTTCAACACTCTTTACGGCAAGCGTTACGAGTTGACCTATCGTATAAGTTTCTCAAGCCGCCGTCAGCGAATGGCTATCTTCGTGAGCAAGATGTCCCACTGTCTCTATGACATGCTTTCACGTTATGTAGCTGGCGAATGGGATGTGGAGATACCTGTGATTATCAGCAATCATCCTGACCTTGCGATAGCCGGTAAGCAGTTCAACATCCCCTTTGAGGTTGTCCCGGTGACTCGTGAGAACAAGGAGGAGATGGAGAAGCGTGAGTTTGAGATACTTGACAAATATGGCGTGGATCTCATCGTCCTTGCCCGATACATGCAAGTGTTGTCAGAGGAATTTATTAACCGTTATCCCAACCGCATCATAAATATCCATCATTCATTCCTTCCGGCTTTCGTGGGTGCGAAACCTTATCATCAGGCTTACGAGCGTGGTGTGAAACTTATCGGAGCGACCAGCCATTATGTCACCACCGAACTGGATGCCGGTCCTATCATCGAACAGGATGTGGTGCGCATCACTCATAAGGACACTATCGCCGACCTTGTGAAGAAGGGGCGCGACTTGGAGAAGATAGTGCTTTCACGTGCTGTGGAGAAGCATATCCAGCGCAAGATTCTGACCTACGACAATAAGACTGTCGTATTTAGCTGATGTTGCCGGTATGGCTAAATTAGCTATGGCTTAGTCTGCCTGCTTTTTCTGTTTTACTTGTCTTTTGATTATCGTAAGACCGAAAAATCCTTTTTCAAGGGTTAGGTTCCTGTGACCGCCGTTTCGGGTCGAGCGGTAAGTGCTGAAGGGTACCTCAATCTCTTTCTCTCTGCCGTCGTGCAGTTTTAAAAGTAGGTGGTAAGTGTTGTAATGACCGTCGGGTACACGTCTGTTTCTTGACACACGACGGTATTTGGTGTGTGATTTCTGATACTTGTCAACTACTTCGACTTGCTCTTCCACTATGGTTTGCGGATCGGCACACCAATAATTTACACCTAAAAATAGAAAATAGGTAATAGCCCCGAATACAAATATGTGGCAGATGAAATTCACGATTTTCGAATCGATATCGGTCAGGCGTATCCATCTGTGATAAATCATCGGGGCAGTTCCGAACGCCACCATTGCGGCGGGAATCACCGGAATCCACCATTGTGTTATTGTGTCACCGTAGATTGCAAAACCAAAGGCGAGCATTACGAATGAAAGTAAGAGGATGATGACAAGGAGCACAGTGCTCCATTTTGAACCTTGCTGAAACATGATATGATTAAAAAATAGTACTGCAAAGGTAGGAATTTATAATCAGATGTAGTAATTTTGCAGCTAAAATCACCGATATGCTGTCTGTAATAGTGTATCATGAAAACCAATAAATTAATTAATACAGCATACAAGAAACATTTTTTGCAATGAAAAACAATTTTCTAAAAGTTTTAGTAGCGGCGTTGTGCTTGTTTGTCACTATGCCCGCAATGGCTCAGTTTAATCTGAGAAAAGCCGCTAACGCTGTGAAGAAAACAGCTCAGGCAGTTACCCTGACTGATGATCAGATGGCTGCGTACGTGAAGGAGTATATCGACTGGATGGACACACACAATCAGGTAACAGGTCCCGAGGATCCTTACACCATCCGTCTTAACAAGCTCACTGAAGGCTTGACAAGTGTTGAGGGTATACCCTTGAATTTTAAAGTATACTACGTTATCGATGTCAATGCGTTTGCATGTGCCGACGGTAGTGTCCGTGTGTTCTCTTCTCTGATGGATATAATGAGCGATGAAGAACTTCTCGGAGTGATAGGTCACGAGATTGGTCATGTGGCTCACAAGGACTCCAAGAAAGGTTTCCGTCAGGCTCTGCTCACCTCTGCGCTCCGTGACGGTATCTCATCAAGCAACAATACAGTAGCCGCTCTGACTGACTCTCAGCTCGGCGACCTCGGCGAAGCTCTCGCAGGTGCTACTTATTCTCAGAAGCAGGAACGTGAGGCTGACGACTACGGATACGAGTTCTTGAAAAAGAACGGCAAGAACCCTTGGTCAATGGCTCTTTCATTCAAGAAACTCAAATCTATGCAGGAAGAAGCCGGGGCTAAGAAAAACAGCAAGATAAATCAGCTTTTCTCAACTCACCCCGACCTTGACGCCCGTATCCAGCGCATGGAAAAACGCGCCACTGACGAAGGCATCGAGAAGCCTGAAAGCGCAAAATAATCAGTCTGTATGTCTATTTGATATAACTTGAAAAAATCGAGAGAGCGGCATCGTCTGGATGTCGCTCTCTCAATTTTATGGCATATCGGTTAAGTATCCGTTCAATCCGTTTTTGGCGTGGATTATTTCATTTACGTCCGAATGTATATCCCAAACCGAGCATCAGGTTGTTTGGATTGTGGAAGTTACGGAGCTGATAGCCCACTTGCAGATAAGCGCCTTTCACAATATATGCTTTCAACGCAAGTGTCTGATAGAATATCCGTGTGTCAGGACCTGAGGCTATGAGATTTCTCCCCACACCTATATTTATACTGAATATCGGCATGGTGAGTTCGGCGTGGAGTGATAAGCCGGCTGAAAATCTTTCCTTGAAAGGTTGGCGGTAAAATTTTATATCCTCATCGTATGTCCCCTCGACATGGTATTTCGAAAGATTAGCGCTCTCGTCATATTGGAAATCGGCTGATATTCCGGCACGCAGATATTTATTGAAACTGTACATCGGGGAGAAGTTAAGACCGACCACACCGAATGACCCCGGGATATATTCACCTATCGAACCTTCATACTCAAAATAAACTCTTTGCCGAGTAGCTCCATACACAGTGATGTCATATCCCATTCCGGGTTTGAATTTTGGCATTTCCATCGGTTTTGCATCGCTGTTGTCCTCGCCCAAGGTGTATGCCACGCCTATCCTTCCCCCAAGCAGATTTACTCCCGAATTGGGAAGATGGGTGTTGCCGTTGGAATAATGTGTGCCGTCAATGCCGGCGGTTAATTTCCAGCGATTGTTCACCTGATAGGAGAGGAGGAATGAGAGATTGATATATGCGTTTACGTGTGAGCCGATCGGTCCGCGCATCGGATTGTCGAGCGGGTTGAATTTCTTCCATCCTGCCGAGGCTCCGAAATTCCATTCGTAGTCAAACGATAGCTTGTCGGTAATAGACGCTATGCGTGAGCCTTGGAAAAGATACAGTGTTACCGGATGCCCTAACAATGTTTCTTTGAAGAATTGAGTGTATGATAAGCCTATACCTTGATAGGCGTGTGGGTATAACGCTCCCTCACGAGAGGTTTGCGGATTGAATTTGAACGAATAGCGCAGATGTGGTGAAAATGCGCCTGAAACGGGTCTCTCGCCATATTCGTTCGGCTTTAGTAAACCGCTTGTCGGAGCGACCCATGCCGGACGAAGGTCGAAGCTTAATGTGTGGGCGGTAATCGGTGAATTGTTCCCGCTCTTCTCATTCTCAGCAGCTGCTGATCGGAACGGTAATACTATTAATAAGAGTATTAAAGCTATTATAGAGTGGCGCATATTATTTCGTGATGGTGTGTGTATATTTAATTTCTTCTGGAACGGTTATCTTTAGTGTGCCATAGATTGTGATATGGTCTCCGTAATCGTTATACAAGGGGATGGCATACCTTATTTTATATATTTTGGCTTCAGCATATACCTGAAAATTTAGTATCTGCCCCGGTTCCACTTTCTCTCGTACTAATGTTTCGGAGACTAAAGCATATCCCGGTATGTCAAAACCTCTTTGGTCAGAGAACATCCCGTAAACAGTCTCCGTATCGGTCATAACCGGAATACCGTCCTCGTTGATTGCGGGAACAGGGACAACTAATATGCTGCTATTAGGCAAGATCTGGTCGGTCATGGGATTATCGGGGAAAAATTTTCCTCGTTGTTCGCATGTCTGTCCTTCCCAAATTATAGGAAAGTAAAATGTTTCACTTGTTTCGTTGTGAACGGACTGATTTTCAATTGGAATATTAATCATCTCCGGTTCAATTTCCCATGAACTTAAATTGTATGTTATTGTTCCAGCCTCATAGTCATTAAGAGTGCGGCTATATATGCGTATAGTGGCGCTCATGTCGTTTATTTGGGGAACTCTGAATATCACAGTTAAATCTTTAGGATAATAGCAACGGTCAACCGTCATTATAAGACTTAGAGTGCTCATGTCAACATTGACTGTCAACTGGAGGAGGTCGTCGGAATATGATTCGGCTTGCCCTGTATGTATAAGCTCCTCGTCATCTCCTTGGTAATCATAATAAATTGACATCTCCGGATAATATGGAATATCCTCCGTTACGGTTATGGTGGTGCTTTCACCGGCACTGATACCTTGGGAACTTATGATTACTTTTGGCTTTTCGGGACGGTCAACAAATACGTCACCATTACAACTTGTGAGCGTAAGAGTAATGATGAATGAGAATATAGTGATGATCCGGAGCATTGCCGGCTGGTATTTGGTTTGCATAAATGATGTGTATGTGTCTTGATTTATCTATGTGATTTGAATTGGTTAAATTTGATTTGGTTGGATATTTGTTCTTATCCATCGCAAAGATAAATTATTTATTTAGGAATTTAGTGATAAAAATAGTTAAAATAAATTCGGCGTATGGTGCGGTGTTTTACCTGCGATGATTATTCAATGTATTCTTCATATATCCTGTCAAACATTTCCCGGAGCAAGGAGGTGTCCGAAATTATCTTACGGAGTTCATCAAGCTTCCGGGCATTGTCGCTTCCGGGTATCCATATTTTAAGGTATCCGTCGTATCCATATTTATCTGTCAGGTGGGCGATGGTTCTTTTATAGTGTCCCTCCCGGTCGAGTTCAGGATAGTTGGATAGCCCATATTGCACTGTCCGGCGTATTATCGTCTCGGGCACAATAAATCGGTCAGCCTCGGCTACTATCATCCCGTAAATGCTTCGTGGCGGTTGGGCGTTTGATGCTCGATGATCTTCAACGGCTTCACCCATAGTCTTGATCTCTTCCGTGGTGAAATGCGCTTTTATGAAATTGTCAGACTCAAGTATCTTCTTTGAATCGTGATGATGGTTCTCCCTGCCGTTCACAAGTCCGAGGTCATGAAATGCCGCTATGACATAGACCATATCCGGATTCACCTCCGGATAATTTTCGGCAAGCTTAAGACTTTGCTCTATCACCATCCGAGCATGATCCTCCCGATGCGCCTTATCAAACCCCGCATATCTAAGCATCACACACCCCTCCACATATTCTATTATATCATCATTGACCTTCATTGTGAGTTAAGTATTATAATTCGGATTATATTATCAAATCATTCTTACCCAAAGCAGAAATTGAGCTACAAATATACTGATTATTATCTATATATTATGTATTTACAGCTTACGATTGGTATGTCAATAGTGCAAATATGTATAAATATTTAATACACTTTCTTTTAGTATTTTAATATAAGTGTTTTGGATATGAGGCTGCGCCTATTTTGACACAGCCTCATATCATCCGTTAAATGGTTGCTTGTTTTAAAACCGTCTCAAATAAACTATCAGCATCTTCGCTGTCGATCAAGGCGTTAAGAAAGTTATTGATAGTTTCAAAATCTTTTGCGGGGTAACCTTCACAGTTTTTGAATTCTCGATCGCATATAAAATTGTATTCACCAAATAATGGCATAGTGCCTGCATTGTTTAAAGCTTTGAATTTTTGGTATACAATCCATCCCTGGAATTCATAAGATGATTCCTCTTTGACAGCTTGTTTGATAATGGAGAATTGATTAGTGGCTTTTTCGATGAATTTTTGACGAAGAGCCTCTTGGCTTTCTTTCTCGGCAAGAGCATTATCATATTTCGGATTTGAGTTTTCAGAATATAATCGGGGAATATAGGCAGGTTTGTAAATATTCATTTTCTCCTTTGCTTTTTGAATCTTATCACTGCATTTTTGAATCTTAGAGAGTGTTCGCATAAGATCAATAGTCATTGAAATTTCCTCATTATATTTTTCCGGAGAATAAAACAGACTGTCTATTTCAGTGACAAGCGGTTCATAACTGTCAAAATGCGTTAATTCTGTTTTTAAATAATCAGCAGCCATTTTTTTTGCTTTCTCTTCATTTGATTGCCCGCAAGAGGGAGCTTAGCGAGCTAAGAGACTGAAGAGATGCTGATAATTCAGCCGAAAAGAGTATCAAAGATTGAAAACAAAATGAATTTCAGCCTTAGTTTAACATTTTATAAAAAGTTTAAATCAGTTCATTATCTTTTTGTTTCGTAGTATGGAAACAATTTGGTATCTTTGTTATATCAACGAATAGTAAAACAAGATATGGCTAAAATGAATTTAACCCCGGCAAGTGAGCTTGTTGATGAAGTTTGGGGTAAAGTCGGAACTCCTGAGCGTGATAAAATGGAAGCACAGCTTAAAAAGGAATTGTTGATTCGTCAATGCCAGAATGACAAAGGGAAAAAGGATTAATCGTCTAAAAAGTATATTATTATCCCTCTTTCCCTTTTTTGAATTTTTAACGGAACTATAGGGGAAGGTGTCTAATAAATGGGAGGTATGTTACGTTAATATAGATATGATATCCAAACTATGAACTGATTAAAATATTTTATAAAAAGTTTAAATCAGTTCTATATACTTTAATTTAAACTCTATCGTTAAAACCATCAATTCATGAAAAAACTGTTGTCATTGACACTCGTGTCATTGCTGTTTATTTTTTCGTCATCGCTTAGTGCGGTTGATTATTCACACTACTATAAGAATCTGCCGGTAGATGTGAAGCCGGTAAAGATGTTTTCAATCCCTGACTATAAAGTCTCGATAACCGATTTCGGGGGTAAAGGTGACGCTGTGACTCTCAATACCGATGCGTTTGCCTCCGCTATTGCCGCCCTCGAAGCCAAAGGTGGCGGACATCTTATAGTTCCGCAAGGAATTTGGCTCACTGGTCCTATCGAACTTAAAAGCAATATCGACCTGCATCTGGAGCGTAACGCAGTGATATTTTTCTCCCCTGACAAATCATTGTACATAGCCCCGAATCCTAAAGCTGGGCGTGCGCTTGCATGTATACGGGCTTTGCGTTGCGAGAATATTAGCATAACAGGCGAAGGTACCATTGACGGAAACGGCGCACAGTGGCGACCGGTGAAGCGAGGCAAGGTAAGCGATGTGGAATGGAAAAGATTCAAGGCAATGGGTGGCGTGGAGCGTCAGAACGGCTCTCTGTGGTATCCTTGGGAACTAAAGTCAGGTTATCCCGACATAGCTGCGACTCCCGAGAAGCAGGAGGGAAGACGTAATGACCTTTTCCGCATCAATCATTGTGAGAATGTGTTTCTGCAAGGTGTCACTTTTCAGAACGCTCCCAAGTTTCATGTTCATCCGTTCAACAGCCGTAACGTGATAATCGATGGCATTACAGTGCGTTGCCCTTGGAACGCACAGAACGGTGACGCAATCGACCTTAGCGATTGCCATCAGGCTTTAGTGGTTAATTGCATTGTGGATGCCGGCGATGACGGTATCTGCATGAAGAGCGGAGAGTTTAAGGAAGATGCCAAAGTGAACGGCTGTGAGGATATATTGATTCAGGACAATATCGTATACCATGCTCACGGCGGTTTCGTGATCGGTAGCGAGGATATATGCGGTATGAAACGTATTGTTGTGCGTGACTGCACTTTCTCCGGAACCGATACCGGACTCCGATTCAAAAGTGCGATCGGCAGAGGCGGCAAGACGGAGGATATTTATATCTCCAATATAATGATGACCGATATCTCTGATCAGGCAATTATTTTTGAATGTAACTATGCCAATCGCCCTGCCGGCTATAAGGAGGGTGAACCTGTGGCGCAGCCTGAGAAACTTGAAAAAGTTCCGGAGTTTACCGATATAAATATCTCGGATGTGATTTGCCGTAATGCCAAAATCGGTATTGCCGCAAGTGGTATTGAAGGGCTTAATTGCGTCCATGGAATCACCATAAGCAATTCCACTATTGTTTACGATTCAAAAGCTACTGAAATTGACGAGAAGACTGCTCAAGTGAAACTTGTAAATGTCAACCTCGTTCCGAATAAGAAATAGAGGAGAGTAACCGCTATTCAATCCTGAAATAATCAAAGTCGGCATATCCGTCTGAGCCAACGATGTTTGGAGATGAGGCGAATATGCCGACTTTTGCGCCTATCCACATCCCCGGCTTCACTGCGTAGGTTGAGCCGAGTCTAATGTAATCTTTCCCGTTGAAGCTGTAGAAATATGCGCACTCCTTGTCGTTGAGCAGCGACACTTTCAGCCATACATCCGATGAATTTGCGGGGACTGATGCCTGCACCACAGGCACTACCGCATATTTGTCATATTTCCCGGTAACCACCGCTATGCGGTTACCTTCAGACGTTTTCTCGACGGCGATGTATGAGTACTCATTACCCATCATTATCAATCCGGCACATTCACCGTCGGCAGTGAAGTTGGATTGAAGCTTGGTTACGGCAGAGAATGTAGGAGCTGGAATTTTTTGCAAGTAAATATTTCCGGCATAATAGAGATTGCCATGTTCCGAGGGGCACGGTATGGCATATAGGCGCATGTATCCGGGACGGGTTGTTAACGAATACCATTCAGCCCTCGGATTTGCTTGCCATTGCCACTGTCTTCCCGGGGTCTTTTCTGTAAATTCATCGGAAGTCTGAGGATTAACAGCGGCGTATGTTTTCCCGACATTAGGTTTCCTGTATGTCTGCACGGGATTGCCTATCCCGTCACCATCTTTGTCCTCGCCAATTACTATCCAGCCGTCGTCAGTCCATCTTGCTGGTTGGAGATGTGTGACACGTCCGTAAATACCTTTCGACTGGAAATTCATAAACCACCATTCACCGGTTTGGGTGTCGATTAGCGCTCCTTGATGTGGTCCGTTTATGCCTGTGTCACCCTCCTCCATCACTTTTCGGGCTTCGTAGGGTCCGAAAATGTCACGTGAGCGCAACACCGTCTGCCATCCGCTTTCCACTCCGCCGGCAGGGGCAAAGATGTAATACCATCCGTCACGTTTCTCCATTTTCAGTCCTTCAAGTATGGGATTGGCTTCTTCATCGTGATATACCACCTTACCGTTGTCGAGCAGACGCAATCCGTCAGCTGACATACGGTGGATTATTGCCGGTCCGCCACGATGGATGCTGTGGGCAAGATATGCCTGTCCGTCCTCGTCCCAAAACGGGCAAGGATCTTCCCATTTTGCCACTTCCACCATCTGCGTGAGTTCCCATTTACCTTTTGGGTCGTCAGTGCGAGCCACAAACAGTCCGTCTTGAGGTGTGCAGAAATACACGTAATACATTCCGTCATGATACCTTATGGAGGGCGCCCATGAGCCTTCGCCATGAGCCGGACGGTCATATTTCCCTAATGGCAATTTGTCGTAGACATGGTTGACTATCTCCCAATTCACCAAGTCCTTGGAATGTAGCACCGGAATACCCGGTATGCAAGTAAAGCTTGATGCTACCATCCAATAGTCATCCCCGACACGTATCACGTCAGGATCGGAATAGTCAGCATGAATCACAGGATTCTGATAGTCCCCGTTTCCAAGGTCAGGCGACCATTGAGCATCGGCAATGGCGTAGCTTAGGAATAAGAATGCGAGTATAAATCCCCTCATGGCAAAAATTAAATCGGCACACTCCCCTCCGACAGACGTTGAAGCGATTGTTTTATCAATGTTCCGTCAGGATATGTATATCTGCGCACTACCACATATTCTCCCGGGCAGTTCTGCACGGGTTTTATCTCTTGTTTAAAATGCACTTCCACACCTCCGTCAGTGTTTCCGGTGCAGATATTCCATTTGCGTGACAAGTCAATACCTGAACCGTAAAACACGGCGGTAGTCGTGGGATAGGTCACCACTACGGTATCGCCCCAGCCTTCAGGTTTTTCCGACGTGTTCTCAGCCGAACATACAGCCGAAGCCATTACGGCTGCAACAGCAGTAATCAAAAACTTTTTCATAACAGTATTATACAGTAATTATGTCTGTAATTAAGCCGATGGCATGATTATACAATGCCATGTAGCCGTCTGCAAAGTTATAAATTTTATCGGTAAATATTCTGTCATAGTCGGTTTATTTCATCCTCCCTGACTGATCTGCCTTTATACTTCCCTTTGGGTATGTTCAGTTTATAGCGTATTGACAGTATTTGTCATTTAAGCGATAGTCGGCAGATAAATACCCCGATGCGAGATTCTGCTTTACTCTGTCGGTCGCAGGTCGTAGCATGTTGTTATCTCCGGAATTGGATTTGCTCGTGAACGACTGGTTGCTGTAAGTATATGTGTAGTCAGCACCCGCATTGATCTCCCAATCTCCAAAATTTCTTGTGAATTCGATTTTTCCGGCTGCTAATTTTGAGGCGGTTTCATTATGGTTGAATATCTCTGTCGTGGTTTCTTCCTGAACAGTGATATTTGACGACGAATTTTTCCCGGAAATGTAATCCAGATCAATACGCATACCGATGTCGAAGGGTAGGGATATGTCGGCATATCCATTCATGTAGTGACGGAAACTTTGTGTATTGAGATTGTTTGTTGAGGTAATATCTTCTGTTATCCAAGGAACGTTTGATAAAGATTTTGCATGATATGAAAAATGGTTTGATGGCGTGCGACTGAAGGTATATTTTACACCTGCCGAATTTTTACCTGATGTGTAATCTATCCCTCCGTCGGCGGTAAGCGATTGGGATCTGCTTTTTGCATTTGCCAATGTATGGGTCATATATAGCTTGTTTTTTTCGGCAAAGTTAGAAGCCGTTGATGTAACAAGCTGTATATTAGATAGGACAATATTGTGACATCTTCAAATTGTCACAATATTGTCCCGAATTTATATCCTATATGAATAATAATTCCTCTAATGTTTACTGTATTCCCCCTTTCAGATGTTGGCAGTCCTTTTCAGAATTTAGCATCCTTTCAATTGAAGATGAACTCAAACATTTCAGGTGACAGTTTCTGCTTTATGCGGCTCTTGCGTCGGCGCAAGGCATCCTCGCTCGCTTTGAGTGCCACTGAAGCCACCTCTTTGGAGAAACCTGTATAGAAAACAGCGCAATATAAGGAGTCATCTTTAGTCAAAGTAGGGAACAGATGACATAAGTTGGCACAGGCATCGGCAAACTGACCTATTACGGCATCCAAAATTTCTTTTGATTTTTGTCGGTCAATCTCTTCGGTATCTCTTAGGAGATTGAGCCGTTTCAGTGTGGAATACTGAGGTCGTGTCTGAAAAAATTCTTTGTTGAGTCGCAATTTCTCGGCTATTGACTGCTCCATTTCGGAGTCTTGCCTCATTTCTTCGGTTTCGGTTGTCAATGCTGCTATTCTGATGTTCAGATCTGATATTTTTTCAATGAGAGCTAATTGTGCCGTTTTTAGTTTGCGTTGTCTTACAAGGAAAAATATTATGATCAGAAGCAGAATAGCCACACCTATCCCTGACCAAACGGCAACATTTCGCTCTATTTTTTCACGCATGAGCCGCTGGGAGTACTCATTTTCAATCTTAGATGTGCGGTCGGAAATTTTGAGAGAGTTGATGGAGTCCCGGTACATCTCCATTGAATCACGGTATGAGAAAGCGAGGTTGTAATCGCCGCATTGCTTGGTGATTTTGTACAATCGGTCAAAACGTGTCACTTTCCCGTCGAGCGATATGTCGTTGATTTTTATGTTATGGAGTATGTTGAGCGCCCCTTCATAATCATCGTTTGTTGCACATAGATCTGAATGTAGGATTTCAAGTTCCAAATCGATGATTTCAGACCGGTTTTTCCCGCTATTGGATGCGGCAATGCTATCATAGATCAATTTCGCTTTCTCGGAATCTCCTTTAATAGCTGCGAACCTGCTAAGGAATATTCTTGCTTTGTTTTCCATAAATGTGTTGTCATATTTACGGTTTATATCTCTACATTCCCCCAGTATCTGTGTCAAAGAATCCATGTCGCTTACCGCCAATGCCAAGTTCCATAGGTATCTCCCAAGTGCTTTTTTATCCTCTGCCTGTCTGCTGTAATTTACAGCGTCCAATACATAATAGTGAGCTTTCTCGCGTTGATATTGGGTGTAATATATCGTTCCGAGTTTGTTTGCGATTTCGCTGCGCACCTCAGGTGATACGTTGTCTTGGAGATTGTCATTAATGTCTAAGAGTCGGGTCAGAGCTTCATCATGTTTCTCAGCATCTATGAGGCGATCAACCTCTTCAAGATTCTTTTGAAGTTTATCATCATAGCTTTGGCAGCTTGGCAGGAGTATGGCAATTATGCTTAGCAAAGTCAGTGTTAAGAATAAGAGGGTGTTTAATAACAAGTGTTAACGCCACTACATAAAAAAAGCCTC
>ERZ777011.802-NODE-802-length-43302-cov-4.477097_pt1 | contig 43302 bp, 38 predicted proteins | sample MGYA00374964_ERZ777011 | MGnify/ENA primary metagenome ERZ777011 (study PRJEB29310, sample SAMD00008975) | mouse gut metagenome | study: EMG produced TPA metagenomics assembly of the Metagenome analysis of fecal microbiota from mouse which was promoted...
ACGATATTAAAAAGAAAGGAACGTGTGATAATTAACTTCCTAATTATCATACAAGCAAAAATGAAGAATAAAAAAATCAGTATTATAATTCCTGTTTATAATGTAGAATCTTATTTAGAACGCTGCATTTACAGTATTACAAGACAAACTTATCAAAATCTTGAGATCATCTGCGTAGACGATGGCTCTACCGACCACTCCTGTTCCTTATTAGATAAATTTGCCGCACAGGATGACCGGATCAGGGTCATCCATAATCCCAATCAGGGCGTAGCCCTTGCGCGCAATACAGCCTTGAATATTGCTTCCGGCTCCTATATTGGCTTTGTTGATTCCGACGATTATGTTTCACCAGACTATTATGCAAAACTAATAGCGGCATTTGAAGATCCCAGGGTGGATATTGCCACCTGCGGCTACTTCAAGGATATTGATGGAACTGTTAATGCTGTCAAAAACCGCCGGATAGTTCCTGATATTCCATTATCAACAAAGGAATTCTTTCCATATATGTACGAACGGGACCATTATCTTGGGGTAGCTTCTTATCTGTGGACAAGATTAATCCGGAGAGAGTTAATATATAACCCTGACCAGTCGTTAAGTCTCTCATTCCAGCCCTATACCTGCAATGAGGATATCCTGTTTATTGCAGAAGTATCTATACGATGTAATTATATCCGGTATATTGATGACCCATTGTATTATTATGTTCAAAGAAATAGCAGCATTACACATAACACAGCCAGTTTATTAAGGCATATGGATATTCCCGTTGTATATGAAAAAATTTTAAAAATATATAAAGATTATGGAATCGAGGAGGCCTCTCTTGACTTTATCCGAAGATTATATGCGCGTCGTTGTGGACAGCTTTTAGAGACAGCCATTCAGTTACAGGATTCTAAAAAGGCACAAATTTTACAGAAAAAAATCAAATCTGTATTTCCTGCATATGTCAAAACAAACATGGAACACTTAGAGCGAATTCAGTGGTTACTGGATTTACTGATCATGGCCTGTACAAGTTCTGTCAACCTTGGGGATGATAACTCCTCTGGCGCATCAAACATCTGATCTCGTAATACTGTCCGCTCTTCATGATATTTCCGGGCGTATTCCTCATCCGGATTGCAGGCTTCCGTAATGGCCTGCATCAGCCCTTCCATCGTTTCTACCTTCACACCCGGCGTCGCTTTATCATAATCCCAATACAGTTCTCTGGATGTTCTCTCATATTCCTCCCTGTCATAGTCAAAAAACAGGATCGGCCGGTCCGTCAGCAGGAAGTCAAAGTAAATAGAAGAATAGTCAGTGATCAATATATCTGCATGCTTCAATACTACATAGGGATCGGAATCCGGATCCAGCATCCGGATATTGTCATACTGTATGGCAGCAAACTCTCCCTTATGCTTAGAAAACGGATGCTGCTTGATACAAAAGAGAATATGCTCCCGTGCCAGGTACTCTGCAAAAACATCCAGATTCATAATCTCAAAGAACTGGCTCTGACTGTCACGGTAGGTCGGCATATAATAGACGATCCTTCCATCTGTATGCTCGTCCAAAAACGCCTGCACTGCATCCAGTTCCCTTTGCTCTCCCGGAAGAAGCATATTGCGGATCGCATCCGAGATCAGGATGTCATTACGCGGATATCCGCATACAAAGACATTCTCCGGATTCCGGAATGCAGACTCAAACAGTGGCTTCAGATATTCCGAAGGCGCCAGAATATGATCCGAGGGCTTCTCGCTGGAACAGTTTCTAGGCAGACATTTCCATCGCTCCCATCCGTTTTTCGGGTGGCGAAACGGATCCATGCTGTTATCCGCCTGGATCTTTTTCAACGGAATGCCATGCCACATATCAACCTTCAGCGCTCCTCCGCTCTGTGGAAAATTGATATCCTTGGAATAATGATCGTATAGATATACCTTCCCGGTCAAAGCATACCAGATTCCCTTAAGGGAATGATATGCATAGGCCTCCAGACCGGCAGCTGACAACTGCGCTACGATCTCCTTATCCTTACTGATCCAGATCGGCCGGATGCCTAATTCTTCCTTGTGCTGACTGCAGTACAGATACAGATACCTGGGGTTATCTGAAAAACGCTTTCCAAGGGTACTGCCAAAGAGCCAGATCTTCTTATTTCTTGGCATCAGATAGGAAAGCCAGTAAAGAGGAAGCAGCAGGAGCTGGCTCCAGTATTTGATTCGTTCTATCAGTTTTTGCATCCTGTCTCCTCTTTTCTGTTCTATTCCGTACTTTTCCTATCTTCTTTTTCTTCTCGTTCTCTTCGTACCTGCAGCGCCCTTTAAAAGAAGCTTTTTTACTACTTCTCCTGGCTCTTCCTCCGATTCATCAACAGCAACTCTGCCACTTCCCGGATCACGCCTGCACCACCCTTTGCCTGCGCCACATAATCTGCGTGCTCCCGAACCTCCGAAATGGCATCCGCCGGACAGCAGAAAACCCCTGCCTTCTGCATTACCGCCAGATCATTCCTGTCGTCTCCGATATATAATACCTGATCCCACTCCAGCTGCAGCTTCTGACAAAGCCTGTCAATAACTGCCGCCTTGTCCCGGCATCCCTGTTCAATAATATCCAGCTTCAGTTTTTTCGCTCTGCGCTGATTCAGCGCCCGATCCTCACTGGTGACAATACCGGTCAAAATACCATGCTCTCGTAATAACTGAAAACCCATGCCATCTCTGGTATTAAATTTCTTCATTTCATCCCCCTGCTCCGAATAATACATACCTCCATCCGTCAGACAGCCGTCGCAATCCGTTAAAAACAGTTTTATTCCGGATAATTTCAACATCGGAGCATGAATCCCCTTTTTTTTCATCAGAGCTTCAATGGTGATCCAGTCGCTTGGCTCATCAATCTCCAGAAAGGTGTCCTCGCTCATCTCCACTGCCCGGATATTCCCGGACAGACGGTTCCTGCTCTCAAACAGCTTCTGGCGTGATATAATATAAAATGCTCCGTTCTCTACCAGATCTCCAGCAAATTCCTGCCGTCTTGGCCGGCGAAACACATCATAATTGATTGGTTCCACAATACCGTCCGGATTCCGTTGCCACCGGAACCGCTTCTGCGGCACCACTGATAACACACTGTCTACCCCATCCTCTGCATAAGTCTCAAAGCCCCGGTCTAAATCTGAACCGGAAAGCAGAGGGGAGGTGGCCTGGATTAATGCGATCGTATCAAATTCATACTGCTCCGCAAATTCTAGCATGGCAAACTCCGTAGAGGCAGTATCCGAAGCAGATTCCGCAGAGCGTCCGATCACTATAACTTTTGAAAACAATCCGCTCTCTCCACTGTTCTGAAACCCTTCTACAGCCTGTCTGATCTCTTCACTGTCTGTGGCTACATATACCCTTGACAGATATTTACATTCACAGGCTGCACGAATCACCCAGTACACCAGCGGTCGTCCGTTCAACTGTCTGATATTTTTCAATGGAATGGATTTACTGCCGCCCCGTACCGGAATAAATGCTACATTCATAATCAATGTCCTCTCAATTTCTTCCGGGCTGCTGCCTCACCCTCATAAATCTGCTTCTGTCCATCACCAACTGCCCGTACAATACTGCTGATCCGCTTTTGAAGCATGTCCATGGCATGTACCTCTAAACTGGCCTTCTGGTCGGTTCCCCACATGTCATGGGACAATGTAACATGCCGCTCAATGACCTTAGCTCCTAATGCGGCCGCCACTACTGTCGGCTCCAGATTCATCTCATGGCCGCTGTATCCCACTAGACAATCATAGCGCTCCTGCAACGTCTTCATAACATTTAAGTTCAGTTCCGCATTATCCGCCGGATAACTGGAATTCGTATGCAGCAGGATATACTCTCCATTTCCATACTTCTCCAGCATCTCTACTGTCCGATCCGTTTCTTCTAAAGTACTCATACCGGTAGAAATAATAATCGGCTTTCCCGACTTACATGCTTCTTTTAATATTTCCTCATTATCATTGGTTGCAGACGCAATCTTAATAAACGGAACATCATATTGCAACAAAAACTCCAAGCTTGGCATATCCCACGGAGATGCACTCCAGGAAATCGGCTTCTGCCGGCAATAATCATCAATCATATCATATTCTGGCTTCTCAAATTCAATATGCTTCTTATAATCTAGGTATGTCATCGTGCCCCACGGAGTCTCCCGCATAACACTCTTCTGCGCCTCTGGAACTGCAATATCCGGACACCGTTTCTGAAATTTTACTGCATCCCAACTGGTTGCGTTCGCTGCATCGATCAGCTTCTTTGCAATCTGCATGTCCCCATTATGGTTAATGCCGATTTCCGCAATCAGATACGGTATTGACTGCTCATTAATGATCCTGTTTCCCAATTTAATTTCCTTTTTTGCCATAATCCCTTCTCCTTTCACTGCATATATATTTGTATCACTTCAAAACCTCCGGTTTTTCAGTGTTCGTTTCTCTCATGCGTTCGCGTTTATGCGTTCATTATATCATACCTTTCTTCTGTTTTCATCAGATAAAAATTCTTTTAATGACATCGGTATAAATCCCTTTTTGACGATACCACCTTCAGTTGCATCCACTACCTGCATCATCGCATCCGGCTCCTGCAACCGCTTTTCCATCCAGTCACGGAAATGCAAAAATGCCTTCGTTGTATTTAATTCTGTGCCGTCCCATCCCAGCTCCTTTTGGTATTCATGCCCCTGGAAACTTTCCCGTTTCGTTCCGGATGCATGCATCCGGGTTCCATAATAGGCAAGATCCAATCCAATAAATGCAATTGATCCTGCTCCAAGACGGATTGCAATATCCAATGCCAGCGTTGCTACAGAACCTCCGCTGGAATAACATATATAACCTCGATTCTTTGCATAATCGGCGGCTACTTCATGTCCTTGTTGACAAACTAGATATATTTCTCCCTGATAATGTTGGCTGATCCTACGATCTGCCGTGGCCAGAAGCAGAATAGGAACGCTTGAATCTTCAAGCCCTTCCACCTGGTTGTATACCAATAAATCTGAAATAACAATATAATTTACCGGGATTCCTCTTCGTATCAATTCCTTATATACAGTTCCCACCGCAAGAACCACGACATCTTCTGGTCGTTCTCGTAACTGTTCAATATTTTTATCAAGGGATGGGCCTCCTGCAACAATGACAACCTTTTTTCCTCTTAACTGACTCTGGATTTCATCCACATAAAACCTGCAATTCCGAATATTTTCACGTACATTCTGATAAAATATCGTTTCTGCATCCGCAATGACATCCCTATGATTCGCTAATTGTTCCATCAATTCCTGTAATCTTCGATTCTGTACATGTGCAATTAGAGGCCTGTACAGCAATACCTCTTCCTCAGCAGATATCAAATCGCTGATCCCCTTATACTCTGGATCCCAAACCACCGTAATCCTTTCCAGTATACTTTTATAGTCTCCATAATGAAACGAATGATAAAGAATACCAAGATCTGGTTCTATCACTGTCAAATTAATATCAGAGTATATACCTAACAATTCCTGTACATGATAGCCCATTCCCCAGCCAAAAAGCACATATTTCTCCTTTTCCAGCCTATAGTTACGCCTTACCCATATCCTTGCCTCTTCCAGCGGATTACAATTACTATGCAGATACCAGCGCTTTCCATCCTCCTCCAACGCCATAGTAAAAAATCCAACACTGGTAGCCTCAATATAATACTGATCTGCCAGGCCCCTGTATATGCCTTTATCAAACGCTAGCAACGCCTGATATATATCAGGCATTCGTTCTTTCAAAGCTTCCATGTTTCTTTCCCACCATGCAGGCTCCGCCAAGGAAATTTCCATATTAGAAATAATCGCCTGTATATCCTGCAATGCCGGAATAAACTGCAATTCATACAAATCTCCCATTAGTATGAAATCCTGAGCAGCTTGTGCTTCTTCAATCTGAAGCAATATAGATGTTAGATAGTCCTGCCCCCATGGCAAACCAAGTTCTGTAAAAAACCTCATTTTTCCCACTAAGGGTGATAACACCTGCTGGAGACACCTTGTAACAATTGGAATCTGCTTATTTGCCAATTGTATATCCTGCTGACGTATGGACTGAACCAATCTTGTCATCCAATCAATAGCTCTTGCATTATGCCAGTATAAATTTCCTAATTCCTCCACAATGTTCCTCTCTCCTTCCTCTTTTAGGAATCGAGTTGATATATTTCCGTTATCTCCTGCAATATAGACTCCCAGATTGGAAGCATCTCTTCTAATGCCTCTAACAAATCTCCTAAATATTTTTTCATCTTTTCATACAAACGGATACTCTCCTTCTCCAAATCCTCTTCCGTCTCATTCAAATCGTCGTTCAGCGTGATATGAGTTTTGATCATTCGCTTTATCAGCAATACCATACCTTTTTTTTCTTCCACTTCTCTTGTTATGGAATTCAATTTTTTATCAATCTGTTTCAATTCCCCGGGGTGATAATTCTTTCGTTGCAATAGAAATATAGCTCGCTCCGTGCTTTCCAACCCATCCTTTACCCGTCGAAAAAACCCCTTAAAAAACTTATATTTTTGTTTTAGTTCCTCATATAATTCCTGTTTCTCTTCCTTGGTAGCCCACACCTTCGGAATCTGTTCCAGTATGGCAGCAACATCATATTCGTTTTTGCAGTATGTGTCAATTGCTTCCTGTAATGGCATTTGAATTGCCCCCTTCAGCATTGCGCCACCTTCTGTGGCATTAATCACAACACAATTCTCAAGCTTAGGAATCTGCAGATTATACCAGTCAATATACGTCTTATAATCCCCTCTGGTCACTACCTTACCACCGTAATAACCATCCACCATAACCATATTCTGACTTAAGTCCATCTGTCCATACTGCTCTTTCCCCGCATGCTGTTTATCATCTTTAAACGATAAATCCTGTCCGATCAGAATTACTGTCTGAAATCCTACTGTAACTGCCAATTTAAAACAAGTAGTCCCAACCGAACCACCACCATCAAAATATCCAACATCATGACCTTTTCTGAGGAACAAATCCTGATAATAGTCATTTGTAGTTGATATATAATATGGATTGATATTTTCAATAATTCTCAAAGCCACATAGTTAGAATCTGTGGAAACTGCAATCGGAAGTCCATGAACTGCAGGATTATCAAAATGCTTAGGCCCTTTTTGAGCATCAATTGTACATGCCATATCCGGAATAATACCATGCTTGTACAAAAAGGGAATAGCAGTGTCTACACAGAGAATAAAGGCTCTTCCCTTTGCCTGCTTTAACACTTCAATGTTTTTTTCAAGAGATGGTCCTGCCGCCACAATAATAACAGGCATGTCAGTCGGAAATGCCCCTCTCATTCCACTTATTGTCTTACAATCTATCATCCATTTCAATGCCGTTACTTCATTTATAACACCTGCCTTTGCATAAGCAATTAACGTATTCATGGCAGCATGATTATTATCACGAACGCGTTCAAACATTTCAAAGGCCATTCTACGCTGAGCAGGAAACAGTTCTATATATTGTGATAACTCTTTAAAACTGAAATACCGCCAGTTACTATAATCAATCAGATCCACTAAGTGATACTCCATCTGATCACTGTTTACTCCTTCTACAAACAAAAGCAGTCTGGCATCGGAAAGCAGCTTCGTCAGGTCAAACTCCTCTAACGCCTTTCGGAAAATTGCAACCGAGGGTTCATATACAATACAGATATCCACCGAACATTCGTCAGATAGCATACGTTCTAACACTGCTCCATTTCCGAAGCCAAATACCATAACAATACAATCTTCACCCTCTTTATCAAACTGCAATACGTATCGTTCCGCCTCATGACTCGGATCATAAGTACTGTTCAATGGTGTGATTGCCTCTCCACGGATCACCGCAAGGAATTTTTCTCCGTTTAATGCATCCCCTACCAGTACCTGTTCTCCCGGATTATGCGCATTTTCAATTTCCTCATATATATCCTTATGCACTGCTTTTAATGCTTCCAGATTTCGTTCGTAAATCGTCATATTCCATCTCCCCATCCGGTTCTGTTTAATAGCGTTCCACTAATTTCATAACATCAAATACCAGCATATCTGCCAGCATAATATAATTCTTTGCCTCCATGGCTTCCATTACGCCTGTCAATGCTGCCAGATATTCCTGCTGTTCCTCCGGCTTCAGGCATGACATAAATGCCGATAGCTTCCGAATCACTTCCGGCATCTCCTTAATCCCCTTACTATTCTGGTTCTGATAAAACTCATCTGCAACTAACTGAAGCTCGTCTACAAGCTTCTTCGTCTCTTCTTTCATATAATCAACCTCGCCAGCCTGATCTCTGCTATGTTCTGTTTTGTTCAATTTGATTCATGGGAATAAAAGTTTTGGATACAAATAAAGCTGACCCAGAGGGTCAGCCCTATTTGCAATAACCTCAATTGATTACTGAAGTAATGATAATACACCTTGTGTAGACTGATTAGCCTGTGCAAGCATTGACTGTGCAGCCTGCTGTACAATCTGAGACTTGCTGAAGTTAACCATCTCAGCAGCCATATCTGTATCACGGATACGAGATTCAGCATCTGTTAAGTTCTCAGAGTAGTTCTCTAAGTTCTCAACTGTGTACTCCAGACGATTCTGAATAGCACCTAACTTAGAACGCTGAGCAGATACAGACTTGATAGCAGCCTGAACTGCACTTAAGGTATTAGATGCTGCTGCGTGTGAGCTAACTGCGATCGTAGTAACAGAAACCTTAACCTTAACGGTAATAGCCATGTTCTCGCCCTTGTTAGCACCAATCTGAAGGTATCCAGAGAAGTTGCTCAGCTTCTTGCCATTGAACTTAGCACGACCAGCGATAGCGGTCAGCTCTGACTTCAACTGCTTCATTTCATCAGCGATAGTGGTACGGTCTTCTGACTCGTTAACATCGTTAGCTGCCTTGTCAGCCAACTCTTCCATTCTACGAAGGATAGAATGCATTGCATCCATGTTACCTTCAGCGGTCTGGATAAGAGAAATACCATCCTCAGCGTTGTTAACTGCCTGATTCAGACCACGGATCTGAGCTCTCATCTTCTCGGAAATGCTAAGACCTGCTGCATCATCAGCTGCTCTGTTTACCTTGTAACCAGAAGCTAACTTCTCAGATGACTTCTTAACTACCTTGACGTTGTTGCCCAACATTCTGTTTGTGTTGTTTGCCTGCAAATTGTGTTGTACTACCATAATAATTCCTCCTTGAATTTACTGTTGCTTCCTTGCAACATGTACTAGCAGCTCTGCTGCCGTGAATAGTGTTCGCTCTTACGAGCATCTGGGTTTTATCAACCCTTGTATTATATATATCGGACACTTTATCCGATACTTAATACCTGAAATTAACTTTTTTTATTTTTTTTGGTCCATAAAGTAGGAATCCTCAGAATGCTTATTGGACATGGACTTATAATAAGTAGTGGCCACCTTGCTGGAAGTCTTCACTTCGCGGATTTCCCGCTGTTGTTCCGCAAACTTCAAAGCCAGCTTTGCCTTATTCCGCTCTTCCGTCGCCTGAATCTCGACACCAAGATCTGTACATTTTCGAATCCACTGTTGGAGTGCCTGTATAGAGTCCTTATAAGAATCTTTATTCGCCTTTACCTCTGCCTCCACCTTCTGAAAGACAGAATCAAAACCTTCATCCAGTTCCTCCAGCTGCTGTAATAAAGCTTCCTTTTGATCCATGGTATCCTCAAAGGCATCCAGATCAAAGCCTTCCTCACCAGCCAATTCACTCTGTCGATTGGATGCTTCCAATAATGCCTGAAGAAGCGCTGCCTTTTTTGTCAGAGATTCCTCCAATATATTTAAGTAATCTGAAACCTGATTCATACTAGCCTCATTTCCATAGCATTTCATATTTTCGACTGCCGTTATACTTAGCTGTCATTCACCCTTCGGACTTCTTGCAAATCATGCCGTAGGCATCTTAGCTGTCCGCATGACTTCCTTCCATGTATCACGCATATCACGCAGTTGTGCCAAAGCTTCCTCTAATGCTCCTGCATCCTTCTTCATATTGGCATCTACCAGCTTATGAAAAATATAATCATAAATCACATCAAATTCCTTCGCGATCGGATACTTATGATTTAGTGTGGACTGCAGTTCTACAACAATATTCCGCGCTTTCTGAATATTCAGGTTCGCTTTTTCATAATCCCTCCGTTCAATAGCAGGAAGGGCTATATTACAGAACTTGATCGCACCCTCATACAGCATCAATGTCAATTCTGCCTGAGAAGCAGTCTCTACCTTTCTGGAGCCATATGCTAATGCTGCATTATTCAACATGGTATTCATCTCAACCTACCTTACTTATCCGTATTAGTTACCAAAGAGACCGGAAATACTGCTACCGTTCGCCTGAACCTTGGCCATGGCAGCTTCCATCTTGGCAAACTGCTTGTAGTAACGATCCTCCGCCTTATTGAACTTCTCCTGAAGTTTCTTGATCTTGCTGTCATAATCCTTAATCTGATCCTTCATGGTAACATCATCATAAAAGGTCTGAGGACTGCTGTAATTCGTAGCCTTCATTGCCTTCTGCATATTGGAGTACAGATCCTTGCCAATACCGCTTAAGGTTGCGATCAATGCATCCGGGTCATTCTCAATAGCCGCTCTCAACTTATCATCCATATCTGCATATTCTGCATCCTCGCTGTCACCGGCAATATGAAGCTTGCCATATTCATTCCACTTACCGGTTGTAATGCCAAAGCTTGCTAAAGAGTACCGCTTTGTAATGCCTTCCGCATTTGTATAATTAATAGACTTACCTAAAGTAGAACGCATATTGGTCAACAGGGAACTAACCTTGGAATCCTGGCGAAGCAGAGAATCCTTAATCTTCTTCTCCCATTCCTCCACTTCTTTATCAGACAAAGCCTGCTTTTCATCAGAAGTCAGAGGATCATACCCTTTTGCCCGGTCAGCCCGGTACAGCTTATTCATCTCATCGATCAGACTGTTATATTCTTTGATAAAATCTTTTACTGCATTGTATATTGCATCAGTATCCGTTGATACTGTCAGTTTGATCGGTTCATCATCAATCTCGTTACCATCTGCATCCTTCTTGATGGTAACATCATTTACCGTAAAGTTCAAGCCATTCAGACTGAAATTGTTGGAAGACTGCTGGAAGGTTGCTCCATTATACACTACGATCGCATCCTGTGCATCCACCTTCGTAGAAGAAGCACTGTCTAATCCCAGTTTTGCCAGAGCATCCGCATCATCAGAGGTCAGTTCAAAATCATACGCCTCGCCAGATTCCGTAGAGGTAATAAAGAATCGCCCCTGCTTTTCATCAAAATTCGCCTTTACGCCCATCTTTGAGAACTGAGATGCCAGACTGTTCAGCGTGGTTGACTGATCAATGGTAAGATCATAGGTCTTTGCATCCGCACCCTTTCCAACCGTCAGGGAGAACTTGGTGCCACTGGCGATTCCCATATCGGTAAGCTTGGTGCCGCCGGTAATTGCCGCTTCTGTATCAGATACATTTGCCACATTGAATGCGTTGCCCATGATCGCAACGTTTTCCCCTTTATCGGTCAGTTGCTGTCCAACCGTAACACCCTTATCGCTGATACCCAGTGCCTTTGCAGCACTGCTGTCTGCTGCCTTAAGAGTATAATCCACGCCATTCTTATAACCGGTAATGGCACCATCCACATCCTTCTCCGGTTCCGCCGTCTCATTCACAAACTTCAGTCCACCCTGTGCTGCGTCATAGGAAACTGTCATCTTGATTCCTTCATCCGCCAGGGACTGATTCATATTGTCGATCAGGCTCTGCAACGTTCCGTCTGCACCTGCCTGTGCAGTGATCGTCTTGGTAATCGTCTGCTCGTTGCCATCCGCATCCTTCTCAACATAAGATATGTCAAAACTCTTACCATCGAGGTCAATGGAATATCCCTTCGAATCCTTTAAGTCGCTAACCTGTACGCTGGCATCTGCAGCCGCCTTGTATGAAGTAGTCTTGAAAGACTGTCCGCGCAGACTTTTACCGGTCAGATAGGCAGCACTTGCTGTCTGCTTCACTGACAGCGTATGCGAACCGGTTACAGCATTATTGCTGTTGCTGATCTTAATCTTGGAAGTATTGGAAGCTTCAACCTTCTTTGCCTTATAAGTACCAACGGACTGAAACTTGTTCAGTGCGCCCTTATAAAAGTTATAAAGCTTTGTATTCAGAGACGCCCACGCCTCCTGCTTCCACTTCAGCTTAGTCTGTTCCTTCTGCGCTGTATCCACCTTTGCCTGATGCCCGCTCATCAACTGCTTTATAATTGTTTCCGTATCAAGACCTGATACCAGACCTGTTACTCTCTGAGTCATATTCAATCCCTCCTAACGCTTCTCGTCGACAAGAATACCTGCCAGTTCAAGACTCTTAGCAATCATATCCAACGTCTTTTCCGGTGGTATTTCCCGAATGACCTCACCGGTTTCCTGATCCATCACCTTAATCGCGATCCGCTTCGTTTCTTCATGATAAGAAAACTGACACTCTGTATGTGTCTGACGAATCTTTGAATTAATGTCCCGTAAAGCGCTTTCAACCTTTTCCCGTGGCACTTCCTGAATCGGCACCCCTTCATTCATTTTCTGTTCCTGCGAGTTCTGATTCGAAGCATCGCTGCCATTCTCACGACTGCTTTCCCTTGATTTCGCAACTCTTACATAATTCTCTGCATTCTGCGTTGCAGATTGTACGCTCGTGACTTCCGGTACCGTTGTCTTCGTGTTCAGACTGCGGACATTACCGGATACTGCACTTGATTCAATTCCACCAATTCCCATGTCCTTCACCTCCGTGTGAAACTTGACTTATTGTTCCTTCAATAAGTAGTAATAAAGCTACTCTTAACTAGTATATCGACTATATTCGTTTATATCTTAACACTTCCTCATAAAAAAATCCATATAAAACATGCCCGTCTTACCCGCAAAAATTAAAGAGCTGCTATCAAAGCAGCCCTTTTAATGCCTCAATGGTATTTGCCTGTTCGATCGCCTCTTTATTGGCGTCTTTTATCTGAACATAAAGCTCTTTCCGATAAACCGGAACCGACTTGGGCGCATTGATTCCTATTTTTACCTGATCTCCTTTAATCTCCAGGACAGTGATTTCGATATCATTCCCCACCACGATCGCTTCGTTTTGTTTTCTGGACAATGCTAACATGATCACTCACCTGCCTTTTTTCTCTGAATTGCGTCATATACATTATACTTGGCCTCATATTCCGGATTCTCAGCAATGATCTGTTCGCCCTTGCATACCGCCGAATTGATCACGATCGGTGCCTTCAGATTTGCAGTCACCTTGGTCACATCAGAGGAAACGATCAGAGTCAGCAATACGATAATGTCCTCATCCTTTGGATTACCGATCGGTTCCAGCAGGGCATCCTCAATGATCGGATTATAATCGTCCAGAAAGGAAAACGGTTCAATGACCGGAAGTGCCAGATAAGGATCCTCCATGGACTGCAGCCAGCGGATTGCCGTATCCTCGCCCCGTTCCACATCATAAATGATCGCAAATTTGTGTTTGTCTTCAATTCCAATGATACCGTTCGGGAAATCCAGAACCTTATCATCCTCAATCACAACTTCCCCAAATAGTCTTGTCTGTGCTACCATACTCTTTCTCCTTCTATATAAAGTCTAACAGTGACTTCTGTAAAACATTGCCGGTCACCTGCAACGCCGCATTATATACAACCGCTGCGGAAGAAAATGCAATGGCCTTTTCCTCATATTCCACTTCCTCATTGGCTGACATCAGATCATAGAAGTTTGTATACTGTTCCGCTACCCGTTCTGCGATCATATCCAGTTTTGCCGTTCTTGCTCCGGAATCCGACTGCAGGGCCGTAACGTCAGTCTGAAAATCCTGGAACACAGAAATATGCTGATTAAAGAGGTCACGCATCTCCTGATTCTTCATCTTCACTTCGTTCTCAGCATCCGTTATCATATAATTAATCTGCTCAATCGCTGCCGGATTATTCGAATACTTCGGATTTGTCAAAAGACCCTTTAACTCTGCCAGACGCTTCTCAGAATCATCCACCTCTGCCACCTTATCTGCCAGTTCATTAATGGCGCGACCCATATCATGGGTGATCAGATCCCGTCCCATGGTATTCACCCGGATCTTCTGATTGAAATTAACCTCATATTCTATTTCCTGATCCTTGTCATTTACCTCGAACCGAACCGTTTCGCCCGAACTCTTATCCGTCTGAACACAGTTGAAATAATGCTCCGGACGCAGATCATTCTGCTTGAATTCGTCTTTTGTATAATTCACCGTTATCTTATCGCTGTTCTGTATCTGTGTATAGACATCCTTTCCAAATACCAGTTCCCCTGTAGCAGGCAGAAACCGTACTTCATCATCTCCTAAGTCTCTGTAGTAATCCCCTTCCTGGGTACTGTCCATAACGGTATCGACATCTATGGTCTGGGTATTTCCCGCTCCATCGACATATGTGATGGCAGGCAGCGCCGGTGTCGGAGGATTTCCGGTCGGTATTGCCAGGTTATCATAAGCCAGCCGCAGGCGATATACCGTTTCCTGTTCCGGATAAGCGGCAGTCCCGTACGTCTTGGTTCCGGCAAGATACTGATCCAGATCCTCCGGCTGTACTGCATTCAGGGTCACAGTCTTAATATCAATATTACTGCTGTCCATCTCTTCTGTAAGATTATAGGAATACTTCGTAGCATCCTTGGCGCTGAATACCAGACTGGTATCTGTCTTATATCCGGAGAATACATAGCGTCCGGCATAGGTGGTATTCCCTTCTGAGAAAATCATATCCTTATAGGAACGTATCGTCTCGGCAATGGCAGAACGATTCTCGTTGTTAAAGGAATCTGTGGAACCCTGTACACAATAGCTGGACATATATTCAATATAGTTTGCAATACTGGTAATGGAGCTTTCTGTCAGATCCATCCAGTTATCTGCATCTTTAATGTTCTTTGTCTTATACTGATTCAACTGACTTACCGTGTTCCGAAGTTTAAGCGCACGGACTGCAACGACTGGATCATCACTGGCACGCTGAATCTTCTGTCCTGTGGTCAACTGCTGAATCAACGTATCCACCCGATGGGTGCTGGTCTGCAGATTCCGCAGAGAATTATTACTCATCATCTGATTTGTTACACGCATTTTTGTCCCTCCTTGCAACTACTGTGCAGCCTGCTGATACAGATTAAACCCCTGTTCCATTGATCAGCTTATCATATATCTCATCCAGTACGGACATCACCTTGCAGGACAGATTGTATCCGTTCTGCTGAATGATCAGGTAGGATGCCTCTTCATTCTCATCTACACTGGATTCCGACATCCGCTGGTGATTGATACTGTATACAATATTATCCTGATGCTCCATGGAAACCTTACACCGTCTTGTCTGAACACCCATCGTTGATATAATGGATTCCAGATACTGTCTCGGGCTTCCCTGCTTGAAAATACTATTATCCGTCAGGCTCTCCTGAATCACCTTCAGCAGATCGCAGTCCTCTACATTTCCCTGATCAATGGCCGGTTTTCTGGAAACCACCACCTTTGCAGTATCTGATTCTACTTCTTTGTGAATATCCCAGTTCAGAGCATTCAGGCGATAATACGAAGCCCCTTTTGAAGTGAAGCTTGTGTCTCCCGTCGTTGCAGACAGATTGAGACTGTTTCCACTCAGATCCACGGTATTCAACATATCCAGTCCCGGATTTCCGTCTGCGTCTACACCGGATACGCAAATATCATTGATATGTCTGGAGAAGGTTCTTACAAATTCGTTCAGTTTCGACATATAATACGGAACGCCTTCAAAATCAACACTCACTCCGATCCGCGCTGTTACCCCGGTCGTGATCTTCGTCGGATCCGCCGGCTCCTGGGTCTTGCCATCCGCCGCCAGAGTTTTTAATCCGTGGAAGGTATAACCGGTAATTGTACCGGTGGCATTATCATATTCTGCTTCAAAGCTGTCATAATAATAATCAATGCCATGAACTTTTATCTTTCCTTCGTCCGGAATGTTCAGATCATTCAGGGTAAACGGCTTATCTGTGGTCATGCTGACAAAGGCTCCCTGTCCATCGGTTCCAGCTGCCACACTCTTTCCGACAAAGCCATAATTATTGTTACCATCCCTTACTGCAACCAGGCCGGCAATCTTACCGGTCAGACCCGGACTGTTCAGAGCAAAGGAATCTCCCGGCGTACCATCCTTATTCCGCCAGTTCAGTTCATATAAACCGTCAATATCTGTCTCATTTACCTTTTCATCGCGCGGTACTGCCATCAACTGTCTGCACTGCAGGTCATCCAGCAGCATCTCACCATTGATCCAGACCGTATAACGGGTAGCACCGGAATCGTGTCCGTCTTCTGCCAGGATCGGGGTTTCCTTTGTGGTCACATTCACAAGCTCGGAAAGCTGATCTACCAGCAAAATCCTCTGATCCCGCAGATCATTGGCATTGCCTGCCCGCAGTTCAATATTCCGAATCTGATCGTTTAATGAAAAAATCTGCTTTGCAATGGAGTTGACTTCATCGACCCGGACTACCAGTTCGTCATTCAGGCTTCGCTGAGTATTCTGAAGATTATTGGCAAGTTCCTTGAAGAGCTCCGTATAGCTTTTAAAATCATTCACATACTGAACTCTGGTCGTCGCACTGGATGGATCCTTTGCCAGATCCTGCATGGAATTCTGTAATTTCGTTAACAGCGCAGTATAACCGGTCGGAGAATTGGCCTCATTAAAATAGGTTTCTATTTCAAAGGAGTAATCATACTTGCAGGTATACTCACCACAAATACTGCTGTTATTCCAGTATTTCACATCATAATAAGAATTCCGGATCTGGTCTATGCCTGTAATGGTTACACCGGTACCCTGCATACCTGCTGAATTGCCAAGACGAAGCGCATTGGATGCCCGCTTTCGCACGACCTGTCTGGAATAACCTTCTGTCTCTGTATTCGAGATATTATGTGCAGTTGTATTTAATGCTGCCTGATAAAAATTCAGTCCTGAGCGGACTGTATTCAGTCCTAAAAATGTTGATGGCATATTTTCACATCCTTTTCCTTTTATCCTTTTATGAGCCTAACCGTTCGATGATGTGTTCTATCATTTCGGAGACTACTGTGATATATCTTGATGATGCATTATAAGCATGCTGATATTTGATCAGGTTTGTCAACTCCTCGTCGGAAAATACGCCGACAACCTCCTGCCTTTGATTATTCACTTCATTCACCAGTCCTGCCTGCTTATCCGCAATGCCTTTATACGTATAACCCTTGTTGGCATAATCGCCTACCATGGATGCGTAATAATTATCAAAATTATTCGTGACAAAGGTATTCGGATCCAGCGTTGCGAAATCCTTCTTCCACAATTCCAGCAGCTCATTGGCCACATCCTGGAACTCTTCTCCGCTGATTTTTGTCAACGGAAGCAGCGCCGGATTCTTTACCAGATCATCATTGATCTTGATCTGCCCTAATGTATAAAGAGAATAATAATCATCCGGATTCTCTTCGTTATATACCTTGAAGGTCTTTGTGGTCGGCTGTCCGTTCTCATCCAGCACAGTAAGCGTCTCTTCCCGGTAGCGGTCCTGCGACTTTCGTACAAACAGTTCGGTTCCCTGAACCTCATTTCCTTCTCCGTAGCCCTTGCCGGCCCGGTCTGTATCCAATACTGTGTATGTATTGCCATTCACATCGGTTATAGTCTTATTTGGGCAAAGCACATCGTTGATCTTTGTCACCATCCCGTGGATGAGCTGGTCAAACTGAGAAATCAGATTGGCAATATCACGATTGTTCAGGGTCTTGTTGTAATTTAACAATGCACTCTGATAATCCGCTTCTGTCGCATAATTCTCACGGAGAGGAATATCTGTATAGTCCGGTGTAAAATCTCCCCTGGCAGATAACATGCCTTTCAGAGAACCATTATCCGAATTATCTCCATCTACGCTGATCCGCTTCAGATTAAAGACATCCATCTCATCCGTTTTCCAGTAGACTGTTAACAGATCCGAACCGTCTTTGACCGGCTTGGTTGCGATCTCAAAGGTCCGGTCATCCAGTACCAGTGCATGCCCTTCTGCATATACATGTACCGTTCCGTTTGGCTGTTCCTTGACATCAATGGAGATCAGTCCGGATAACTCATCCAGCTTCAGATTTCTTGCGTCTTTATAATCATTGGCTGCTTCCAGCTTTCCGCCTTCGCACCGCAGTATTCTTTCATTTAATTCATAAATCTCCTTTGCCAGCTTATTAATATCGTCTGTCATATCCTGAATCTCTGTATTCAGATTCTTCTGATAATTTACCAGCTGTGCATATATTTCATTGGCACGATCGGCAAAGGACGAAGCAGTTGCCACTAACGCTGTCCGGTCTACATAATCATTGGTCTCTCTCTGAACATCCTGAATGGCACTCCAAAGGTTCTTCATATAATCCTGAAAGGTACTTCCTTCTGTCTCACCAAAGTATTCCTGTACCTCAAGAATGACACCTGCTTTGGTCTCATAAAAATTCTGCCTGCCATATTGCAGGCGGTATTTCTGATCCAGATACTTATCTCTGGTAGTCCTTGTAGCTTCTACCTTGGTACCCAGACCGGTCTGATTGATCCCGATCGGAGTATACCCTAATTTCTGATAGCCTACATCTGCCAGCAACACCTGCTGACGGGAATAGCCCTCGGTATTCAGATTTGTTAAATTATGCGCAGTCGTATTGATCGCATTTTGATGGGCCTGCAGACCGGAAGTACCGATATACATTCCTCCCATTGTTCCAGACATAAACTCATCTCCTAACTCTTACTGTCAAACTGGCTGTGTGCCACGCCCAGCATATCTCCACTGTATGATTTCTTATCATAATTAGCCGTCTCGGGGGCCTGACCTGCTGTCTGAAGAATATTGATATTAAACTCTGTCATCTCCAGTGCATTTTCCAACAACTCACGGTTTTGCCCGTTTATCCGCTGTAATTCAGAAACAACACTCCGCAGCCGCTGGTGCAGCTCGCTTAATGGCTTCTGAAATTCCGGCTGTCCTTCCATGATCCGGACAATATCAGCAACAGTCATAGCCTTATTTTTCTGATTCAGCACAACTGCAATATCATTCACAATATTCTGTCTGCGCTTTTCCAGGATCAGCACCTCGTCTACTACATTCTGCTCATTATCCGTAATCTTCTGAAGCTGCCCGATATCACCTCTTACGATCGCCTGGGTCTTCGTATCTGAAACACGAAACAATTCCTCGTATATGAGACACTCCTGCTCCAGAACCTGAATCAATTCTTCAATCAAACTTGCCATGCTGATCTGTCTTCCTTTCGCTCTTCCCTACAGGGTACGATCTGTATATGCCGATACCAGCTTCTCTGCAAAGCTTTCGTTGCTGACCTGATAGGTTCCATTCTGAATGGCACTCTTCAGTGCATCTACTTTGTCCTGACGGACATCCGGCACATTTGCCAGCGCAGACTTTGCGATCTGCATATCCCTGCCGATCGAAGAGAACGATACCTGGTCTGTTGTATTTACATTTCCGGCACTTCCGGCTTTTCCAGTCTTCTTCGTCTTGCCAACTCCGTATACCTGATTGATCTGGTTATAAGCATCTATACGCATAATAGCCACCTTCTTCCTTGAAAAATAATTACTCCTATACAATATTTATCGTCAGTTTCTGTATTTACTTTAGTTTTTCTTGAAATTTGAAAAGCATGTCAGAATAATTGGCTTACCGAGTCTGCAAAAAAGGACCTGGCCTTCTCAAAGTCCTGGGGTTCAATCAGCTCTGCACCATAAAAAGGCTGATTCAGGATAATCCCCCGTTTTTCTAATTCATTATAGATATCTATAATGACATAGTCCTTTTGATTCTGCTCTAATTCCTTTTTCATATCCTTACGATGCCCGTAGGATGAAAGAATCACCACATCGATCTCTTTATCTGCTACTTCCTCAGGCAGCAAATATTGATACGCATTGTGCATGTTGATCTGAGACAGTTTCCGATCAATAATATATGTAATATGTAAACTGTCACCAATTATTCTCAGCAGATTTTCTGTATGCTCACCGCCTCCCCGTATGGCAATCACTGCATCCTTGGGCAAATCAGCCAGAATAAAGAATACTGCCTGTTCGATTTCTTCCTTTGTTGCATCCAGTCTTTCATAATAACAATCGATGGCTTTACGGATAAAGCGGCTCATTTTAAAATAATCATACTGATTGATGTCAATCTGATAGTCACCAATGACCTCCTCAAATTGTTCAATAGCTTCCGCAAATTCCGGTTCTGCAATCACGTTCTGCTTTTTCGGGAACTGATATAAGAATTTTTTACCGTCATTCCGCTTCAGATACATTAACCCGGCAGTACAAACTCCTCTGTATCCCAGCAGATGGTCAATAGAAATCGGATTGGTCGCCAACATATCATAACTCCAGCCATAAATATCGGTGTCCTGAATCTCCACATATTCACTGAACAATCCATTGTATTTATCCTCATCCGGATCCAAAAAATAGTATATCAGCTTATCAAAATTGATCAAACTGAATGGTCGCCTGTCAATTCCCTTTTTTCCATATTTTGAATCTACGATCATTACCGTTCTCCAACGGTCAAACATAGTACCTTTCCCATGATCGCTCATATATATCTTTGTCGCCTCCGGAAGGGCATCCAGATAGAATGCCAGCTGTTCATCTATATAACCGCATGTCGTTACATAAATATTATTATTTTTCATCTGCGGATTTGCCACCCGACGGTTTTTAAAATAATGCACATATTCATCCAATTCCGGGCAAATATTAGGAAAATGTGTCTCCATCACGTTCTGGCATAATATACAGCATGGCTGCTCATGGTCTAATAAAATCTGCCACGCCTGCCACTGATTAAAAGGCAGAAAACGATCCCACACACCATAATACTGGACCATATGGGCATTTCCATTGAATATCAGATTTGCATCCTGACCCACATAGAAGAAATCGTATCCCTTTTCCTTAAGTGCATTGACCAGATCACTTTGATCGATATCCAATCTGTCCTTTTCCAATAAAAACTCATGATCATCTACAGCCCGTTTTTTCTGCAAAATCGTCCACATCGTAGGAATCGTCCAAGGGGTGACCGTTGCAGAATTTTCAAGGTAAAGCCCTTCCTCATTCCGAAGACGATCTAATCGGGGCATATACCCAACTTCATCCTTTTGCAGGGAGTCCAGCCATTCTATAATGATATCATGCTGTTTTCTTTGTCCCAATGCCTCTTTAATATCATTCAGCATTCCCACAATATCTTTTCGAAACGCACAATAGCATACATCGTCATATGTTTCCAGGTAAGTATCAACCCACTGTAACACATGGACAAAATCTCTGATAATAATATAGTCCTCAATAATCTTTTTCATTAGTCTCTTCTTCAGCTTTGGATCTTTCGCACTATCATTTTTCTTTTTATCAGAAAAGGTCTGCTTATATATCTCGTGGATATATTCACCCAGCTTATAGAATTCTGCTTGAAATGATAAATCTTCCTTTTCAAACCAGTCATACATATCAATGACTGGTACATTTTCCAGGCTCTTCTGAAGCCGCCAGGTAATATAACTATGCTCACAATAACTGATAAACAGAACCGCTTCCGAATTCTTTGCCCGTTCCGTTACATCATCCATATTTTCAAAATATTCATCCAGAAAGATATAATCGGACGAAGAAATCTTCTTCTTCCTGAAAACAGCTTTTTCAAACTCAGCGGCATCATCTACGTTTAATGCAACAATCAGGACATTAGAATATTGCTGATCCAGCGCTTCAAACTCAGCAGCAATCCTCTTTTTTGCAGTTACATATTTCTTATAATCATCACTTACCACATCATTACGTACCACAATCTCATCCAACATTTCATCTAAATACATATCACTGCCTCCCTATCTATTCTCCAGTCCATAATTGCCTAATTCAAAGAAGTATTCCTGTTCATAACTCATCTGGTTGAAAAGCAAAGCGCCAATCGTGCCGCCAGCCTTGCCGGCCACCAGAGCATCGCATCTTGACAAAAGAGAAATCTCCATCAGGTAATCCACCCCCTTAATATAGCGGTCGCGTTCTCTGTCAAAAGAGATAAATGCCAGGCGGGTTTGCCCTGTATTCGAAAACCGTATGCGCTCATAGCACAGAAAGCGTTCTTCGAATTCCTGTTGCATCTGGGCTACTGCCTCTGCATCATCGGTAGATAAGTATATATAATCCATTCCCCACTCCTGCATCTTTTCTTTCGCTTTCTCGATACACTGGGAAATGTCGGGCTGTACGGCATGAAGATAAGGCTTAATGTTCTTAAAATCCGTCCCTCTGTACAGTACACCTAATACCTTCTTTCCATCCTCCTGTATACGACCAAACACCTTTTTGTATTCTTCCTCTGCTTTTTTCTGCATTGCTGTATTCAGGCGGATATAGCGACTGGTAATATCACAAAACAACCTACGCACGTCCTTATTATAATATATATTTCCAATTGCAAAACGGCTATCTGAGATAAAGTTTGTATCCGGTATATGAATCACATTCCTGCTTTTATAAGCTTCCTCCAGAGAAATACCACAGGGCTGCTCAAAGAAAAACTCCCAGGCATTAACCTGGTTCATTTCTTCTTTCTCTAAGTATATGTTGTAGAAATTCTGCATATCAATGACTGGTACATATCCTCTATCCGTTATTTCCCGAATATATTGCGAAAAATAATTAACATACCAGAACAATCCATATGTTATTCCCTCTCTTCCAATGATCACAATGGTCTTATCCGGATTTTCTTCTCCATAGCTATGTACATCCTCAAAAAAATTCCGGAACCAGACTTCATGATCCGTTTTGATCCTATCCCTGGATAACCCATAATCCCTTACCAGAGAATCTATGATCTCTACAGCCTTTGAGCTACATACAATTATATAATCATACTCATATGTTTTTAAATCCACCGGCAGAATATATGGAATTTCCGGAAATGGAATATCATCCTTCTTCTTAGGATTGGAATCCGAAAAGCCGACAATATCATAATTCTGTCGATACCATTCCCTGTTATAAAGCATTTTAGAACCGATTCCATATAGTATAACCCTGTCTTTCATCTGATATCCTCCCTTCAGACAACAAATTACTCTTAATCTGTCATTATCCCAGCATTACCCGTAACAATCGGTCTGTTTTCCTTCGCAGCTTCTCATCCTGCATATAACATTCATGCGTAAAAAAGAATAGAACCTTATTCCCCGCCAGCCTTTTATACCAGATTATTTTGAATAAGCTTATAATTTCCAAAGCCTCTACCCGGAATGCAGTCTTCCTGTAACAGACTGCCCTTGCTGCATCTTTAATCATGAGCACACCGGTTGCGTTTATGCAGGCATTCTGCTTTACGTTCATTCCATAGCTTTTTCGAAAATCATCTGCACACAGCCAGGTATGAATTCTCTTCTCGCATAACGCAATGGACGTTGCAATATCCTGCGTGCCAGCAAAGCGATGTAATTTGATGCTGTCACTCAGGACAGGTTCTCCTGCAAATCGTATGACCTGTTCCCGAAACATCTGATAGTCCTTCTTACAAATTCTCGGAATACGCTCATAATCGGAATTTTCATTTTTACCGTGAAATCCAATCTTCAACCAGTCACTGTTCCGCATCCATTCTTTTTTATAGCACTCCGGCATCATGGTCAGATCAAATCCACTGCATTCATAAAAACCAAACAACGTTATAACTATTCCTGATTTCTTATGCATTTCTTTCAGCCAATGCATGCTTTCATTTTCAAATATGCTGTGATAATGATCGGCATTCTTTGTTAAATCCTTCCATATATCTATTACGTCATCAACAGAAAACTCTATTTGTGCCATAATGCCTCCCTATACTCATCTTCTGGCTTTTTTCTTATACCTGTCATTCCGATAATTCACAATCACCTGTTCCAGCTTTGTTTTTTTTCGATTGTTCCGATATAGCTTTTGTGAAAGAAACTGCTTCATTTCACTCCCCAGCCATTCTCCTTCCTTTGTCTTTCTATTCCGCATAGAAGCATAGGTCGGTGTGGATAACTCCGGGATCAGTCCTAATGTCAAAAATGCATGAGAATTATAACAATGTGGCTCCTTGCAATCATTTCCAATTGCCAAAAAGCGGATCGGCTTGTCCGGATCTTCAAAAATGTCCTGCTCAAAGTTCGAACAATAGCACTGCTTTGCGATCCCGGTTCCCAGATTCAAATAAAAGGACCACTCTCCAGCATAACAGAATTCTGTCCGCCTTTTGTTGAAGGTGGACATTTTAAAATGAAACAACCGTGACTTGAACGGACGCCATGCATCTTCATAGGCCGACTTGGATAATTTCGACAGGATTGGCTTCGTTGCATAATTATCCTTTCTTGCAACCGTAACATGACATACAGAACCCACATTCTGATAACATACTCTCATGATTTCCTTTTGTTTTTCAATCAAACCGTCATGCGGGGTTAATTCCAGGCTAAAGGAACATCCGGAATCACGCACTCTTCTAACATTATCAAAAAACGCATCCATAATATTCAGCCGTAGCAATTCTTCATAATGAAAAGAAAATTTGAATCCTAAGTGTTTCAACAGCTTTTTGTCTATCTTGCATATCTCATCAAATCGCTTTGTCAGGGTACCGTTTGTCACTACAAACAGATAATGTCCCTGTTCTAAAAGGGCTTCGATAATGGCCGGCATTTCCTCTGGTATTAAGGTTTCTCCGCCGCCACAGAGATTAATATGACAGCAGCCACCCAGCCTTTCCTTTGACAAGGCCCGTCCTACATACGCAGCATCATATTCGAATCCCGGTATCCGGTACTGAAATTTATCTCCCTGCTTCAGATAGCAATAACTGCACTTCAGATTACAGTATGTCACCGGTACATAGCAGTCTATAAATCGCTTCATCCTATCCATATTAATCAATCCCCTTTAAATATACATTCCAAAACGTGTTCTAATTTTCTATATGCATCATCCAGTGAATCGGGCGCATATCGCTCTTTTGACTGGGACAGGACATTATCGATCACCCGCTCAATTTCTGTAAGATCATTTACATAAGCGATATACTTGTTTTCCTTGATCAGGTCATATACTGCTTGCACCTTTCCACTCTTGTTGTTAATGGCTACGCAGGGAGTTCCGGTAAGCAATGCAAAAATCATCCCGTGCAGCCGGTCTGTAATTACCAGTTCATGCTTTGCAAATTCCTTCCATTTCTGTTGCAGAAAATGCTCCCGCTCCTTTATTCCTACATTGCGTGATATTACCGTATCCGTATAAACAATGTTTTCGTCTCCGAACCTCCTGCGCAATACGCAGAGTAACAGTTCCTTTCTGCTTCCAGTGAAAATCCCTTCCTTATCCCGCCGCAGACAGCACAATACACCGGAACGTTTCAGATCGTAAGCGGGAATATCCAGACGCATTGCCATATCCGGTGCAAAGCCAATCCGTTGCCCCACATATACCTCCCTGGCTTCCCGATAACAATTCTTATCTCTGCAAAACAAGATAATCTTTCGCCTCCTGGAAGCAAAAACTGTTCGGGCATTTTCCTTTGTTTCCTCTCCAAAGGAATTGTTTTCATAGAATACTGTTTGAGGAAATATAACAATGGGATTCCTTTTAAAGCATTTGACAGCATCCAGTACCATCTGCTCCTCATCCATCCATAGACTCCCCAAAAAGCCTCCCCCTGTAATAAAAACAGGGGAAGTACCAATCAGCAGAGAATACATCCACATAGGAATCGGTTCCTTTGAAACCGGTATCTCCAGTATATTTTGCTCTGGTATATATTTTTGTAATAACTTGTACTCTGCCAGAGCGATAGCATGATCACCCAGATTACCGTGATATGGTGTTGCCAGAATTACTGCTTTTGGGCCCCTGCATCGAATCCAGGCCCAGTGTTCCCGAATAAAATCAAACAGCTTCGGGAGGTCATATAATATCTTCTTGCCCAAATAAACTCTCCATCCTTTACCATATTACACTTCAAATACAACATCTTCCAATGAAATGATTTCTCCGCTTACTTTCTCTTCTATAGATTCCCTGATCTCATCAAAGGCAAAAACTGCTGTTACTACAACTGCATCAACCTCCGGCAGTTCATCCTCCAGAGAATACACAGTTAAATCACTATACGCAAACTGTGCGCTTTGATCAATGCCATACGCAATCTTCACATCACTTTGCTTTAGTTCTTCACATAGCCGGTTTCCAAGTTCTCCCATGCCATAAATTGCGATTCTCTTATAATTATTTTCAATAAAATATTCCCCAAGATCCTTTCCCAGATTTTTCACTTTCAGCCACTGATTCAAAGTATTATAATAAATCTTGAACTTATCTGATTTTACCTCTGGCTTCTTTTGCGACAAAAGTGCATAAGTTGCTGCCGTACCCGTTCCGGCGCCAATTAGTCCTGCAATTACTGCTACTGCTGATTTTTTCATAAAACTCCTCCTACTCACCTAATGTAATACAAAACGGAAAATCTGTATGCCTTTTTTCAATTACAACCATACTGTCATAATAGTGCAGTCCTGCAATATGTGTGGTATTATAAGGCAATTCTTCCGGTTGATGAAAATAATTTCCGTTGACATCGTCAATCCAGTCCTTCGAATATTCAATAAAGGTATCTTCTTTTTTATATCCGCCCCCATATTCTTTCCAGTAGGATGTATGACAATCCTCACATAAATAAATTCCGCCATCACTGATATGAGAGAACATGCTTTCAAAGGTCACGATCTGCTGAGTCATCGTATGTCCGCCATCATCCAGCAGGATATCGATTCTTGGATACTTTTCCTTTATATATTCCCAGAACTTCTTATCCTCCTGGGAACCTATTTCGATATAAATGTGATCTTCCTTATATTTACGGCATTCTTCGTTAATATCAATACCAATGATCGTTGCACGCTCCCCAAAATAATGCTTCCACATTTGTACGGAACCGCCCTTGCATACACCTATCTCGCAGATTACAACATCGGTATTACGGAATTTACGAAAAAATGTGTCATATACATCAAAATAATGAAACCACTTCTCCATAGAGGTATGCTCTTCCTCACAAAAGAATTGATATAAATCATTCCGTTCCAGCAGTTTCTCATGCTTGTCACGGAACAGAAACAGCCGATAAAATTCAGATACTACGATTACTTTCTGCATATCATAATTCAGATTATTCAGGCGCTCCCAAACCTCCTTTTCATGACCGAGTGCACAAATCACAAGACGATCATAATCAAATGATGCTCCTTCCTCCAAAGAGAGAACCGGCACACCCTCAAATGCGCTTCCGTCCTTTGTAGCAGTATTATCCGTTACACCAACTATAGAATACTGTGTCCCCTTCATCCGTTTTATAAACTTTGCGGCGCCTCCACCCATTCCATATACCAATATCTTCATAACAGGCTCCTTTCCCTTTTATCTAAACTGCGATCGCTCTGACAATTCCTCTTCTGAGTTCCGGCTCTTTTAATACAGCATCATCAAATAAAAATAACATGTATCCCTTTGATGTGGACGTCTTCATATGATATTCCTGCAGAACCGCTTTGATTTTTTCTTCATCTCCATGTCGGTGATATGCACAGATCGCACATTTTAATCCCTTACTGCTGCGTAGTGTTCTTTCTGCACCTTGCAGTGCCTTCAGCTCTTCCCCCTCAATATCCATCTTTATAAACTGAACCGGTTCTCCTTCTAACAAAGTATCCAACGATATCATATCCTCACTATCGGAATCGCTCAGAAACTTATTGCAAAAAACTACTTTCTCCTTATACGGTTCAAAAGTATGCCGCAGTGCTTCCATCCAATCCTCATCACATTCGATCAGATAAACCTTGCTTACCTTATCAATATTATGCAGGGAAAAATTTCCTTCACATACTCCGGCATCTATCAGAACATCACCATCATTGACACAGATCTCACCCTCTTCATATAAATGAGGAGAATTCAAATCCTGTTCATACCAGATATCCTTCACATACTGTTTCCCTTTTATGATCGTAAAACCATAATTTCGTTTCAAATAAAGACGCTTGTCCTCAAAAAGTATATAGTGCAAATCTGCCGCTTCATCAAAAAAAGCCTCATACAAATGTTCATCCTGAGCCGGTGTAAAATAATATACACTCAGATTATCCGCCTGCTCAATCCGTTCTAAAACCTCTTTTAATTCAGCATCCTCTGTTGATGCATAACGCGCTTTCAGACATTCTATGTATGGATCAAAAATATTTTTTATCTTGCCTTCCGAAATCCCCAGCTCTTCTACAAGTTGTCTGGTAATTTCATTCTTATATCTGCTAAAGATACAAATATAATCATATTCTGTTCCTGAAATCTCAGATGGTGCTATAATTGGCAGGTCATCAATCTTGTCCCCCCATTTCTGACTATTGTTATCAACAAAACCGATCACCTCTATATCCTGTATCCAATCCATCTTTTTAAATATTTTATAATTTCGAATAGATACGCCACCAATTCCCCATATTAGAAATTTTACCATAACAAACCTCCTGTTTCACTTCTATACAATCTTGAAATAGTCTTTTTCCAGCTCCTTTCCCTGCTCCTTCAGGAATGCTGTTGCGGATCTCGCTCCACCCCGGGTAGCAATAAATACATAGTCTGTATTCCTGCCTGAAAAGAACTCCCCGGGAGAATAAATAGGCACACCTAACTTTTCTCCCGTCTTTATTCCGTCAATAAAGCCAACTAATTTTGACTGAGAATATCTCGATTTCAACACCTCGTATGCTAATTCACCAGAAATATCTGCTCCCCAGATCACATATTCCACATCGTAAAACCTCTCCGGCATTTGCAACTGCAAATAATCCAGCTTAAATTCTATGCATGATCTTTTTGAAGCCTGACTTTTCCGATTTTTTCCTGTTACAGACTGATTGCTGATCCGGTATTGAAACAAACATTCCTCTACCCGTCCCAGCATACACCCTGCCATTGCTGCACGAAACAGGAACTCATTATCTTCGGATATATACTGCCGGTATCCTCCTATCTTTTTTATCAAGGAGGCCCGAAACATCCAGGTTGGATGTAAAATCTTATATCCCTCCAGGATACTTTCTTTATTATGAACATAATCAATAGGCTCATGAATATTCTTGTAAAAAATCTGTATCTCCTGCCTTGTATCCTCGTCTATGTCCTTCTCGTATAATAGTTCAAATCTTGTTCCAGCCAGATCAATCCGGGGATGGCTGTCCAGGTAGGCAATCTGTTTTTCAAAACGCTCTGCATAACAGATATCATCTGCATCCATCCTAGCAATATATTCCCCCTTTGATACGGAAATAGCTTCATTTAATGAAACAACCAGTCCTTTGTTCTCCCGGCTGATGATGATAATACGATCGTCCTGTCTCGCAAACTCCTGCATGATAGCTAATGAACCATCAACAGATCCGTCGTTCACTATAATCAATTCAAAATCAGTAAAAGTCTGGTATAATACAGAACGGATTGCTGACGCAAGATAAATTTCAGCATTATATACCGGCATTATTACAGATAGTCTTGCCATTTGTTCTTTCTCCTTACCGTTTATTCTATCTAAAAAACTATGAAATATATGATCTGAAATTATTCATGATATTTATAATATTATCATATATATCGGATAAATCAGAAAAAAAGATTAGTTGTCCGTCTACTGTCGCTTCTTCTACAAACAATTACCGACACACAGATCATGTGTAATATATGACCTGCATGCCGGTAATTTCAATCCTTTGTTCAATTATTCTAACCGGCTTCCTACTCTCCCAACGAGGTTTTTTCCGTTACCGTTACCCTCTGATCATAGCAGGTAAATATCTCATCCACCTGCTCTTTTTTCATCTTCGGCGTGATAAGACTGACGATCGGTACAACGATCAGACTGGCAACCATAGCGATGGCTCCGGCATTGATCGGTGAAGCAATAAACTGAAAGAACATATTAGATACGGTAAGTCCTACACCTACGATAAAGCTTGCCCAGACCGAAGCCCGTGTAACCTTCTTTGAATACAGACCATACATGAACGGCGCCAGGAATGCACCTGCCAGCGCTCCCCAGGAAATACCCATCAACTGGGCAATAAAGGTCGGCGGATTCAATGCGATCACAACAGATAAGATAATAAAGAACGCAATAAGGATCCGCATGACGATCAACTGTGTCTTCTCCTTCATATCCTTTACAATGGTTCCCTTGATGAAATCCAGCGTCAGAGTGGAGCTTGATGTCAGCACCAGGGACGATAAGGTAGACATGGAAGCAGATAATACCAGCACGATCACTACACCGATCAGGATATCCGGCAGAGTAGAAAGCATCTGCGGGATAATGGCATCATACATAACACTGCCATCCGGTTTATAGATATCCGCATCGGAAAACAACCTTGCAAAGCCCCCGAGGAAATAACAGCCGCCGGAGATCACGATCGCAAATACCGTTGATACTACTGTACCGGTCTTTACGGAGCGTTCATCCTTGATCGCATAAAACTTATGTACCATCTGCGGCAGCCCCCATGTGCCAAGGGAGGTCAGAACCACAACGCCAAACAGATTCACCACGTCGGGCCCGAAGAACGAGGTAAACGCCCCCTTCTGTCCCAGTGTGACTGCCACATCGCTTTCCATCTCTGCCAGCTGACGGACCGCTTCATAGAAGCCGCCGTGTCCGTTTAATACTGCAACGATCACTAGGACGATTCCGATCAACATAATGATGCCCTGGATAAAATCATTGATGGCTGTAGCCATATAGCCGCCTAATATGACATATACGCCCGTCAGCACCGCCATCGTAATGATACATACGGAATACGGAATATCAAATGCCATGGCAAACAGCCGGGACAATCCGTTATAAATAGATGCCGTATACGGGATCAGAAATACAAAGCAGATGGCAGAGGCTACCAGCTTTAATGCTTTGCTGTCATACCGCTTGCCAAAAAAATCCGGCATGGTTGCCGATTCTAATTTCTGACTCATGACCCTGGTCCGTCTTCCCAGGATCACCCAGGCCAGCAGACTTCCAATAAAAGCATTTCCAAGACCGATCCAGGTTGAAGCAAGTCCATACCGCCACCCAAACTGCCCGGCATAACCTACGAATACAACAGAGGAAAAATACGACGTACCAAACGCAAACGCTGTCATCCACGGTCCGACGCTTCTTCCTCCTAACACAAAGTCATTCACATTCGTTGCTTTTTTTCTGGAATAAATTCCTACTGCGATCATGATCGCAAAGAAAACCAGCAACAGGATAATTTTTACTACCATTTCTCTCTCTCCTATTCATATGTTATAAGACACATGAACAGTGTACCACAATTGCTCTGTTAATTCAACGCATTAAAGTGTTATATTTCAACAGACAACTTTCATCGTAAGGACAGGAATCCTTACTTTCCATCCAGAAAGCGCATTCTTGCAGATTCCTTCTGCTTTGGCTGCTGAACAGCCGCTCCCTTTTTGATCGTGCTGGACAATTCATTGGTCATCTTGGCCTTGCAGTTATCACAGAACCGTCCGGTCCGGATCATGGCACCGCAATTCTCGCATTCCAAGCCAACCTGGGATGCATCTGTAAAGGCAAGACGCTCCTGACGTACCCAGCGCTTAATCTGATTTACAGATACATCATTCTCCTCTGCCACCTGTGTAATAGATGCATCCTTATGCTCCCGCACATACTTCCGCACCTCCAGAAACTTATTCTCCAGTTCCTTTTCACATGACGGACAGAGAGGTGTGCCGATATAATTGAACATTCTTCCACAATTCTTACAATTTCTAACTTCCATTCCGCTCCTCCTATAATATATATTTTGTACTACGTCTGATCTACAAACCCCTTTCCAATGCAAACACTGGTATAAAAGACTTCTTCTATCCCCGCCTGCAGCAGAACCTGCGTGCATGCTTCGATCGTAGCCCCGGTTGTATAGATGTCATCAACTAACAATAATCTCTTTAATTTTACCTTATTTTTTGATAAGTGAAAAGCCCTTTTTAAATTTTCCAGCCGCTCCCGGTCATTTAATTCTTTCTGGGGTGTCGTATCCGCCACCCGCACCAGTAATCCGGAATATACCGGAACCTCCAGTCTGCGCCCCAATTCCACTGCAAGCAGCTCTGCCTGATTATAGCCTCTCCTTCTAAAACGCCTGTGGTGCAGAGGGACAGGAAGAATACCATCCAGCTTTAATGCCCGAAAATCCGTCCCGAATACTTCCATCAACGCTTCCCCATAGAATTGCGCATATTCTCGTCGGTTATGATATTTAAATGCCTGTATCCCATCCCGGATCGGATCGGTATAGGTAAACAGTGGAAATCCTCTGATATAGTGCTTCGGATGGAGAAAGCAGTCTCCACAGTATTCCTGATCCTCCTTCGATATCTCTTTTCCGCATTTCAGACAGCGCGGCTCCTGCACAAAGGGCAGGCTCTTTCTGCAGGCAGGGCAGATCAGAGCTCCTGGTTCCCCGGCTCTGACAATATCCTGACATACCGGGCACCGCCGGGGATAGATCAGATCCAGGATCGGTACCATGTTCCATATCCTCTTTTTACTATTTCTATTCTGTATATTCAGTATGCTTCTCCCTTATCCCTGCTTCTGTTCCCGGATCGCCTGTTCCAGACCGGAATACCGCTTCTGCTCATCTGCATTATCTACCATCTCATGAAGCTTGTAACCGTTTCCTACGATCACCACGCACTTCTTTGCCCGGGTAATGGCCGTGTAAAGCAGATTACGGTGCAGCAATACCCTTGGCCCGTTTAAGATCGGCAGGATCACTGCCGGGTATTCACTTCCCTGAGCTTTATGTATGGTGATCGCATAGGCAAGCTCTAATTCCTCCAGCTGCTTAAAGTCGTATTTTACCACCCGTTCCTCATCCATCACGACGGTTACTGCTTCGGCATAGGTGTCAATCTCTTTGATGACTCCGATATCTCCGTTGAAGATTCCCATGCCCTTCTCCTGTTCAAAGTATCCGGTCTTATCATAGATGGCCCATTCCTGCTTATAATTATTCTTAATCTGCATAACCTTATCCCCTTCCCGAAACCGGGTATTATGATACTCATATTCCCGCTTCTGCGGGGAAGGCGGATTTAAGATCGCCTGCAATTCCTTATTCAGGTTTTCCACTCCAAGCTCTCCCTGCCGCATAGGAGTTAATACCTGTACCTCGTTCGGCTTTGCTTCCACATAGCGGGGCATTTTTACGGAAACCAGTCGTCCGACCTCTTCAATGATCGCTCTGCTGTTAGTCCGCGGCAGAAGAAAAAAATCCCGGCTCTTATTATTCATGACCGGATATTCCCCATGGTTGATCCGGTGTGCATTCAGAACGATGTCGCTATCCTCCTCCTGCCGGTATACCGTTGACAGCTCGATCACCGGAAACTGCTTCGCATTGATGATATCCTTTAGTACATTGCCCGGCCCTACGCTCGGAAGCTGATTCACATCTCCTACCAGGATCAGATGAGTACCCGGAACCACTGCCTGCAGCAGCGAATGTGCCAGATAGATATCCACCATGGACATCTCATCAATGATGATGACATCTGCCTCTAATGGATTCTGGGCATTCCGTTCAAACTGATAGCCACCCTCTCCCTCTACACCCCCGTTTAGTTCTAAAAGCCGGTGAATAGTCTGGGCCTGATAACCGGTAGCCTCCGTCATACGTTTTGCTGCCCTTCCGGTAGGCGCCGCCAGTCGGAGCTCCAGCCCCTCCTGTTCAAAATATTGAATGATCGTGTTGATCACCGTGGTCTTTCCTGTACCGGGTCCCCCGGTAATGATAACCAGACCGGCGGTGGCTGCCTGATAGACTGCAGAGCGCTGCAGTTCGTCCAGTGCGATCTCTGACTTTTCTTCCAGCCTCTTTAAGATCGCCTGTATCTCAATATCCGGTACATCATAGGTCAGATCCAGATCCAGCAGCATCCGTGCTGTGTCCAGCTCTTTATAATACTGGGTGCTTCCGTATATGGCAAGCATACCGTCCATTTCCTTTATGATCACTTTTCGTTCCATCTGAAGCACTGCAAGCTGGTTCTCGATCACAGTCTCATAGGAATAAGCAAACGGATCACCGCCTTCCGGCACAAGGAAGCTGGCGGCCTTTCGGAGCAACAGTTCTTTTGGGAGAAACATATGTCCCAGCCCGCCGGACTGATTCAACGTATATAAAATGGCAGAACGCACCCGGAATTCCGAATCCAGTCCGATCCCTGCCCTGCGGGCAATCTCATCCGCCGCTTTAAATCCAACTCCCTGAATATCATCTGCCAGCTGATAAGGGTTTTCCTCGATGATCCGATACAGCCTGCTGCCGTATTCATTATAGATCCTGACCGCCAGATGTGCGTTAATTCCATACTTTCCTAAAAACATCATCGCCTGACGGATATCCTGGCTTTCGTGAAACTGAACACCGATCTCTCTTGCTTTCCGTTCGGATATCCCCTTGATCTCTGCCAGACGTTCCGGTTCGAATTCAATAATACGGAAGGTGTCTCCCTTGAATTTCTTTACGATATGCATAGCCAGTACCGGCCCGATCCCCTTAATGGCGCCGGAGCATAAATACCGTTCCATACTGTCTGTATCCTCCGGCATCCGCAGTTCATAGGTATGCAACTTGATCTGGGTCTCGTAATACGGATGCTCTACCTCCTCCCCCTCTGCCTGAATGTACATTCCCTGAGCAGCGCCTTCCACATATCCTACCAGAATATGGGACTCATCCTCTTCTTTCGTTGTGACGGCAAGAACGGTATAGCCATTCTCTTCATTCCGATATATGATTTTCTCAATGTAACCTTCTAGCTTCAACCCCATTGCCCTTTCTGCCTATAGGTCAATGACCCGAACCATTTCATAGAAAGAAGGCTGCCTGAACGGGAACGGAAAGCACCGTCCCACATTCATAGCAGCCCCATGCTATGTAGTCCCTATGATCACACTTCGGCCTTCTGCGCAGCTCCGGCATTCTCCTGTGCTTTTACTGTCGCTTCTTCTGTAATCTCAGCCTGCTTGATATTCAAGGCACTTATATTATTTTTCATGGATTCATACAGTTCCTGTGCAATACCCAGGTCACCCCGTTCCGTGATGATCGATGCACATTCCTGCAACATCATATCTCCAAAATAGTCCAGATATTTGTTGTCTTCCTCATCTTCTGATTTTGGAATCGTCTCTTTTACCTGCTGCATAACCTGTTCAATAAAATAAGCTTCAAATTCTTTGCAGGCACTCATCAATTCCTCATCCGTCTTTTCGGAAAGATCCTGATTCTTTAATCGGTTCTCCAGCTCGCTGGTCTTCGTGCTGCTCTGAGAGTGCTGGGTATAGTAATTGTCAAAAAGTCCGCTGATCGCATCCATCTGTTACACCTACCTTCTCAGATTATTTGCCTGTTCCAGCATCTCATCGGATGCCTGAATAACCTTGGAATTCATCTGATATGCCCGCTGTGCCACGATCAGATTGACCATCTCATCCGCCACCTGTACATTGGACGCTTCAATCCGCTTATGATGGGTAGCACTCCGGATCAGACCTGCAGTCTGAGACTCTTCCATTGCGGCACCGGAAGCAACTGTCTGTCTGTAACGATTCCCGGATGCCTTCTCCAGTCCTGCCGGATTGTTAAACTGTACCACACCAAGCTGAACATTATATACATTCCCGTCTGCACCGGTCTGGGTCAGGTTGATCTGGGTTTCACCATCGGTAGATACCGTAATGGTTCCATCTTTGGCAATACCAATCGTGGTTGCCATAATTCCGGTTGGAATGATGATCGGATTATCATACTGATCCAGAACCGGATGTCCCTCTGCGGTACAGAGCATGGTTCCATTCCCTACCGGAGATGCCGCAAAATTACCATCCCTGGTGTATTGAATCTCACCGCCTTCTACCCTTACCTTGAAGAAACCATCGCCTTCAATGGCTACGGCAAACGGACTTTCACTTGGCGTCAGATTACCCTGGGTAAACTGGCTGGTGATCGCTGCCGTCCTGCTTCCCAGGCCCACCTGGGCACCTACCGGTTTCTCTTCGCCTACATTATTCGTAGAGCGAGTCTGAATTGTCTGATATAACAATGATTTGAATTCTGCCTTTTCTGATTTGTAACCGGTGGTATTCAGATTGGCAAAATTATTTGCAATCGTATCTACATTTTCCTGTTGGGCAATCATTCCGCTTGCCGCTGTCCATAAGGATCTTACCACGTTCCGCTCCTTTCTCTGCTTCTGTCACAGCAGATTCCCCGTTATCCTGTTGCAATCATTTATTCTCTAACAGATATTACAATATCCGTTATACCTTGCCGACCTCATTCACTGCCTTTTCCAGAGAAGAGTCAATGGTCTGTACCATCTTCTGGTTGGTCTCGTATGCCCGTGTAATGGTGATCATACTGACCATTTCATTGATAATATTTACATTGGAGGTCTCTAAATATCCCTGGCGGGTCAGTGCATTACTTGCGACCATACCTGCCTCCGGTAAGGCATCAAACATATTCTCTCCATACAGGAGCAGTGCATCATGATTCTGAAAATCCACGATCTGCAACTGGCCCACAAATACTTCATTGGCATAAATATTACCCAATGAATCTATGGATACCTCTGCAGTATCAGCCCCCGGAATCTGAATCCTCTGATTATTTGTCCCCAGCACAAAATCTCCATCCTTTGTAACAAGATAACCTTCCCTGGTAACCGTGAACGAGCCATCCCTTGTATAGCGGATATGCTCTACTCCCGCCTTGTCTGTCATGCTGATGGTAAAAAATCCGTCGCCTGCCAATGCAATATCGTAAGGATTACCGGTATTCCGGAATCCGCCTTGGGTGAAATCCGTATAGGTTTCACCGATCTTCACGCCTAAACTTACATCTCCGATCGGCTTTTTCAGATATACATCTGAATCATCATCAATCCGTACTGCAAGTTCCCGGTCAAAGGTCTGAGAGGTAACTCCCATCTTCTTATATCCGGTGGTGTTGGAATTCGCAATATTATTCGAAATAACGTCCAGCCGGCGCTGCTCATTCCGAAGCCCCGTATACGCTGTGTATAGGCCTTTTACCATCTTGTCAACTCCTTCTTATAATTTAATCCCGCTTGCCGGATAAGAATTCAATATACTTACCGGTACCGATCGCAACTGCGGTCAGCGGGTTATCTGCTGTGATCGTTGTAATGCCTGTCTTCTCCTCGATCAGCTCTTCCAGTCCATTCAGCAGGGAACCACCGCCGGTCAATACAATACCCCGGTCTGAAATATCGGCTGCCAGTTCCGGTGGAGTACGTTCCAGTACACTGTGGACAGCCTCTACGATCTGTGCTGTCGTTTCCCGCAACGCTTCTTCCGTCTCTGTGGAGGTCACTGTGATCGTTTTCGGAAGACCGGTGACCAGATTCCGGCCCCGTACTTCCATTGTCACCTCATCCGGTCTTCTATAACAGGTTCCAATATTGATCTTAAGCTCCTCTGCTGTTCGTTCACCGATCAGAAGATTATGCTTCTTACGCATGTACCGGACGATCGCTTCATCAAAATCATCCCCGGCAGTCTTAACAGAAGCACTGACTACGGTTCCGCCAAGGGAAATAACTGCGATATCCGCAGTACCGCCCCCGATATCCACGATCATGTTGCCGCATGGTCTTGCAATGTCAATTCCGGCTCCGATCGCCGCAGCAACCGGTTCCTCAATGATGGATACATCCCTTGCACCTGCCTGATAGGTTGCATCCTCAACTGCTTTCTTCTCAACCTCTGTTACACCGCTGGGTACACAGACACTGATCCTTGGCTTTCTGCCAAAGATACTTCTTCCAACTGCCTTCTGAATAAAATACTTCAGCATCTTCTCTGTTATGGTATAATCAGAAATTACACCCTGCTTCAGCGGACGGACCGCCACAATATTTCCCGGGGTTCTTCCGAGCATTAATCTTGCTTCCTCACCAATCGCTTTAATCTTATTGGTATCCCGGTCAAACGCCACAACGGACGGTTCTTTTAATACAACGCCTTTTCCCCTGACATATACCAGGATACTGGCGGTCCCTAAATCAATTCCGATATCTGAATTTGCCATAATAGTCCCCTTTCTGAGTTCACACTATTCCTATTATATACACTCTGGAGATAATTTCAAAGTGCATTTCAAGATTTCAGCAATTTTACCCATATCGAAACTAACTCATGTTAATATATCGACATTTTGCATACAAATCTTTAATTATATTTTAACCAAATATTTCAATTTCAGCCATACTATTTATTTTCATGCATGATCACAATTCTCGCATCCTCGCCATTCTTCCACTCAATGGACAATTCCTGAATATTCATGACCTTGTTCAGCTTCTGTATATAGCTCTGCCACTTAATATCGCCCACCGGCTGAATCCCGTTTCTGGTATAAGTCGGCGTAGGCTCGGACAGGAAGGACCGGCTGTCAATTCCTGTCATATCCATGCCAAACATATTCTCCATCGCTTCATTTGCAAATAATACCTTTCCGGTCTGCACTTCCTTGATAAACACGCATTCCGATACAAAATTATAGGCATTCAGCAGGTGCTTATTCAATGAATGAACATGCACTGCATTACTCCGGCGGATCAATATTCCCTGAACAATATCCGCCACATCCTGGCAGTAGGATATCTCACGGTCTAAGAAAATCCGTTTTTCCTGACTGGTAAAGATGATTCCGCCATAAATCTCTGCATTTACCATAAGACCGAAAACCATAGTAGAACGGCTATGGGTCACCGCCATTAAATCCTCTAACTGCTCCGGAGCCTCTCCCTGCCGGCAGACCAGATGACCGCCATTGGAGAGAACCTCATTCTTCCTGCAGAGAGCCGCCATCTTCCAGCTCTGCTCCGGAAATTCCCGGTAAACCGCCTCCGGCACCGACCAGCTTGCTGCACGGGTATAGGTTTCCTGCATACTGTCCCCACAGTATACAGCGATCGAAGTCAGATGCAGCAGCTTACATGCCCGTTCAATGATCTCCTGCATAGTGGCATTCGTATCATTCCGCATGTTGGCAAATGCCCGGACTAATATCAGCTGTCCCTCCAATTCCTCACTCATAACCCGTTCTGCCAGCCGGCTCTTTCTGGAATCCAGTTCCAGATAGCGGTTATTAAAGCCTGCTCGTACGACGATACCTACCATTCGCTGAAGCGATTCAATACAATTATGAAGCCTTGACACCGCCTCCTCATCAAAGGCGGCAATCAGGCAGGCACCGGCCGCTTCATTATCTATTATGACCGGAACTGCTCCGATCTGCTTTTCAAAATAATCATGCTCTAATTCCAGAATACAGAACTTCTTTCGTTCCCGAATCGAACGCATTACCTCTTCCAGTTTTTCCCGATACTTTGGATTTTCCAGCATATCGTAAAACTCACCCAGCCGCATCATCGGTCCGGTTGGCTTTGATATGACCTTCCCGTTTTTATCCAGGACAACCGCATACAGCTGATTGTTCTCGGTAAAGGAATCCAGGAATTCCTGAATCTCTTTCTTTGACAGCACCTCGGACAATATCTGTTCAAAATCCTGTGTCTGCTTGGTCACAACATAGTCCAGCTTCTCCTCTAACGCCCGCTGGTTCTGCAACAGGCTTTCTTCATAACTGTTCTCCTCTGTGATATCATTCATCAGTAATTCCACGTCAAACATATCATCATCCAGACCTTTTACGGTAATACAGAATTTTATCCAGCGGATCACCCCATCCTCTCCCCGGATCCTGCATTTGTTCGTATAATTATTTAACGAAACTGTGCGGGCATTCAGTAAAAGCTCCGACATTTCCTGCTTGTCCTCCGGCAGGACATAATCTAAAAATATCTTCCTTCCCTTTCGCAGATCCTCTACATCAAAACCGAGTCCGGCAGCATTGGCAGATACATATTTCACCGTTCCGGACTTATTTACAAACCGCTCTACCAGAACCACACTCCGGCTCTGCTCGATCGCAGCTCTTAAATACTGATTCTCATCCTTCTCCAGCTTCTCACCGGTCACATCCATCATGATGATCTCCATGCCGGTGATCCTGCCTGTTTCGTTCCGGCCAAAATAAACGTTGCTCCGTACATGACAGATCTTCCGGCTCTCGGTGATCACCCGGTATTCCATACTGTCACTCTCTGCCATATCTGCTTCCCGTTCCGCAAAGCTTTCCAGCAGTCCCTCCATATCATCCGGATGAACCAGATCCCGGAACTGCAGCTTGCCGGTATAGAATTCTTCACAGGTATATCCGTACTGCCGGATATTCCGGCTGATATAATTTATCTTGACTTCATGCATTTCGTCAAAATCCAGATGCGCGATCACAACATTGCTATGCTCAATGATCCGTTCCAATAACCAGGCATCTGTTCCGTATGTGGTACACTGATCGAAGATCAGCATATACATCCGTACACCTTCCACCTCAAATTCGTTGACCAGCCCGGCCACCGGAATATCCCGCTGTTCGCTCCGAATGATCAGATGCCGCTCTGCGACTGCCTTCCGGTCATGCAGAAGCGACCAGAAGCGACGGGCATCCGCAATCCGTTCCAGATCCATAACAATCCTTTGTGTCTTCTGTCCGAGGATCAGTCTTGCCTCATAATTCATGATCATGACCTCACCGGTTTCCGCCTTGAAGGAAACAACCGGATATTCTATTCGCTTTGCAAAATCCTCATAACAGTCAAATCTCAGTTTTCCCATTTCTGTTCTCCTTCCTGAATGTCAGCTTAAAACCGGGGGTGAAAAGCACCCTTGACAGTTGAGAAGGGCCGCCCTTGTGAAGCACTTGGGGCAGCCCGGCATTCTAACGTGTCTGCTTATACAAATCTGTAAACCTCTTCGTCTTCTGACATCATTTCCTGTTCCATTCCTGTTTCCGCTTCTGTCTCCTGCTGAGATGCTGCAGCTTCATCGCCATCTGTCTGAAACTCTGAGAAGCCTGCCGTGGCAATCTCCCGGGTCTTAGTGCATGCCATGGCAAGATTATCAATCGCTAACATCATACTTGCCATATATTCGTTCACATTGCCGCACTGTTCCTCAACCCGGAGACGGATAATCGCCGACTGACGTTCTGCCTCCGATAACATCTGCTTGCATTCCTCCCTGGTCGTACTCAAAAGCTCATTGCATTCCGCCTCATTCTGGGCCAGACGCTCCTCCTGAATCGCCCGGGTCGTATTGATCAATTCTTCTTTCTCTGACTCTGCCTGTGCCTGAATCCTCCGACTCTCTTCCTCAGCATCTGCGATCACCCGGTCCGCCCGTTCTCTTGCTTCGATCAGAGTCTTGGATATCGCTTCATACTTGCCGGCGTAAGAGACCTCTTTCTCTTTCATCTGTTCTAATTCCTGCTTCACACTCGCATAATCACCGGTCTGTGCTTCTGCCTCTTTTCTTACCTCTTCTACGACTTCCTCATACCGGGAACGCATAGACGCCAGTTCTGCTTCCTGTGCCTGCTTTAGTTTTGCCAGTTCTGCCTCATACTGATTCTTCATCTCGTCAGAACCGGATGCCTGCTGACTCTGCAGTTCCGTGATGCGGGTTTCCTGTTCCGACCTCAGAGTGGAAATCCGGCTTTCGCAGTCTGACTTCAATTCTGAGATCTGAGTCTCATACTCCGCTTTCATTGCTGCAATCCGTTCTTCATATTCGGCTTTCAGGGAAGTAGATGCGGATTCCTGTTCTGCCTTCATTGCTGCAATCTGACTGCCGCCACTTCTTTGTGCTTCCTCTGTTAACTGCTTTTGTTCTTCCAGATCTGCAGATAATTCAATACATTTCGTTACCCGTTCATCCAGATTCCGCTGCAGCTCTGCGATCTCAGAATTCTTCGCTGCCAGTTCTGACCGCATTGCCTCCTTCTCTGCGATCTGCGCCTCTAACTGACGCTTCACTCCATCCGTCTGTTCAAAAGAGCTTTCTAATTCCAACTTTAACTTCTCTATGTCTTCACTTGCCGCTGTCTTTACCTGCTCCTTTGCTACCTGGAGGGAGCGAACGGTTTCACTTAGTTTTCCTATGGTAGTCTTCAAGTCTGCTATATCATTCTGGTGACTTCTGTTCGTTTCCGCTACGTACTCATCTACGACTGATTTATCATATCCACCGAATGATACGGTTTTAAACATCTCATCCTTCGCCATAACATGAACCTCCTAATCAAATTCTCGAATAAATTGCAATAATTATAGCATAATCAAACCTAAATTGCACTATTTAAAAAAGAAAAAGGGACTTTCGAATCAAAGTCCCTTGTCCATTTCACTATATTTTTTTACGGATCTGCTTCGCCAGCTCCTGAAGCTCTGTCGGAACGGATTCCTTCTGCTCCCAGCCAAGCTTCACGCCGTCACCCTCGTAACGGGGGATCAGATGAAGATGAAGATGAAATACGGTCTGTCCGGCTATGATGCCGTTATTCTGAACAATATTCAGACCGTCACATTTCAATACACTTTTCATCGCTCTTGCAACCTCTGTTGCCAATGAGAACATCTTTCCTGCTGTCATTGCATCAATATCAAAAATATCCTTAAAATGCTCTTTGGGTATGATCAGCGCATGTCCCCTGCTTGCCGGTGACACATCCAGAATCACACGAAAGTCGCTGTTTTCATATATTGTTGCCGATGGCATTTCACCATTCGCTATCTTACAAAAAATACAATCCTTGTCTGCCATATATTCCGTCCTCCCCATTGGTCACTTTTTTTATTGTAAACCAAATCCGGGAAATTTACAAGTAAAACTTTGCCGTAACAGTTCAGTCATCCCAGGTAATCCGGGTGAACCATGCCTGCATGTGTGAACACGGAATGC